>Ga0105162_1001950_pt1 | contig 11287 bp, 13 predicted proteins | sample JNZ201metaG_FD_81532 | JGI IMG/M metagenome (GOLD analysis project Ga0105162, IMG submission 81532) | Hot spring microbial communities from Jinze hot spring, China to study Microbial Dark Matter (Phase II) - JNZ 20120812A | ecosystem: Environmental > Aquatic > Thermal springs > Hot (42-90C) >...
GACATAACTGGAATGTTAAAGTTGTGGTCAAAACAAAAGAACTTGATAATTTTGGAATGGCGATTGATTTTAAAGAGCTATCAAAAATTTTAAAAGAAATCATTGATAAACTTGACCATTACCACCTCAACGATATTCCACCGTTTGATAAAATTCAACCAACAGCTGAAAACATTGCAAAATTTTTCTACGATGAAATAAAACAAAAAATCTCAGATAGAAAAAATCTTGAAATTGATTTTGTTGAGATTTGGGAGACAGAAAAATACTCTGCGATTTACGAGGAATGAAGCGAAATAAAGACGAAAATACTCTCGTTGTAAATGAAATTTTCTTCAGCATTCAAGGCGAGTCAAGTTGGATGGGACTTCCCTGCGTGTTCGTCAGATTAACTTATTGTGATTTAAGATGTGCGTGGTGTGATACAGAATACGCTTTTTATGAAGGAGTTGAGATGACAATTGATGAAATAATTGAAAAGGTTAAATCGTATAACTGTAAACTTGTTGAAATTACAGGCGGTGAACCACTTTTTCAAGAAAATTCTATAAAACTTATGAAAAAACTCTGTGATGAAAACTTTACAGTTCTTCTTGAAACTGGCGGACATAGGGATATAAGTCAAGTTGATAAGCGAGTTCATATCATCATGGACATAAAATGCCCCGGAAGCAAAATGAGCCACAAGAATAGATGGGAAAACATAAATTATCTTTCAAAGAAAGACGAAGTCAAATTTGTCATCAAAGATAGAGTTGACTATGAATGGGCGAAAGAAATAATTGAAAAGTTTAAACTTTATGAAAAAGTTGGAACAATTTTATTTTCCCCGGTATTTGGAGAGATTGAACCAGTGACTCTTGCAAGATGGATTCTTGAAGATAAACTTCCCGTTCGTTTTCAACTTCAAATGCATAAATATATCTGGTCTCCCGACGCAAGAGGTGTTTAAATCAGAATTTGCGAAACAATTCCACCAACGGTAAAAGCAATTAACCAGCTTGAAATCCATATTATCAAACCTTCAAACAAACCTCTTTCTTTTAACATCACCATAAGCGATGCGATACATGGAACAAACAATGTGATCGTAACAAGCCCGACGACAGTTTGCATTGGTGTCAAATCAAGATTATAAAAACCCGCTGCTCCAAAATCTCTTCTGACAATTCCCATAATGAAAGCCCTTGATGCTTCCGCAGGTAATTGTAACCAGTTAACTGTCAAAGGTGAGAGAATTTTTATCCATCCGTCAAGCAAACCCGTAACCTGCATAACTCCAATGACAAAAGCACCTATAAAGAACCACATTCCCGCTTCTTTCAAAAAGTAAAAAGTCCGCATCCAAGTTTTTTTCAAAAGGTTATCAACCCTTGGAATTCGCATCGGTGGAAGATCAATTAAAAGCGGAGTTGCTCCACCAGGCAAAATTTTATTCAAAATTACACCAACAAAAACAAAAACGATAAACATAGTTAAGACATAAACAACTGTAGCTTTAAATCCCGCTCTCATCAATAAAGTTGTGATAACAGCAAGTTGCGCTGAACAAGGAATAGTAATTTGCAAAATTGCGGTCATAATTCTTTTCTCTCTCGTCGTTGATAGAAGTCGTGTCGTTATCGTTGCCATCGTCACACATCCAAAACCAAGGATCATAGGTATAACAGCTTTTCCATTTAAACCAATATAATTCATCAATCTATCAACAAAAGTAGCAAGGCGAGGAAGATATCCACTATCTTCAAGAATTGAAAGCATAAGATAAAAACCAATAACAAGTGGCAAAAGAAGAAACAAAAGATATCTAACGGTCATCGTCAAAACACCAAATTCACCAAAAAATATGACAAGGATCGGATTCTTAAAATTAAACTCATACTCAACATTTTTCTCTCTGGCGAAATTTTTCATTTGCTCAAAAACAAGCGGAGAATTTTTAAAACCACGCTCAAAATTGAAACTTTTTGAATCAACGATATCTCCATCCTCGTTTAAAACATTAACTCTCACATCAACCGGAAAATAATTAGCAATGAATTTTCTGACATTGTATTCGTAAATCTGCTTTCCAACTTTTTCCTCTGTAAATTCAACCAAATCTTGAGCAATCAATTTCCCAACGAGAAGATAAGCAAGGTATAAAACAATTGCGATAAAAATTAATCCAAAAAACGGATGTATCGCAAGTTTCCCAAAGAAGCTTGAAACGCGACCGCTCACAGTGTCAACATTTACAACTTCCGCAACGATTTGATTTGCTCTATTCCGTCTGTCAATGTAAATTTTTTCTCTCTCGTCCAGATCATACAATTTGCCATCAAACTTCGCTCTGTATTTTTCAATTGTTTCGCTATCGCCTTCCAAGATCAACAAAGCTTCAATCTCACTTATTCCGTATTTTTTGACAATTTCAGATAACTTTGACACAAGCTTTTTATCTCTGTGTCCAACGCTTGCGTTTTCAATTGCATTGATGACTTCATCAAATCCCTTTTGCTTGATCGCAACAGTTGGAATTACTGGAACGCCGAGAATTTTTGAGAGAAGTTCAACATTTATTTTGATTTTTTTCTTTTCCGCTTCATCCATCATATTTAAAGCAACGACAACAGGTTTCCCGGAATCTATAAGTTGTAGAGTGAGGAAAAGATCTCGTTCAAGGTTAACCGCATCAACAATGTTTAAAACAACATCTGCATCAACAATTATATTTTTTGCAATTCTTTCTTCGTCATTAAAAGAAGAAAGCCCATAAATCCCAGGCGTATCATAAACGATGAAATCTTTATATCTTCCCTTCAAAATCTCAACAGTTGTCCCCGGATAATTTGACACCTCTACATATAAACCCGTTAAATAGTTAAAGAAAATTGATTTCCCAACATTCGGATTTCCAGCGAGGACAAGTTTTTTGAATTTTTTCTCCGTTTTTGTATCAACTACTTGATGTGTATGCATTTATAAGTTTCAAATTTTTTTGACAAGTATTTTCTTTGCTATTTCACTTCCGACTGCTATTTCTTGATGTCGTTTTGTAATTATAATTGTTCCACCGGGCAATCTATGGGAGCATCTAACTTTTGAACCTTCCGTCACGCCAAGACGAACAAATTGCGTTTTCAAATTTCCCAATGGCAACTCACATATTTCAAGTTCCATACCTGGTTCGGCATCTATCAATCGCATAATCTCATTATCTATTTCTCTTTTTCTGCGCATTTTGCACAAAGACCAAAAATTTGATGAGTATGCCTTATCGGTTTAAATTTGTATTTCTTGCAAATCTCATCTTGAATTCTTTCAATTTCTTCACTTGTAAATTCAATTATCGTCCCACAATTAACGCAAATTAAATGGTCGTGATGCGATCTTCCCAACGCTCTCTCATATATGAAGACATTCCCGACTTTATGTCTTGATACAACGCCAAGTTCAAACAGTAGTTCAAGCGTGTTATAAACTGTCGCTCTTGAAACTTTTTTCCCTTCACTTTTCATCTTAACAAACAAATCCTCTGCTCCAAAATGCCCTTCCATTCCAAGAATCGCTTCCAAAACTTCATATCTTTGCTCGGTTGCTCGTAAATTTCCTCGCCTTAAATAACTTGTGAAATCTCTTTTTGCTTTTTCAATTAATTTTGCGCTCGCCATATCTTCAAGCAATTTAAATTTAATCTAAATAAAGTTAAAACATTTTCGGCTAAAAAGCAAATTCAAGCATCGTAAAACTTGAACTTGTCAAATCAACTTCATATTTTTATTTCACAAAAACAAAAGCGGAAGCTATGATGACAGATTTTATAGTCGTTTTCATAACAACTCCAAATGTAATTGAGGCAAGAAAAATATCAAAAACGCTCGTTGAAGAAAAACTCGCTGCGTGCTGTAACATAATTGAGCGAGTTAACTCAATTTATTTCTGGCAAGGTAAAATTGAAGATGATTTTGAATCCTTGATCATCATTAAAACGAAAAAAGATGTCTTCCCAGAACTTGTTAAGCGTGTTAAAGAACTTCACAAATACACAGTTCCCGAAATAATCGCTTTGCCTATAATTGAAGGTTCGGATTCATACTTGAATTGGGTTAACGAAACAGTTAAGCAAGTTGAAAAGTGAATTATGAGGACAGCTGGCAATCTTTTATTTAAAATTTACATCGCTTCCGTTTACGCATTTTTATATCTGCCGATTTTTGTTTTGATAATTCTTTCGTTCAACAAATCAAGATGGACGACAATTTGGGAAGGATTTTCTTTACAATGGTATGGAAAGCTTATAACGAACAAAATTCTTCTAAACTCATTGAAAAATAGTTTGATTATTGCTTTCCTTGCAACATTTATCTCAACAGTTTTTGGAACGATTGGGGCGATGGCTTTGAGAAAACTTGATTTTAAACTTAAAGAAAGCTTCAAGCTCATTGTATATTTGCCAATTATAATTCCTGAAATTGTGCTTGCTGGTTCATTGTTAAGTTTTTTTGGTTTCGTCAAGATAACGCTCGGCTTCACAACTGTGATAATCGCACATGTGGTATTTAGCATCTCTTATGTTATTTTGATTGTGCTTGCAAGATTACAAAACATTGAGAGAGAAATTGAGGAATCGGCACTTGATCTTGGGGCTAATGAATTTGAGGTTTTCAAAAGAATAACTTTGCCTTTACTTTCACCAGCGATAATTTCGGCATCTTTGATCGTCTTCACGCTTTCAATTGATGACTATCTCATCACATCTTTTGTCTCTGGAGTTGCATCAACCACTCTTCCACTTCAAATTTATTCAATGCTTAAAACAAGCGTTACACCAGAGATAAACGCAATTTCAACAATTATGCTTCTTACAACGACGACAGCCATAATTTTATCACAAAAATTATTGATGACGAAATGAGAAAGAAACTGTTAATTTTATTTCTCGCATCTCTTCTTATCTCCTGCGCTGGAAACAAGAACAAAGTCAATGTTTACATCTGGTCTGATTATCTATCGCCAGATGTGATTGAGAAATTTGAGAGGGAAACAGGTATAAGTGTAAATCTTGACACATACGATTCAAACGAAGCATTGCTTGAGAAATTGCAAACGGGCGTAAGCAAATATGATGTCGTTGTTCCATCTGATTATATGGTTCAAATTTTAACAAAACAGAATTTGCTTCAAAAAATTGACAAGCAAAAGATTCCAAATTTAAGATACATCAACAAAAAATTTTTAAATCAAGAGTTTGATCCAGAAAATAATTTTTCCGTCCCATTTTTCTGGGGGACAACTGGCTTTGCGTATAGAAAAGATAAACTTGGTGAAGTTCCAAATTCATGGCAAACTTTATTTGACGAAAAATATGCTGGAAAAATTTTGATGCTTGATGATATGAGGGAATGCTTTGCGGTTGCTTTGAAATTGCTCGGTCATTCAATAAATGAAACCGATACAACTGTTTTATTGAAAGCAAAAGACCTCTTAATGAAGCAGAAAAAACTTGTCAAGCAATACAACAGCTCGGGATTTGATCAGGCAATTTTATCTGGCGATGTTTGGATAGCGCATGGATGGAGCGGACAACTTGTGAAAATTTCAGAGACAGACACAAATATAGTTTATGTCCTACCGAAAGAAGGTGGAACTTTATGGATTGATAATCTTGCAATCCCAAAATCAGCTGAAAATGTTGAGAATGCACACAAATTTATAAACTTTCTTCTCAAGCCCGAAATAAGTGCACGTGTGAGCGAATTTTCTGGATATGCGACGGTAAATGATTCAGCGAAAAAATTCATCAACCCACAATATCTCACGCCTCAAAGATACCCTGACGATGAAACGCTTAAAAATTTTGAACTAATGAAAGATCTTGGAAAAGTGACAAGGTTGCTTGATAGATTTTGGACAGAGATAAAATCGCAGTGAAACCCGTAATTTTTAAATTTTGACAAAAGTCAATTTTTAGTTCGCTTTTTATTTTTAAATTTTTGGTGCAAACTTTAAAAACAAAACAAGGAGAACCTCAATGGCTTACATCATTGCCGAACCCTGCGTCGGTGTCTGCGACACCGCTTGCGTCCAGGTCTGTCCCGTTAACTGCATTTATGGTCCAGAAGGTTATGATGTGACTAATGAGGAGCATCTCAAAGAGATGCGTGAGAAGAAAATGCAACTTTACATTCATCCGCAAGAATGCATTGATTGTGGTGCTTGCCAGCCGGAATGCCCTGTTGAAGCAATCTTCCCAGAAGCAGAGGTGCCGGAGAAATGGCAACAATATATCAGGATTAACTACGCAAGATTTGGGCTGTAATTTTTCTAACCCCGACCAAAAAAGGTCGGGGTTTTTTGATTTAAAATAAAGTAAAGACAACAATGAAAACATACAAAGAGGCAGGCGTTGATGTTGAACTTGCAGATAAACTTGTTGATAAAATCAAACATTTAGCGAAGAAAACATTTAACCAGCGAGTTTTAGCCGATATAGGTCTTTTTGGTGCTTTTTACGATATAAAATTTGAAGAATACAAGCATCCTGTCATTGTTTCAAGTGTTGATGGTGTTGGAACGAAATTAAAAATCGCATTTCTTGTCAACAAACACGACACAATTGGACAAGACCTCGTAAATCACTGCGTAAATGATATTCTCGTTTGTGGTGCTAAACCTTTATTTTTCCTTGATTATTTCGCAACAGGGAAATTAAATCCAGATACATTTGAACAGGTGATGTTGGGAATTGCGAAAGCGTGTGAAGAAAATAACTGCGCTCTCATCGGTGGTGAAACTGCGGAAATGCCCGGATTCTATCAAGAAGGTGAATACGATATAGCGGGAACAATTATTGGAATCGTTGAAAGAGAGAAAATCATAAAAGGTGATAAAGTTAAATCCGGCGATATTTTGATCGCCTTGCCATCAAACGGGCTTCACACAAATGGTTATTCCCTCGCAAGGGCTGTTTTGCTTGAAAAATTTAAAATTGACGACTTTATCCCCGAACTTAACTTAACACTCGCTGAAGAACTTCTCAAAATTCATCGCTCTTATCTTAAACCTGTCTCTAAACTTCTTGAAAAATTTGAAATCCACGCAATGTCCCATATTACGGGAGGCGGAATCATTGGAAACACCAAAAGAGTTGTCCCACAAAACCTGCAGATAAAAATTGATTGGAGCGCATGGGAAAGACCAGAAATTTTCAAACTAATTCAGAAACTTGGAGATGTCCCAGAAGAAGATATGCGAAGAACTTTCAATTTAGGTGTCGGGCTTATTTTGATCGTTGATAAAAACGATGCAGATAAAATCTTAACAGAATTAAAAATTTTGAACGAAAAACCTTTCGTCATTGGTGAAATTTCAAATTAAAAACGACTCAACCCTGAAATTTTTCTTCTCTAACCCTTTGCAATAAAATCAGACCCGCTATAAAAAATAAAGCAACCGAAATTACCGCAATTCTTTGACTCCCCGTCAAAGAAGAAACAAACCCGAAAACAAGAGGTCCAAGTATCGCAGATGATTTACCAAAGAAAGAATAAAACCCGAAAAATTCCGTCTTCTTTTCAAACGGAACTATTTTTGACATCAAACTTCTGCTTGTTGATTGAGACGAGCCCATTGCTGAACCAGCAATGAACCCAATTATGTAAAAACTTGTCTTATCAACACAAAAATAAGCCCCAATCGCAGTTATCACCCACATCAAAAGTGTAATGCTCAATGTTTTCTTTTGACCGATGCTATCTGCTATCACTCCGAAAACAACAGAACCAAGAATTGCAGTTGATTGAACCGTGAGAAAGAAAGTTAGTATTTCGGTAAGTGAAAAATTTAAAGTGTGTCTTGCAAAAATAGATGCAAAGATTATTACAGTGTTTATTCCGTCTGCGTAGATGAAATATGAAAGAAGAAAGTTTCCGATGTTTTTGTATCTGGTTGCGTTTTTGAAAGTTGATTTCACACGCTCAAGCCCGATTTTAAAATACGAAACTTTTTCCTGCGATGGATTTTTTTTCTCTTTTATGATCAAAAAAAATGGAAGTGAGAAGACAAGAAAAAACAAAGATGCGACGACAAATGTAAATCTGACATTGAACATATTTTCTGGCGTAAATTCCCCTTTTAAAAATGGAAATGCAACGAGCAAAGAAATAAAAGAGCCAACATAACCCATAGCAAATCCATAGCCCGAAACCCTTCCATAACTTCTCTCGCTTGTTATTTCTGGCAGAAAAGCATCGTAAAAAACAAGCCCACCTTCAAATCCAATGTTTGCAAGTATAAGCAAAATCATCCCAAGCAATACATCTCCCCTTTCAACAAAAAACATCAATCCAGTTGAAACAATGCAAAGCAAGGTGAAAATAAGAAGAAATGTTTTTTTATTTGAGCCATAATCAGCGATCGCTCCAAGAAATGGAGATATGAAGGCAACTATAAACATTGAAATGCTAAAAGCAAGTCCCCAAAGAAAATCGCCAATTTGAGAATTTCCAGTTACAATTTCTCTGAAATAAACCGAATATGCTGTTGTTAAGATTAAAACCGAAAAAGAAGTATTTGCGAAGTCAAAAAGTGTCCAGATGAAAATTTTAAATCTATTCCCCACATCCTAATCCCCTTCTTTTCTCAAACTTTTATCAATCAAACCACGCCCTTGTTTCACAAGTTCACCTTTTTCTTTAAGTTCATTATAAATTGCATCAAGAACTCCGTTCACAAATTTACCGCTTCTTTCTGTGCTGAATTTTTTCGCAAGTTCTATGGCTTCGTTTATCGTGACCTTCGGCGGTATCTCTGGGAAATACTTAAATTCACAAATCCCCATCCGAAGGACAATTTTATCAATCAAAGCAAGTCGTTCAATTTCCCAATTTTTTATCTTCTTTGCTATCATTTGATCAAATTCATCAACATGCTCAATCACACACATAAAAAGTGCTTTGCCAAATTCGTATCCATCTTTATCGCTTTGAAACTCGGAGAATAAATCAGAAAGTATAAATTCGGGCGAATTGCCAGATAACTCATAAGCATAAAGCATTTGAAGAACTCTTTCACGAATTAATCTTCTTTTAAACGCCACACGTTCTTGCTCGCTATTTGGTATTTCTTTTTCTATAATATCTCCCGATTTTTAATTTAAAAATACAAAGGGCGATTCACCCTGAAAAAGATGAACCGCCCATTGGTTAAAAACTTAACTTGAATGTCTGCTTGTTATCCCAAAATGCCTCGTTGAAAAATCAACAGATATTTTCTTTATCTTCAAAGCGCTTGCGATTCTTTCCTCTGCTATCCTGTTTGATGCAACATGCGTCGGGATATTTTCTTTCTTTGAAACTTCAAAAACCCTCATCAAAGTATCGTATATTCCCTCTGCTTTCCTCATCGCGTGTTCTTTGCTATAACCTTCAACTTCTCTTCCGACATTTATCAAACCGCCTGCATTTATCACATAATCAGGTGCGTAGAGAATTCCTCTTTCCATAAGCATTTTATCGTGTTTATCTTCATCAAGAAGTTGATTATTTGCACCGCCTGCGATGATTTTGAATTTAAATCTCGGGATTGTCTCATCGTTTATTATCCCACCAAGAGCACATGGCGCAAAAATATCAGCATCAACATCATAAATTTTATCTGGCTCTACAAATTCTGCTTTATATTCTTGAACACATTGTTTCACTTTTTCAGGGATTATATCAGTTATATAAACTTTTGCTCCATCTTTTGCAAGATGCTGACACAAAAATCTTCCAACTTGACCTGCTCCTTGAATTGCAACTTTTTTACCAGCAAGTGATTCATTTCCATAAACTTGCTTAACACACGCTTTAATTCCAACATAAACACCGTAAGCTGTAACAGGCGCTGGATTTCCGCTTCCACCCAATGATTCAGGAATTCCAGTAACATATTTTGTTTCAGCGTAAATCCACTCCATAACTTTTTCATCTGTTCCAACATCTTCCGCAGTTATGTATCTTCCACCCAAGCTTTGGACAAATCTTCCAAAAGCTCTAAAAAGTGCTTCACTTCTTTGTGTTTGTGGATCACCGATTATAACTGCTTTTCCACCGCCAAGATTAAGTCCTGCAACAGCTGCTTTGTAAGTCATTGCTTTTGAAAGACGAAGAACATCATAAAGTGCGTCTTCTTCTTTTTCATATTTCCACATCCTAACACCTCCAAGTGCTGGTCCAAGAACCGTGTTATGAATTGCGATTATCGCTTTTAACCCAGTAGAATCATCATAACAATAGACAACTTGCTCATGACCATGCTTCTGGATTAGTTCAAATACATTCATGGCTTTTTCTCCTTATTTTATTTTGAGTTTATTTACAAAGTGCCCGATTTTGTCGGGCAAAAGAGTAATCCTTGGTTTACCTGTTACGGGATTAGGATCAACGATCACATCTGCTTCATAAACATTTTTGATGTTTTCTTCGGTTAAAACAACATCTGGCTTGCCTATTTTGTAAACTTCGCCTTTTGATAAAAGTATGATTTTATCGCTATAATGCGAAATCAAATTTAAATCGTGCGAAACAGAAATCACAATTATACCTTTTTCAACCGCAAGCGCTTTAAGCAATGAGAAAATTTCAATTTGATGTGAAATGTCAAGATGAGCATTTGGCTCATCAAGTAAAATTATTTTCGGTTGTTGCGCAAGCGCTCTGGCGATCAAAACCATTTGCCTTTCCCCGAACGAAAGCTCTGTTATAGGTTTTTGCGAAAGATGACTTATCTTTGTAAGCTCCATAACTTCAATTGCAATTTCAATATCGTTGCGACTCTCAAACCCTATACCCTTCAAATATGGTGTTCTACCCATCAAGACAACTTCCATAACTGAATATGGGAACACAAATGAATTATCCTGTGGAACAAAGCCAATTATTTTTGCCAGATCTTTCCTTGGATACAAATTTATATCACGATTAAAAATTAACACTTTCCCTTTTTGAGGTATGAGGAGGCGTGCTAAAATTTTAAGTAATGTTGTTTTACCCGAACCATTTGGACCTGTTAAACTTACGAATTCCCCCTGCTCAATTTCAAAGCTTATATTTTTAAGAACGGGCTCTATGCTGTATCGGAAGCATATTTCTTGAACTTTAACTGTCATAACATAAGCACGATTTTATAATCTCGCATAAAATTTAATCAAAAAAGTCAAATTATGCAATTACCCCATTTAAAATAAAAAGTGGGCAGGCGCGGAATCGAACCGCGGACACACGGCTTTTCAGGCCGTTGCTCTACCGACTGAGCTACCTGCCCA
>Ga0105162_1001953_pt1 | contig 11279 bp, 10 predicted proteins | sample JNZ201metaG_FD_81532 | JGI IMG/M metagenome (GOLD analysis project Ga0105162, IMG submission 81532) | Hot spring microbial communities from Jinze hot spring, China to study Microbial Dark Matter (Phase II) - JNZ 20120812A | ecosystem: Environmental > Aquatic > Thermal springs > Hot (42-90C) >...
GACTTATTCAAAACTTTGATAGAGATTTTTCTTGAGAAATTTTAAAAACTTTATTAAAATATCTCAAAATGTTAAAAGGTAAATATAAAAATTATGATGTTATATATATCTATACTTTTAAAAATTCTCATCCAGAATTAAGAAAACTTAAAGATGAAGATTTGATCGGAGTTTGGGAAGAAGAAGGTATAAATATTCTTTTTTTTCATAAACCTAAAGACGAACTTATTGAAGAATTAATTAAAAAATATCAGCTTTATCTGGAGGTTAAAGATGTGGTTCCTTATGAACATTGGAATGAAAAAAGAATTCCCAAGCCTTTTAAAATAGGTCCTTTTACTATAGCTCCTATTTGGTATAAAGGTAAATGGGATCTTATTTTTGATCCGAGTGTAGTTTTTGGAGAAGGCACTCATCCAACTACTTCCATGATCCTTGAATTGAGCTGGGAATTTTATCAAAATTTTGGAGTTCCTAAAAAAGTTCTCGATATAGGATGTGGGACAGGTATATTGAGTCTTTTTTGGGCAAAACTCGGGGCAAATGTTATAGCTGTAGATATTAATCCTTTATGTGTAGAGGTAACGAAAAATAATTTAGCTTTAAATAATCTCTCTGGAAAGGTTATAGAAGGAGATATAAAAAAGCTTTTACCAATCAAGGCAGATCTTGTGTTAGCCAATCTTTATAAAGGACTTTTAGAAGAATTATTTGAGTTTCCATCATTTTGGAGTAATAAATATTATTTAATTTCGGGTTTTTTATGTGAAATGGAAGAAGAACTTTTGAGAAAACTGGAAAGTAATAATAAAAAAATTGTCCAAAGAAAAGAAAGTGAAAACTGGGTAAGTTGGTTAATCCAAAATTTTGCTTGATTGGAGTGTAAGATGATTCTTACTGTAGATATAGGTAATACTTCTACAGTATGTGGAATTTTTGAAGAAAAGGGTAATTTAACAACAGTTTTTAGTTTTAAAACAGAGGTTCCTATTTCTTCTCATGAAGTTTTAGTAAAAATAAAAAGTTATTTAGATATTTATAAAATTGGGTTAAAAGATATAAAGGGAATATGTATAGCTTGTGTTGTCCCTCCAGTACTTTATTGGTGGGTTGAAATGGGCAAAAAACTTCTTGCAAGAGAAGTGATAATAGCAGATTATAAAACTGTTAAAATTGATATAGATTTATTATATCCTTCTGAGATAGGAGCAGACAGACTTGTTAATGCTTTAGCTGGTTGGGAAAAATATAAAAGTGCTTTAATTATAGTAGATTTTGGTACAGCTATTACTTTTGATTGTGTTTCTGAGAAAGGAGTGTATTTAGGAGGAGCTATTGCTCCGGGGGTTCTTATTTCTATGGAAGCTTTATTTAAGAAAACAGCTAAACTTCCGAAAATAGATTTAAGTGAAGCTCCTGAGAGAGCAATAGGAAAAGATACTATTTCTGCTTTAAAAAGCGGATTACTTTATGGATTTGCAGGGTTGACTGACACTTTAATAGATAAACTTTCAATAGAAATGGGTACTTCTCCTGAAGTTTTAGCTACAGGAGGATTAGCTCAATTTGTAGTACCTTATTCTAAAAAAATTAAAAAAATTGAACCTTATTTAACTCTGGAAGGACTTTATTATTTATGGAAAAAGAGATAAAAATTGCATTATTTTCACCAGCAAGCAATCCTTCTTTTCAAGCTTACAAAAGAGGTATTAATGTATTAAAAAAACATAAAATCCCTTTTAAATCCTTTGTTGATTTTTCTGATTCTTCACCCTCCATGAAAGCTTTTTTACTATATGAGCTTATTACCCAAAAAGAATATGATTTTATCTGGGCAGTAAGAGGTGGATTTGGGTCGATTAAATTAATACCTTATTTAGAAGATTTTTTTCTAGAAAATAAAAAAAATAAAATTTTTCCTTATTTAATAGGTTTTAGTGACATTACAGTCTTGCATATTTATTTTTATAAAAAATTCAAAAAAAAAGGAATTCATGCACCTATGATTGTAAACCTGCCTTTTTTAAGTAAAAGCGCTTTAGATAATCTATGGCAAGTTATTCTAGGGAAAGAAGACATATCTCTTAAAGGAAAAGCATATCAAGAAGGAAAAGCAGAGGGTATTCTTTTAGGAGGAAACTTAGTTACTCTTGCAAGCTTATGTGGGACTCCCTATTTTCCTTCTGAAGAATTTTATATCTTATTTATAGAAGATACAAAAGAAAAAACATATAAACTTGAAAGAGCCTTTTTACAGATAATTTTTTCCTTAGGATTAGATAAAATAAAGGGTATAATTGTAGGAGATCTTGGTAAAGAAGATCCTACAAAGTTTTTAAAATCATTGTCTCCTTTTTTACCAGAAAAAATTCCTATAGGATATGATTTTAAGGTAGGACATATTAAAGATAATTTAACTTTAATAATAGGAGAAAAAACCCAATTAATAGTAGAAAATAAAAAAGCTACACTTTTTCAAAAAAATCTCTTACTATGAATTGGCTGTTAAGGAGGTGATGGAGAGTGAATTTTGATGAAGATATTTTACAAGATTTTTTAGTAGAGGCAAAAGAAGGAATAAATAATCTTGAAGAGGGATTTGTGGAACTTGAAAAAAATAGAAAAAATGTAGAGGTATTGAAATCTCTTTTTAGAACTATGCATTCCTTAAAAGGAGCTTCCGGTTTTTTTGGTTTTAAAACCATGGAAAGTATAGCTCATTTTTCTGAGGATATTCTTTCTAAACTAAGAGACGGTTTAATAGAACCTGAAGAAGATGTGATAGACATTTTGTTAAAAGCAGTAGATTATATTAAATATATTATTAAATTCATAGAAGAAAATAAAACAGAACCAATAGAAGATAAAATTTTGGATTTTTTGGTAGAACTTTCCAATTTTAACGAGGTTCTTAATAAAAAAGTTAAAGAAGTTTCAGGGGAAAAAAGGTTTGAAGAAATAAAGGAAGAGATAGAGGAGAAAATAGAAGAAGAATCTGAACAAGAAAAATTGCTGGTAATAGAGAAAACAGAAGAAAAAGAAATAAAAGAAACTTCAATAGAACTTATAGAAACTCATGTAAAAGTAGATGTGAAATTACTTGATCAGTTAATGAATCTTGCAGGGGAATTAGTTCTTGCAAGAAATAGGGTGGTTCAACTTGCTCAAAGGATTATTGATGAAGATTTATCAAGAAGTGTGCAAGCTTTATCTATGATAACTACAGAAATACAAGAAACCATAATGAAAACCAGGATGCAACCTATTGGAACAGTGTTTAATAAATTTCCGAGAATTGTAAGAGATCTTGCTAAGTCTCTTGGTAAAAAAGTTAATCTTCATCTTGAAGGAACTGAGACTGAACTTGACAGATCGATAATAGAAGCTATTAAAGATCCCCTTACTCATTTAGTCAGAAATGCTATAGATCATGGAATTGAACCCCCTGAAGTAAGAGTTCAAATAGGTAAACCTCAAGAGGGGACTCTTATTCTAAGGGCTTATCAAGAAGGAGGACAAGTGGTAATAGAAGTAGAAGATGATGGTAAAGGAATAGATGTTGAAAAAATAAGACAGAAGGCAATAGAAAAAGGTCTTTTAAGTTATGAAGAAGCAATTTCTTCTTCTGAAAAAGAATTATTATCTTTAATTTTTAAGCCAGGTTTTTCTACTGCAGAAAATGTGACTCAAATTTCTGGACGCGGTGTAGGAATGGATGTGGTTAAGGCTAATATAGAAAAACTAGGTGGTTCTATAGAACTCAACACTATTTATGGAAAGGGTACTACAATTAAGATAAAAATTCCTCTTACACTGGCAATTATTCCAGCTCTTATAGTGACTTCAGGAGAGTATAGGTATGCTATTCCCCAAATAAATCTTAAAGAATTGATAATTATTCAACCTGAAAGAGAACTTCTTAAAATAGGAAATACTGAATTTTATAGATTGAGAGGAGAAGTAATTCCTGTATTAAGACTCTCTGAAATATTAAAAACTAATGGAAAAAAGGAAAATCAAAAAAATTTGGTAATTCTAACTACAGGAGAAAAATTTGTGGGGCTCTTAGTTGATAAAATTTTTGCTTCAGAAGAAATTGTAGTAAAACCTCTTGGGAAATGGTTTAAAAATATTCCTATTTATTCAGGTGCAACAATTATGGGAGACGGAAAGCTTGCGCTTATTCTTGATGTAGTTGGACTTTCTCAATTTGTGGGTATAAGTGTTGAAGAAGTAGAAAAAAAATATGAAGCTGCTACAAAGGTAAAAATTTCTACTGAAGAAAGTTACTTTATTTTACTTTTTGATATAGGTAAGGAAAGAATGGCTCTTCCCATAGCTTTAATTTCCAGACTTGATAAGGTAAAAGCTAATAAAATTCAAATTTCAGGAGGGAAAGAAGTAATTGTTTATAAGAATGAAGTAGTGCCTATTATAAGATTAGAAAATTATTTACCTATAGAAAAAATTCCACCTCAAGAGGAATATATAATTTTATTTTTTACAGAAAAAGATAAAACCTGCGGTATACTTTGTTCTCAAATTGTGGATACTATAGAGATAACTTTAAATGTAGAAGAGGGAATTTACAATTATCCCGGGATATTAGGACATAAAATAATAGAAGGAAAAACTGTTCTTTTTATAGATATTTATAAAATAATAGAAATGTATGATCCTGAATGGTTTGGTATAAAAAAGAAGGAAGAGATAAAGAAAAAGAAGATATTGCTGGTAGAGGATTCTACCTTTTTTAGAAATATGATTAAGAATTATCTTCAAACTGAAGGATATGAGGTTGAAACTGTCCAAAATGGAAAAGAAGCTCTAGAAAAACTGGCTATTAATAAATACTTTGATCTTATAATTACAGATCTTCAAATGCCGGAAATGGATGGATTTGAATTTATAAAGATCGTTAAATCAACTCCTGATTATGAAAAAATTCCTATTATAGCAATTACTCCTTTAGCAGAGGAAGAGACAAGAAAAAAAGTTTTAGAATTGGGCGCAAATGGATATGAAGTGAAGTTAGATAGAGAAAAACTTATTACTCAAATAGAAAATCTTGGAGGCTAATGATGGAATTAGTAAAGAGAGAAGAAGGGTTTCTTGAAAAAAAAGAAGAAAAAAAATTATCTATTTCGAAGAGTTCAACTGTAGTAACTTTTTATTTAGGGGATTTTCTTTTTGGGATTCCTGCAGAAAAGGTGATGGAGATTAATAAAGATATTAATGTAACTCCTGTTCCTCTTTCTGAGGATTATATATTAGGAATAATAAACTTGAGAGGTCAAATAGTTACTGTAATAAATCTTGCCAAAAAAATAGGGCTTGATAAAGAAATTGTTCCTAAATTGGGATTAATAATAAAAAAAGAAGGGGAAGTTCCTATATCTTTTGCAATAGAAGAAATAGGAGAAATTCTTGAAATTCCATTATCCAGACTAGAAAAACCTCCTGAAAATATAGAAGGAGTAAATAAGGAATATATAAAAGAATTATATCAATTGCCAGATAAGTTATTACTTATTCTGGATGTAGAAAAAATAATTGAATTTTAAAATATTCAATGGAGGAGGAAAAAATGCAAGCTCGTAGTGTTTCAGATTCCATTGAAAAAGCAGTTAAAGAGGTAATAGGAACATATTTAAAAAAAGACCCCATATTAAAAGATGCTAAAGTTAAAAAAGAAGATAAGGGATTAAAAGACATTTCAGTAATAATAGGATTAGCCTCTGAAAAATTGGAAGGAGTTTTTATAGTAAGTTATGACAAAGAAATAATTTTTGATTTTATGAAAGAAGTTCTTAATGAAGATGCTAATGAGATTAATAAAGATGTTATTGATGCAAGTGGAGAACTTACTAATCAAATATGCGGAGTATTTAGAAGAGAATTTGAAAAAGCTGGAATCAGTTTACAAGGATCTACTCCTTCTATTGTTACTGGAGAAAATCATAGAATAGAAATACCTAGTAAGATACCTCGATTGGCATTTATATATCAAATAGGGAATTCCCAAAACTCTATTATAATAGAATTTGGTCTAATTAAGAAATAAAGGACCATCAAAAATATCAATAGGGGGGATTATGAAGGGATTTACTATAAAAAAGAGATTATTATTAAATATTTTGATTACTTTATTGGGTTTTATTTTTGTTACACTATTAAGTCTTTTCTTTTTGAGACATTCCATTTTTGAAGAAAAAAAGACTCAAATAAAACAACAAATACAAACAGCTTACAGTATAATTGAGAATTATTACAATCTTTATAGGGAGGGATTAATTTCTGAGGAAGAGGCTAAGGAAAATGCGCTTGCCCAGATAAAAAATTTAAGATATGCAGAAAATAATTATTTTTGGATAAATGATACTTCCTATCCTTTCCCAAAAATGATAATGCATCCAACAAATCCTGGCCTTAATGGTAAAATTCTTGATGATCCCAAATTTAATTGTGCCAAAAAAATGAAATTTGGAATCAGTGGAGAAACCATAAAAACTGATGGTAAAAAAAATCTTTTCCAAGCAATGGTAGAAGTAGTTAAAAAATCAAAAGAAGGATATGTTGAATATGTATGGCCTAAACCTTTACCTGGAGGTAAAGTAACAGAAGAGGTTTATCCTAAACTTTCTTATGTAAAACTTTTTGAACCTTGGGGATGGGTTATAGGAACAGGTATCTATATAGATGATATTAATTCAACTATGTTAGAACATTTTATTAAAGAAATAGCTATTATTTTATTAATTGTTTCTGTAATTGCTATTCTCTCCTGGATATTTATAAAAAATATTGTAGGAGGTATAAATGGACTTAATGAAAATTTTAAAAATGTAGTTGAAAGTTTAAAAAAGGGAGATTTTTCAGCTAAATTATATATAAAAAGGGAAGATGAACTAGGAATACTGGTTAATCTTTTAAATGAAACGTTAGAGAATATAAAAAAATTCTTTTCAGAAGTAAGAGCTGTTTCAGAGGCTCTTGCTTCTTCTTCAGAAGAGCTTTCGGTTATTACCAAGCAAATAACAGAAAGATTGAGATTTCAAGAAGAACGAAGTGCTCAAATAGCTTCTTCTGCAGAAGAAATGAGTATTACAGTTGTAGATATAGCTAAAAATACTAATAATATTTTGGAGACCAGTAAAGTAGCTGCAGATAGAGCAAGAGATGGTGAAAATATAACCTTAAAGACAGCTTCAGAAATAAAAATTATAGAAAAGGAAGGAGAAAAACTTCAAAATGTGATGAATATCTTAGAAGAAAGATTTAAATTAATAGAAAATGTAATAATTTTTATAAAAGACATTGCAGAACAAACTAATCTTCTTGCTTTAAATGCTACTATTGAAGCAGCACGTGCAGGAGAACATGGTAAGAGTTTTGCCGTTGTTGCAGGAGAAATTAGAAAACTTGCAGAAAGAACAAATAAATCTACTGAAGAAATAGGAAATATAATAAAAGAAGCTCAAAATGCGGTAAATGAGACCAAAAAAGCTGTTGAAGATATAAATAAAAGAGTAGAGTTAGGGGTTAAACTTTCTGAGGAAGCAGCCCAGATGCTTAATGAAATAGCAAATAAAGTGGAAAATCTTCAAGAGATGATACAAAATATAGCCAGTGCTACTGAAGAAATGTCTGCGGTTTCAGAACATATAGCTAAAGACATAGGAGGTATTGCACAAGCAATAAAAGAAATTTCTGAAAGTGTTACGCAAAATATACAAGCTGCGGAAGATATTTCTAAATCAGGACTAGAATTAAAAGAAGCTCTTGAGAAATTTAAAATTTAAAATGTTATGGGAAATTTTGGCTAAAGAATCTCCTTTATCTTTTGAAAAATATATGGAACTTTGTCTTTATCATATAGATTATGGGTATTATGCTAGAGCTAAACTTCCTAGTAAAAGAGGAGACTATATAACTTCTCCTTGTGTTCATAGGGTATTTGGAGCGACTTTAGGTAAACAAATAATGGAAATGTATCATTTATTAAATAAACCAAAGAATTTTACAATTGTAGAAGCAGGAGCAGGGCAAGGCTTTTTAGCTCTGGATATTTTGGAATATTTGGAAAGAAAAAAATATAATTCTGATTATTATATAATAGAACCCTTTCCGAAGATAAGATCAATTCAAGAAAATACTTTATATCCTTTTAAAAATAAAATTAAATGGATAAATAATATAGAAGAACTTCCAGAATTTAGAGGAGTATTTATTTCAAATGAACTTTTTGATTCATTCCCGGTTAAAGTTATCCAAAAAATCAATGGTGAAATAAAAGAAATATGGATAGAAATAAAAGAAAAAAAATTTATAGAAATACCGAGAAAGATAGAGGATGAAGGTATTTTAAAGAGATTAGAACCTTATTGGTTTTCATGGAAAGAAGGATATAGAACCGAGGTATGTACAAAAATTGATGAATTTTATCAAGTACTTTCTAAAAAAATGAAAGAGGGATTTATAATTACTATTGATTACGGATACCCTAGAGCAGATTATTATTCTCCTGAAAGAAATAGAGGTACTCTTATGTGTTATTACAAACATAAAGCTATTGATAATCCATATTTCAAACCCGGAGAAATTGATATTACTTCTCATGTGGATTTTACATTACTAAGAGAATTAGGAGATAAATACGAATTTTTAAATCTTGGGTTTACTCAACAGGGAGCTTTTTTAGTTTCTTTGGGTATTCATGAGGTATTATATGAGATTTCTAGACCAAATCTAAGAGACATAAATGCTTTAAAATTTTTAATTTTTCCAGAAGGGTTTGGAACCTCTCATTGGGTTTTAATTCAAGCAAAAATAAAAGAAAAGAACATTAAAAAGGAATTAACTGGTTTTGCTCTTAGTAATAGAATTTATCTACTTTATTAAAAAATTATTTAATGAAAGAAATTAAAAAAATTAATAATTATGAAGAGGTAGAAATTTATGTAGATGGTTCTTGTTTAGGGAATCCTGGACCGGGGGGATGGGCAGTTTTAATAAAAATGGGAAAGGAAGAAAAAATCTTAACAGGAGGAGAGCCGTTTACCACAAATAATCAAATGGAACTTAAAGCAGTAATTTCGGCTCTTTCTTATTTTAAGGAACCAAAAAAAATAAAAATTTATACAGATTCAGAATATGTTTTAAAGGGGATTACTCAGTGGTTAAAAATTTGGAAAAACAGGGGATTTAAAACTTATGAAGGAAAACCTATAAAAAATAAAGAATTATGGGATATTTTAGAAAAACTAAATAATTTTCATCAAATAACATGGGAAAAAGTTTTAGCTCACAGTAAAGATTTATATAATAAGAAAGTAGATAGACTTGCCAGAGAGACTGCCAAAAAATGGAAAGAAAAATCTTAGTAGGAATTACTGGAGCAAGTGGGGTTATATATGCTTATACTTTTTTAAGAGAATTAAAAAAATTACAAATTCCTGTAGAAGTTATTATCACAAAAGCTGGAGAAACAGTTTGGAATTATGAATTAGATAAATCTGTGGATGAAATTTTAAATTTTACCGAGAATCTTTATAGAGAAGATGATATTTTAGCTCCTCCTGCAAGTGGTTCATCTTTTTACTCAGAAATGGTAATTATTCCCTGTAGTATGGGAACACTATCTGCTATTGCTTCTGGTAGTGCAAAAAACCTATTACAAAGAGCTGCTGATGTAATGCTAAAGGAGAGAAAACTCTTGGTTCTTGTAATAAGAGAAACACCTTTAAACCTAATTCATATAAAAAATATGAGAATTTGTACTCAAGCAGGAGCAGTTATATTTCCTGCTATGCCAGGATTTTATCATAAACCTAAAACTTTAGAAGAACTTATAAATCAATTTGTAAAAAGACTTATGAATTTTTTGAAACTTAATCCACAAGGATTTCATTCCTGGGAAAAGATTTACGAAGAAAAAATGGAATAAAATAATTTCTAATTAATAAAAAGAGAAACTGGATTATTATTGACCCTGATCCCAGTATACCTAAATAATTTCCATATTTTATAAATAAAGTAGGTTGATAAAGTGGTATTATATAGTCAGAAATAATTTCTCTTGTTTCTAATTTTGATGCCTTAACAATTTTTCCTTTTGGATCAATGATACCTGTGATACCTGTATTAGCAATTTGAATAGTATATTTTCTTGCTTCTACAGCTCTTACTTTTGCCATTTGAAAATGTTGATAAGGAGCAGATGTTTTTCCAAACCAGGCATCATTGGTAGCAATTATTATCAGTTGAGAATTTTGTTTTAATCTCTTTTGAAGTATTTCAGAAAAAGCGCTTTCAAAACAGATAAGAGGAGTAATTACTATGTTTTTGTCTTTAAAAGGAATAACCAGATTTTTTGAAATACCAGATTTTAAAATTCCAAGCCCCACAGTAATTCTTTTTAAAAAAGAAAGATATTTTTCTAAAGGTACATATTCTCCAAAAGGAACAAGTTTTTCTTTGTCATAAAAATCTACAAAATCTTTACCATCCCATACAATTAAACTATTATAAACTTGAGGCTTTCCTTTAATATAACTCAGTCTAAAGGTACCAAAAACTAAAATAGGTAAATAGTTAAGATTTTTTGAATATTTTTGAAGGTTTTCCAATAAATTTAAAAATTCAATAACAGATTTCTTATCATAAGGAAAAAAAAACGGAAAAGAAGTTTCTGGGAAAAAAATAATATCTGGTTTTTCTTTTAAGGCTAGGAAGGTCATATTTTGGTATATTTTAAAAGAATATTCAATTTCACTTAATTCTTTCATTTCTTGAGGAATATTTCCTTGTAAGAGAGAAACTTTTATATTTTCTTTTTCCTTTAGTAAAAGGTTTCCCCACCAAATTTCTTTATAAATTCCGTAACTTAAAAGCAAGATGAAGAAGATAATAAAAAGCAGATTAGAAAGCAAAAAATTATAAGATTTGGCAGGTTTATAAGCGAGGAAAAAATAGTAAATAATAAAAAATAAATAATAATTAATCAATGCTAAAGTAAAAGATAATCCCCATATCCCCCAGAAGTCAGCAGATTGTAAAAAGAAAGAAAAATTGCTTAAAAGATATCCGATTTGACCCCATGGAAAACCAGTTAATAATTTACTTCTCAGATATTCAATTCCAGTAAGATTAAAAGCAAAAAAGAAGCCCTTTAAAAAAGAAGGATTTTTAAAAATTTCAAATATAAAATTTAAATAAAAAAAAAGTGCATAATATAAAGCTAAATAAAAAGACAAAAGAAATAAGAGAAAGGCGGCTAA
>Ga0105162_1001956_pt1 | contig 11270 bp, 11 predicted proteins | sample JNZ201metaG_FD_81532 | JGI IMG/M metagenome (GOLD analysis project Ga0105162, IMG submission 81532) | Hot spring microbial communities from Jinze hot spring, China to study Microbial Dark Matter (Phase II) - JNZ 20120812A | ecosystem: Environmental > Aquatic > Thermal springs > Hot (42-90C) >...
CCTAACCGTTTCCCACCCTAGGTTTCTGTAAGTTTCCCTAGGGTGGGTTATGCCTTTCATTCACTCTTCACCGTGGCTACCAACCACTCAACGCAGGAGCCATGGGCACCGCTCGAGCCCAACGACACGCAGCTCACATCTAGCTCTAGCCCTGAGTAGCTTAGAGTACTGCTCCCGTCACCCAAGGCTCTGAGGAGAGAGTTGGAGCACGCAACAGCATTCCAACTTCATTTCTCACTATAAAACCACAAATGCCTACCCTCGAGTTGTTGCTGTACTTGATCACGGTTGACTGAGGTCTCTAAAGCTGAGGATTAACATCAAACCACATCAACTAACATGAAACCCTAACCCCTTACATCGGAGGCTCCGTTTCGGCCTCTACCGCTCGGAGTGACCCAACCTACAGCCCCCCTCATAAACTACCTCAAATTCCCGACCGTGAGGAAACTACCACATCTTGGCGTTAGATGTCCTGCCCACTTAAGTCTTCACTACGTACCAGCGTTGTGGGCAAGAGCGATTTTGATAAAGTGTTAACTATTATAAACCTACGTAGACCTGAAACAGTTGCGCGAGGCTGAGCCTTCCTTCGCACAAATTTTTAAGTTTGTTTACGTATCTAGTAGACGAGGTGTATATTGTTGAAGGTTAAGGTACCTATTATAGTAGGAGTAGTCATTGTGTTGCTAGTTGTAGGCATAGCGGCGTACATGCTCTGGAGACCGGAGGTTAAACCATATACCCTAAACATATGGACTGGTGGAACTGGTGGAGTATACTATCCCCTTGGAGTTAAGCTCTCAGAGATGTTGAACAAGTATGCGGGTAACGTGATCTCGTCTTCGGTATCGACGAGTGGTGCTTCAGTAGCCAACATGAGGGCTCTAGGGGCTGGAGATGCCCAGCTAGTGTTCGTTCAAAACGACATTGCTTACTACGCATACAAGGGTATCTACATGTTCGAGGGCAGTAGGGTTGAGTTGGCAAGAGGTGTCGCAGTTCTCTACCCCGAAGTTATTCAAATAGTGGTTAGAGCAGATAGTGGCATAAAGAGTATATACGATCTAGCTGGTAAGAGGGTGGCCATAGGGGCCGTAGGTAGTGGAACTGCTGTTGAGGCAGAACTCATTTTGAGAGCTGCTGGAGTATGGGATAAGATCGCCGTACAGAATCTAGACTTTGCCGCGGCTGCTGACTCCCTAAAGCTGGGCTTAGTAGATGCGGCCTTCGTTGTTGCCGGAATACCTACTTCAGCAGTACTATCTCTCGCTGCTACGGTTCCAGTAAGCCTAGTTGAAGTCCCAGATGAGGTACTTAACACGCTCGTTGGGCAGGGATACAGGTTCTTCACCAGATATACGGTTCCCGCAGGAACATACACCGGCATGACGTCTGACACTAGGACTTTAGCCGTTATGGCTATGCTAGCAGTTAGAGCCGACGTTCCAGATGATGTCGTATACCATGTACTCAAGGTAATGTTTGAGCGTATTGACGAGCTGCGAGAAGCCCACGCTAGAGCCAAAGACATAGACCTAAAGAAGGCCTTAGAGGGAATGCCTATACCCCTACATCCAGGTGCCATCAGGTTCTACCAAGAGAAGGGCATCACCATCCCTAGTGAGTTGAGACCGTAAGGAACCGGCATTGAAGGCGAGTAGAAATAAGCTCGGCAGAGAAACGTTTTTCTATCTAGTCTATTCATCCGTTCTCGCAACGGCTTTAGTGCTTACTTTACTACCTCTACTTTCTATAGGCTTAGTTATCGTGGACGGAGACATTAGTGCGATAGCCGTCAACTCTAAAGCTAATATCACTCTAACTTACGTACACAGCGTTGAGCGTTATAGAGTAATAGAAAAGTATGTTCTGGAGAGTTGCGGCCTTAAGCTCGTAGTGCTAGAGTGGGCTGGGTTTGGTGCCGGCATGCCTTCGACACCAGCAGATCTAGGAGATAGGGACCTAGAATTGAGTCCGACAGGTGGGATAGCTTCGAAAGTCGATATTGAATTGGGAGAGTACGTACTGATATCAGTTAAGCACATGTCTCACCCTAAGTTATTCGTTAACGGTGTAGAGGTAAGTGTAAATAACAACATAACCTTGAGAACCTGCCTCAGAGCTTCTTTGTTGGAGGTAGTCGTTAAGTACGTTGAGTTTGCATTACTCAGGAAGCCTTAACTTACGCTAGCAGTTCAGCATCATGAGTTTAAGTTCTTTGTAACTGAAACCTCGCTCTTTAGTGCGGAGAGGAGGTTAGACCAGTCGGGTTCAATAGGCCTTCATTACCTAATAAATGAAGTGTTTAGGGGGAAGCCGCTGTTAGTAACCAAGTTCGCTAAGCTACTAGCATGGTGTAAAAATGGAGCACTAATAGTAACACATAGAAATGCCGATATCGACTCCGTAGCAGCAGCACTAGCGCTAAGCTATTCCCTAAGCTCTTACTCTGGTAATCTCTTTAAGGTGTGTTCCCCACAAGGGGTAGACTCCGTCAGTAAGAGAGTTCTTCAGGCTCTAGGTTTCAGTGTTCCGAATATGAGGGAGTGCGCGGCCGAGAAAGTCGTGTTCGTTGATGTATCGTCGGTCACCCAAGTAGAGAATGTGGAGTTCTCCAAGTGCTCTTTCATCGACCACCACGCTGTGAATACACTTATAGATGTATGCGAGACGCACGTTTATGACCCGGAGTCTAAGGCAACATCGGCTCTCTTAGCTGAAGTCCTCATGCTATCTGGCTATAGTATCCCTAGAAGCTATGCTACACTACTACTAGCTGGTATCATGTTCGACACGAAGTTCTTGAGGATCTTGAACTCTAGGTTGCTAAAGGTAGTTGATTGGCTCTTAAATTCTGGTGCTGACATCGAAGACGTTAGTCGCCTCTTAACTCAGCAGGAGGTTCCTTATGCTGAGCGTGTCGCTAGATTGAGGAGCCTATCGAGAATGGGTGTGTATTCAATAGGAAGTGACTACCTTATGACGATCACGTGTATAGGAGCGTATGAGTCATCATCTCTTAAATACTCAATTGAGGCGGGATCTGACATCGCAATAGCTCTTACACCTCGTGAAAGTGAGGCTCGCGTGACTATTAGGGCGAGTACAAGGCTTGTTAAGGAACTTGAGGCTCCAATAGCTGCTGAGCTAGCTAAATACATTGGAGAGAGACTGGGGGGAGGTGGAGGTGGTCACGAAGCCGCAGCAGGAGCTTCAGTTCCGATTAATACAATTAAAGACATAGAAAGACTATTGATTGAGTTCTTTTCAGCACGTGGTTATAAAATTCGAGTCTTAGAGAGAGGTAGATGGATTGAGGAGTGCGTCTAGATGGTTAAAATCTACGTAGACATCAGAGAGAAAGAATCAGAAGTGCCTAAGTATCTGACAGAACTAGGTGTGCTAGTGATTTTTAAGCAACTAGCAGTAGGAGATTACGTCATAGCTGAGGACGTGGTCGCTGAGAGAAAGACTGTAAGTGACTTGGCTAAGTCCGTCTTCGATGGGAGATTCTTTAGTCAGTTGTCTAGACTAACACGTTCTGTCGACAGGTGCTTTCTCATAGTTGAAGGAGACTTAGAGAAGATGAAGTACATTACGTCGAACTACAAAAGTGTTTTAGCAGCTCTTTACTATTCCTCTATTGTAGACAGGGTACCGGTCATACTCACGAGCGACCCAAAGCATACTGCCGAAGTACTGAAGTATTTATCCATAAAGCTCTATGAGTCCCCTTATGCTTTAAGAACTACTACAGTTTCTAAAAATAAGCCTAGAGACGCTCCACTAAGCGAGTGGCAATTATACGTTGTCTCAGCACTCCCGGGAGTTGGTATCAAGACTGCCGAGAGGCTTTTGAGAAAATTCGGTAGCGTGAAAAGAGTGTTTAACGCTTCTATAGCTGAGCTAGCAAGTACTGAAGGACTGTCAGAGGAAAAAGCCAACCTTATCTTCAGAGTTATCAACGAGCCGTACGTTAAGAAAGTCACTAGAGATTTAAAAGTTTTCACTGAAAAAAGCAAGAACAGTAATGATAGCTCGAGTAGTTCGCAGTAATGGTTCAAGTTAAGTGATGTAGGAGGTGCTCTAGCTTGACGTATTTCTTTGGTATCTCAGCTCTAACTCCCTTTACTGGGTCAACAACCTGGTTTATCCTTAAATCCACTACCAGACTAGCAAGCATATACGATTCCTCAAAGCTTAAGCCTTGTGCCCTCATGAGGGTATATACAGCCTCCTCGGAGGCTCTATAAGCAGCCTCGTCGAGATCCTTTCCGAAAGCCACGATCGAGTACTTGTCTTCACTCTCAATTACCGGGTACCTAGGTCTCTTTCCCTTCACTAAACCTACCTTAACTCTCACTTCACCGGAGGCTTCAGCAGCTGCCACACATATCTCTCCATCTGCTTGAACTACGTGTATATCTCCTAAAGCTAGTAGAGCACCATCAGTAAACACTGGTAGGTATACTCTACTCCCTATTGTGAGCAAAGCTACGTCCATATTTCCTCCATGGTAGCCGGAAGTGCCTGTTGGAATTTCTCCTTCTTCTGGAGCCACACCTAGTACACCAACCATAGGTCTAACCTTGATCTCTAGGTTTCCAAATATCAACTTCTCCCCTACTACTCTCAGTATCTTGACCGATGGTCTAAAGTCCTTGTCCGGTAGCGCTCCGAACCCCGGAGCTACGAGGATCACGGCCCTATCTGATACCTTTATATCCTCTATTTCAACTACTAGTGTATCGCCCGGTCTAGCTCCCTCGACGTAGAGAGGCCCTGTCGCCGGGTTTACCCTGCTCCAGTCGATCTTATCGAGAGTTGTTGATTCATTCACTATCTGACCTCCTAGAGCATCAACTGTTTCAAAGATAACCGAATCACCTGGAACCGCTGTATACCTAGCTGAGTGCCTCTTGGAGAAGCTGTAGATAACTTGATCCCTCGGGATCCTAATAGCCAAGTTTTCACCAACCGTAAAAAGCTTTATAACTTATTAAGACAACTAGCCATCTCTCATAAAAGAAAGTTGTACTGGTTGAAACTTGCTCAAACCAGCTAAGAGAGTGTGGGGTTCAGCTCTGATGTAGGTTTATATCGGTTGGTTTCATAGCCTCATCTCTTTCCCCCGCATTGGTCTTGGGTTTGCATCACCCTTGGGGGCGTTCAGGGCGACTCCTAGCACCCCACATCTTAGATGTCTCGGGGAGAGCCACCATCTACACTATCAAACAGCTCTCGATCCCTCATCGAAGTACCTCTACATATATCAAGGTGTTTATAAAGTTTCCGATCAATACCAACCGATACAAACAGATATGAAAAACTAAACAGTTTCACGAGGCTGTGGTACACTATATAGTGTTTGCCATAGAACTAAGACCGAGTCAGTTAAATGACTCGGGATTCATTATCTGCGATACCTTCAGGTTATACTTTATGAGCGTCTGTTACCTGGCTCAGTTATTCTACTAAGTATCTTCGCGTTTAGGTCTCCATATTTAGCCCATATGTAGCAGGTCCCTTCTTGAGAGACCATGCACGGTCCGTAGGGTTTGCTTGGTGTACACGCTTTCATAAACATTAAGCACTGTGTGGGCTTGGCTATCCCTAGTACTACTTCACCACACCTACACGATGGGGGGAGGTCGGGGCTACTAGATGCTGTAGTAAGTACGTAACTCTCGGGTCCCGGAGGTCTCAAACCGTACTGTTGGTACGCATCAAGTTCTTTAAACCTCTCTCTTAGTAGAAGACCGCTTTTTGGTATGTACCCTATTCCTCTCCAAGCACTATCAGCTTCTTCGAAGACTTCACTTATGTACTTTCTTGCTAACAAGTTGCCTTCCCACTTCACAGCCCTCCTGTACTCAATGTAGACGCCTGGAGACTTCTCGGCGACCATTCTCACTATTTCTGCTATAGACACGAGGAGGTCGAAGCCGTCGAATCCCGATACGGCTACCGCTATACCGAACTCCTTTGGGAGGAACTCCCACGCAGAAGCTCCTGTTATCACCGAGACATGACCGGGGGCTATTACACCTCTTATCGGGAGAAGACCTCTTTCCTTATAGAGCTTAACGGTGTATCTCATGACCGGTGGGGTCAGTCTTAAAGCACTCAAGAGCTTAAGGTTTCTGGGTACCTTACCGCTGTATATCGGGATAGCGTACGATGGGGCGGTAGTCTCAAAGCCTATGCCTAGAAAAACCGATTCCTTACCGTCACTCCTGGAGTCCTCTATGGCGTCATAGAAGCTGTAGACTACTCTAATATCCGCACCAAGAGCTTTAGCTTCCGCTAAGCTACGAGGGAAGTTGGGGGAAGTAGACGGAGCTCTAAACGCGTCACCAAAAGTGTAGACCCTTAGTCCCTCTAGAGACAGCTTTACTGCTTGCTCGATGATAGATCCGGGAGTTACACAAACTGGGCATCCAGGGCCGGCTACGAGTTCTACAACTTCAGGAAGCAGAGACCTTATACCGTACCTAACGGTAGTCCACTCATGAGTTCCACAGAAGTTCATTATTTTTAAGGGGGCTTCTTTAGAGAGGTCTAACCTACTTAAAGAGTCCCTTACGAGTTTTATAGCTAGTTGTACAATTTTTTCCGACCCTAAGTGCTTAATTGTCTCTTCTACTTCCATTTTGTTTCCAAATACTACTTTAGACTCTACTTTAAACTAGAGCCTAAGCTAATTCGAAACAGCTTTAACACATAAAAAGGTGCTTACTCTGAAGAGCTTGCGAGTGAATCGTTACACGCCCGATGTTGTTTCAACTACTCGCGGAGTTCTCTCGTACACACCCAACTTCTCCAGTACTCTAGTAGTTTGAATCACTGCCCACCTATCTGCGGCAGAAGACTTGCCTAAGGCCAGTAGTTCGGCAGTGATCTTCCTCTGGCGAGGGTCTAGAAGAAGGAGTCCCAGTAGAAATATCTTTTCCTCGGTTGTTAAAGGTTTACCTAACTCCCCGGGAAGCTTGACTAAGGCCCTACCTAAATCACTTAGATCCCAAGTATCATTACCTATTTTTACAACCAAAGGATTCCACTCGAGAAGTACCTCACGCACCCAAGCTCCTCTAGCCCTAAGAGTTGGGTAGATCTTCCTAAGTTCTGTTCCTATCTCTTTCCTGGTTCGGGGTCCACTCGCTAGAATTCTTGCTACATCTCTACATCTGACATCGTATAATACCATGCTATAACCATAACTACGATCTCTAAAAAGCTTATATTTTTTATTATTTTTTATTTAGTTCAATATGTCGGCAAAACCGATCTCTTACCTAGCGTTCAATCAACTCGGTAACTACAGTGACTCCTCATGGTATTACCAGCACTATAAGTCTTTGAATTAGCAGTAAACAAATATAGTACACACGTTGATATATCTACTGTAGATAGAAACTTAATTGGGCTACATTAGAGAAGAGGCTAATAGAGGTAATAAGTAGAGTACTTAAGGATCTAGGTATGGATGTCTATTCAAACGTCATAGTAGGAGAACTAGAAATAGACCTTGTAGCATTCGAGGACAGTAGAAGTAGACCACTTATATATGTAATCGAGGTAAAGTCGAGACCTAAGCAAAAACTATTTCATCAACTACTAAAAAGAGTTGGACTATCAGACTACGTTTACGCCGCTCTCCCTGTTAAACACTACTCCTACCTCCTAGAGATACCGGAACCCGTTGGCTCGCTAGCAGTCGACGCAAACAGACAGATCGTATACGAAATCAAGAAGCCTACTTATGTTGGCAACGGTTGGAGACTACTAGAAATGCTGAGGTCTCGCCCTCTACGGATCGATCAGTAAAACCAGGCAGCGCCCTGAGCTCGCAGACCCCTAATGAGGGAGCTTACCCGGGGTCACTCCCCCATTTGGGGTCTAGCCTGCCCGGAGCGTGCTTGGTTTTTACTGATCGATCCGTAGAGGCTGGCGCCTCCATTTACTGTTTTGCATGCGGAGCTAGTATATCTTTACTATCATAATATGTTAAACCTTTTTTCTTGGTATTACGGAATAGAGTAACTTCTTCTTAATTAAACACCTTGAGCACTAAAAAGTGAACATTTATAAACTAGTTTAAGTAGTGTAGAAAATTTAGGCGTGAACCCGTGGGTCCCGTAACCACACCATCAAATCCTATTTGGATGTTATTGTGACATGTAAGCATGCTATCGATGGTAAATGGACCTCAAGAAAACTTAGTGTTGGAAATAGTTTTTAGCACGCAATACGGTCCTCAGCTGAGACAGGTAAGATCACCTATCACTATCGCTGAGCTCATCACCGGCACAGCATCTGTTTCCCGTTTGCTGTCGTTTTCAGCCTAATATCCTATAGCATGAACAAGGATATGAAAGGCTCTCCTAGCCTGATTACATCTCAACGGCAGTGATCATCCAAGGGGTCTGGTGGCTGTTTTGTTGCGCTAGTTTTCGTGGATCTCCGAAGTTTTTCCCACGCTGGTGTAAGGTTTTCGGAGAGATACTACTCCACTAGTGAGACTTGTGGAACTCTAGGGGCTACCAATTAGGGCTCCTAGGAGGCGGGTAGCGGGAAATGGTCGACCGTCGGCGTCTGTAATAGGCGGAGGACACCCCAATTTAACAGACGCTTAACGGCGTCGCGAACTTTCTCGTTATTCTGTTTATACGCAACGGAAGCCTGTGAAGCATCTGAGCGTTGTCTTGGGCAACCGCACCTTGTTCACTTTGCGCTGTTTTGCCAGGTCTCTTACCGCTCTACCCCACATGTCCCCTTTCCCCGTGATCGGGTCGTAGTCCATGGTCCTCTTCAGCCTCCATTAAGGTGTAAGGAGAGCTCGAAGAGGCTTAGGAAGGCTTTAGTGAGCTGCTGGTATGGTGGGCTTTGATGAGCTTCAGCATGAATCTATACGTGAACGCTATAAGTGCTGCTATTAGCACTACGTATGCTACTGACTCAGCGAGCGGGTACGCTTCGGCAACCGAGCTAGCTTGCCTAGCCCTTCTTGAAAACAGTAGCGGGTAGTCGGAGTAGAGCGCTAGCACAACGATGCTCGTTGTCTCAACGTTTACGTCTCCCTCGGTGATGATTTTATCGTTTACTACTCTGTAGTCTGTTCTTATCCCACCTGTCTCGGGGTCTTGAGCCAGCGCTATTATCTCAAGACACTTGTTCCTGACGTAGACGTAGTCTTCGACGACGTCTGACCCCGCGGCTTCGAGGGCACGGTGGAGGTAGATGAAGAGCGCGCACTTGTACGTACTATACACGCCTACAGCCTCGTATGCTTTATCTCTGAACCCGTATCCATTCCACATCCTAGTCAAATTCAAGAAGAGGAGTTCAGCGTGTGGTCTGGAGCCTCGGAGTAGTCTATTTAGAGCACGATACACGACTAAGTCGGCGTACTCGTACCAATTCTCTATAGTCTGGTCTCCAGGTTTCTCGTAGAGTATGACGTAGCCGTTCACTTCTCCGATGTACTCGTACTTCACTGTGTAGAACACGTCCGGTATGTCTACGCCGAAGAGTACCTCAATTCTACTGTTAAAGCCTCCACCGTACTCGCTGTTTAGCTTCGTGAGTATCCTTCTAGATATATCCATGTCTCCCAGAACCATGAGGGCTCTTGCTGCGAGAACGTTGTCGTTTGCCACATATATTGTCATGTTGTCCGGATACGCTCTCACAGCCGCTCTAAGCAATCCGGCCTCCCCGATGTACTGGGATCTCAGAAACATTAGTACGCGCTGGGCATCGATAACACTATAAACGCCGTGAGCGTGAGCACCACTAAAGAGAGTAACGAGCATAAGCACCGAGATTACCAACACCTTCATCAACACACCCAAGATAAAGAGGAGTGAGGAGAAAAACTGGAGTATTTCGTCGATGAAGAAAGGTACTTACCCCAGGAGGTCAACAATAGACGGCAAAAGGAAGTTGGAGGCTGATTCCCATCTATATGTTTCTGTTCCTTGAAGGTTTCTCTAGGATTTTCGAGGCCTTTAATGCGATTGAGTGCGAGCAAGGCCTATAAGCCTCGGAACTCGAAAGTTTCGGCGACCCCGGGCATGGAGACCGCTGCAGGCGGTGGAGAGGGCACAGGAAACAGTAACGACTCGACCTAGGAAGACCTGCGGAAAACTAAGACGGAAGACGCTACGATCGGTCAAAGCTCCTCGGACACCACGAGCTTCATTATTAAGTCGCTTATTACTCTTCTCGCCTCTTCTGGTAATGTTTCTGATTTGAGAATTTCCTCTATTCTTTGCTTGGTCGATTCGACTATGTCGATTACCGAGGCGTATCCCTTGTTGAGGTACCGAATTCCCTGAAGCATCGTGGCAATATTGTCACAGATTCTTATCAGTGTAGCCTCTAGGCTTTTACCCTCTAATAGGTCCTGGTAGATATCTAAGTAGTTATCCATGCCCAACTCTCGAATGGCTCTTTCTTCTAGCTGTCGGGAACCGCCTATAGACTCCTTAACTGCTCTAACTATATCGCCGATAACGCTTTCAGTGAGGTCGTGCAACAACGCGAGCTTGAGTACCTTAGACACGTCTACCGTCACTCCGACACTTGCGAGGTGGTCGGCGATAATCATGGATAGAAAGGCTACTTCGAAAGAGTGGGAACCAACCGTTTCCGAGTCAGAAGGTGGTATACCCCGCATCATCCACCCGGTTCTAGCAATATTTTTAACTCTCATAGCAAGACCATATCTAACCAATTCTCGACACCCTTAAGTAACCCTGGAAGGAAGTTTAAATAACTAGTTTAACACTACAAAATATACCAACCTTCACGAAAACGTAGGTAGTACTAAAGCACGAAGTTTAACTCGTGTGGGAACGATATTAAAATCTACTTATACATTAGAACACGCCATAATGAACAGCTTTAAAACTCTTTTCAGTAGTACTTTTTGAGTGAAACGCATGAGTAGCGGTAAGGTTAGTTACCTCCAGTGGATGCTTCAAGTTCTCAGGAGATCCGTCGACCTCGCCGGTTTTCCAGAAGAAGTTTACCAGATATTAAGCAAGCCTGAGAGAGTATTGATGGTCAGCATACCAGTCAGAATGGATAATGGAAAACTAGTAGTATTTGAGGGGTATAGGGTACAGCACAACAGTGCACTAGGACCGTATAAAGGTGGAATAAGGTTTCACCCCGAAGTAGACCTTGAGACAGACATGGCTTTAGCTCTTGGGATGACCCTGAAGAACTCTCTGAACGGCTTACCGTATGGTGGTGGTAAG
>Ga0105162_1001960_pt1 | contig 11247 bp, 16 predicted proteins | sample JNZ201metaG_FD_81532 | JGI IMG/M metagenome (GOLD analysis project Ga0105162, IMG submission 81532) | Hot spring microbial communities from Jinze hot spring, China to study Microbial Dark Matter (Phase II) - JNZ 20120812A | ecosystem: Environmental > Aquatic > Thermal springs > Hot (42-90C) >...
AACTAATTTCTCCTAAGGGATTTTTTAGCTCTTCCCCAATTAAAGATAGGAAATGTTTCGCCTGTTGAAGCAATGATTTTAAACTTCTCATATTGAAGTTTAGAAAAATAAAGTTTAAATAATTTTCTCATTTGCTTATTTTGAACTCTTCGGCCAAACCCTTTTCAATCAAGACCCTGGCATTTTCTTCTGGAATCTTGGCTATATCACCCTTTTCAAAAGGTCCATAAGTCTTCAAATCAGCTCCAACAAACTCAGGAACGGCTTCTTTAAAAACAACCATACTCACCGTTTCTTTTTCTTCCTCTTCTTTTTCCATCACCTCTTTCAAAACTTTCTCTCTCCTTTCTTTTATCATTTCTTTAATTTTCTCAAAAAACTCCCTCTCCTCATCAGTCAAATTCTCTATCGTCAGTCCGACCCTAGCCGAATTTATGGCTTGTGTCACAATTTTTCTCTCTCTTCTGTTAAAAATATCTTCAACTAACCTTTCCACATTCTTCAGTTCTATTGAAACTTTCTTGTCAACCATTTTCTCCAAAATCTTTCTTTTTTGCTGTAAATAGTTCTTAACATTCTGGTAGAAATTTTCGGGCAATTTAGAGAGTTTTGGTGATCTCTCTTCTTCTCTTTGAATCTTTCTTATCAATTCAAAAGTTATCGTTTCTTCAGTCATAATATAAAACCAAAAATAATGATATTTAACTCTTTTTCCTTCTCTTTTTCTTTATCTTCAACCTCTTGAAAGGATAGTTTACAGGATTCTTTATCGTAATTTTATCGCTTTTGTTAGTACAAAATTCGTCTGGCTTACAAATTCCTATTGCTTTGTAAAAATTCTCATTATCGCAGTTTGGTGGTAGTAAATTCCTTTCTTGTCTGAAGTGCCACCTGAGTTGAGTTCTCAAGTAGCTGTTTCTCAAAGGAGGTACATTCTTTGAATTCCACTCCATTACTTTGTTTTCAATTTTATCAAGGCTCCAACCCACATTCTTCAAGAAGTTAATCAAAACGAAAAGACTTCTTTTCCTTCCATCATTTAAACCTTGCAAAATATTCTTCAAACAAGGTGGGAAATATTCTTCTGGTATGGTTTTGATTTTTTTCTTTAAAACAGGTTTTGGAATTTCTTCTTTTCTTTCAACTAAATGTTTTGAGCTCCAGTCCAAAGCTTCTATAACAAGAACTTCAGCATCATGTAGGCTTGATTTAGGAACCAAGAATTTCTCTTCAACTTTGGCTTTTTCTGGTGAGGCTTGTTGAATTTCAAATTTTTCCACATATTCAGGCTTTATAGGCAAGCTTACATTCAAAGTTTTTTCATGTAAACTGTAAGGAAGTCTAAACAAATGCCTTGAGCCAAAAATATCCATAGAAATTATCTTGAAAGGTGAAATTTCCCCATTTTCTGTGATTTCTCTTACAGGCTTTCCTATTCTACTAGCAATTTCCTCTGGTTTTGCTAGAGTGGAAATCTCTTCTTTCAACTGATCTTTTATGTACCACTTCACATATTCTATTATCTTCTGTAAAATTTCTGGATATTGAGCAGCAGTTGGTTGAGAATTAATTTTTTCTGGTAAAGCTTCAAAAGGTATGCCAACGTGGAAAGAAGAACCTCCTGTAAATTTAACACTATAGCTTGAGACACCATGATCTTTGAAGGCTTCTATCAAGTGTTTCACAGTAATCTTTGCAATTTCAAAATCATCAACATCAATATCAAACAACACATCCCATCCGATTCTCAAAGCATCAAGCTGGGCTCTGGTTAAACCGACATCAAGCTTCATTGGCTGTTGCCATCTTTCAAGTGAACCATGAAAAGAGATAGCACCTTTAGCGACTGATTGAAGAACATCCTGCATATATTGAATCATATCTGGCCTTTTTCCAAAAACTCCATCTCTATAAACAGCAACTACTTCTCTATTCTTTGCAGCTTCCACTAAAGCTTTAAGAACAGATTCTCTAGAATACCAATTCCAAACTCTTTGAAACTCTATCATACCAATCATGAAGAGTCTTTAGACTCTTCAATAGATAATTCTAAAGGTAAAAATAAGTTTTTTACTTTTTCTTAATCTCTTTCCTCAAGCTCTGGAGTTTTACTTTGAAACCACACTTTTCACATTGTAAATCTAGAGGAAGTTTGAATTCTTGTTTTTTCTTTTGAACACAGCCGCATTCAGGACAAGTTAAATCAATGTTAGCAATAGTTTCACCTTTTAACACAAGAACTCTTACTTTACCTTTTACTTGACCGGCAGAATTTTGTAGGTCTCGGTTTGTTATATATTTTATCTCCATATCATCACATAGGTCTTTTCTTTGGTCTCAAAGCTTTGGAACCACATTTCCTACATTTGACTTTTCCAGCTTTAACTTTGGCGGGATCTGCTCTGAGTTTACGCTTACAAACTCTACACACGAAAACTCTAGAATAAAGTCTTGCTACGGCTTCTGAAAAAATCTTTTTTGCCATTAAAGATCACCAAACTTCAATTTTAATTAGTGCAACAAGTATTAAAACTTTTTTACCTTTCAAGGGTAAAAAAGAAGGGGAAAAGAAAAAAATTTAACCCAAATTTATCTTTATTCCCCCTATCTTACTTGCAACAAAGTTGTACACTACTGCTACTATGAGTCCAGTTATGAATCCAGAGATTGCTCCTATTATGGGCATGAGTATTATAGAAACTATACCCAATCCTGCTCCCAATCCTACTGGTGCCCTAACTACAGCCATTAGAGATGTAGTAAAAGCTGTTAAGATCAAACCTGTAATCAAGCTTAGTATGGCAGATATCACTGCAAATACTTTTGCCAAAGAAAGAGGGTCTATTCGTTTTATTTCACTTTCACCTGCCATTCGCTTCACTTATTTTTAATTTACCGCTAATAGTATTTAAAGCTATCAAAAATTCAAAAAATAAGCTTTAATATCTAAAAAAACCTATTCTCTTACTTAGAAAATCATGCTTAAGCCAGAGATAAGAATTCTTGGTTTTGATGATGGTACCTTCACCCCTAGGAGTAAAGAGCTAGTACCTGTGATAGGAGTAATATTCCGTGGTGGTAAATTTCTTGACGGCTTACTCAAAACTGAAGTTTTAGTTGATGGGAATGATGCAACTGAAAAGATAATAAAGCTCGTTAATTCTACTCGCCACAAACAACAACTTAAGGTTATAATGTTTGACGGAATAACCCTAGCAGGTTTTAATATGGTTGATGTTAAGAGAATTTATGAAGAAACAAGGCTTCCTGTGATAGTTATAAACAGAAAGATGCCGGACCTGGCTAGAGTTAAGAGAGCTTTGAGAAAATTTGAAGATTTTGAAGAAAGATGGAAAGCTGTAGAGAATGCTGGTAAAATAAAAGAGTGTTATATCAAAGACTTTAAAAAGGTTTATTACCAAAATATAGGAATCGATGACCCTATGGCTAAAGAAATTATAAAGCTTAGTTGCACGAGAAGCTATATACCAGAACCTTTAAGAATAGCCCACATTATAGCTACAGGAATCGTAAGAGGAGAAAGTTATGGAAGAGCTTAAGAAAAGGTGGAAAAAAATAGAAAAAAAGTATGGAATCTTTATTTACATAACCATTTCATTGCTATTACTGTACTTTTTTTCAATCACAAATATAAAAGCTTATTTGCTGGTAATTTTAGGTATTCTTCTCCTTTACTATTTCAAGCAAGAATCCTATTTGCCTTACATTTTAGGTGGTGCTGCTGCGGCCTTGATTTTTAAAACTCTTCTCAGCTTAATTCTTGCCACAGATTATCCAGCAGTTTCAGTTTTAACATCTTCAATGCTCCATGATGAAAGCGTGGAAATAACACATTACAAATGGTTGGAAGAAAATTTAGGTTACAATAGAAGTTATGTAGATTCATGGCCTATCACAAATGGATTTGGAATAGGTGATTTGCCTATAGTTCAAGGAAGTGACGAATATAAAGTAGGTGATGTAATAGTTTATGAAGTTCCAGGTCAAAACATTCCTATAATTCACAGAATAATCAAAATAAATCCAGATGGAACTTACATGACAAAAGGAGACCACAATCCAGGGCTACTTCCTTTTGAATATTCTGTGAAGAAAGAGCAAATAAAGGGGAGAGTAATCTTTATTATTCCGAAATTAGGATATTTTAAAGTTATCTTCCACTGGATATTTGGAGGAATTTAAATGTTTTGCCAAAAATGCGGAAATTTGATGATAGCTGACAAGAAAAAAGGATATTTAGTTTGTAGGAAATGTGGTTTTAGAATAAAATCGAAAGAAAGAGTGGAAATAGTAGAAAAATTACACGAAAAGAAGAAAGAAGTTATTGTTATGGGGAAGGATGAAGGAGTGGCGGAGCTTCCAACCACAACCATAATGTGCCCAAAATGTGAGAATATGGAAGCATATTGGTGGATGCAACAAACTAGATCAGCAGATGAGCCACCTACAATGTTCTATAAATGCAAGAAGTGTGGTTATAGTTGGCGTTCTTATGGTTGAAAGAAAAAGCTTATAAACATTTTTTGAAAGAACATTTAAATTATGGAAAGCCAGAAACTTGGCTGCACACAAATTTGATAAAGACATCTTTTTGGTTAATGTTTTAGGAGTATAGTTTATAATCCCAAAACTGGAAAAATTTTTAATCAGTAGAAAAAAGTGATCCTTACAACAAGCAACTCACTTGGTGCTTTTTTGGTGGAAGACTAAGGATATGGAGAAAAATTGGAAGATACTCTTAAGTCAAAAATATTTCACGGCATCTTACATCCAAAACTTTTTGAATGCTTGAGAACCTCTAGAGAAGAAAAAGCTTTTATCTTCTCGCTCTTAAATTAAACTCGTGGCAAGTCATTATCCACCGAGAAAAATTTCCTCGATTTCAAAAACAGATTCAAGAATAGCTCTGATTGGTAGAATCATTAAGGTTGCGGAAAATTCTTTTGTTCTTGAAGATGAAACTGGAAAAATAGAAATTTTTTCAGATCAAGAAGTGAAAGAAGGTGAACTTGTAAGAGTTTTTTGTTCACTGTTGGATGGTAAGCTTAAAGCAGATATAGTACAAAGCTTAAAAGGATTCGATTTAAATTTATTTAAGAGAGTAGAAGAATTATATAAGAAAGAGGGATTGTATGTTTAAGGCAACTTTAAAGGATGTGAGTTTGCTCGTGAATTCTATTTCTACAATAGCAGAACTGATAGACGAGGGGATTTTCAAGCTGGGAAAAGATGGCATAAGCTTAATTGCTTCAGATAGAGCTATGGTGGCAGCAGTTGACTTTAAGATTTCATCTTCTGCATTTGAAGAATATGAAATTGATAAAGAACAATCGATAGGTTTGGATATTCCAAATTTCCTTTCAGTTCTTAAAAGAGCTAGCTCAAAAGATAAAGCAATTTTCACTTTGCAAGATTCAAAACTCGAGATTGTTCTGGAAAATTCTAGTAGAAGAAGATTTGTGCTACCTTTGCTTGATATAAGCCAAGAAGAAGTTCCAAGAATTGACCAGTTAGAATTCACGACAAAAGCTGAAGTGGATTCGGAAATTCTCGAGTCTGGAATAGAAGATGCTGAAGTTGTTGCTGATGCGGTTATTTTTGAAGCTTCTCCTTCTAAGTTTGTGATGAGAGCAGAAGGTGATATAAGTTCGACACAACTGGAATTGGAAAAAGGCAACGAATCTTTGAAAGAATTAAAAGTTAGTGGAACTGTAAAAGCAAAATATCCGCTAGACTATCTTAAAAAAATGATTAAAGCAGCTAAGCTTACAGATGTTGTTAAAATAGAATGGGCACAAGATTATCCATTAAAACTAAGTTTCGGAGTTGAAGACAAGCTCAACTTGGATTTTGTGTTAGCCCCAAGAGTTGAAGAAGAGTGACTAGCTTTTTAAAAATTGGGAGTTGAGTCAAAATGTTTGAAAAGAAGAAATGTCCAAACTGTGGAGAAAAAATAAAAGATGAATGGAACTTTTGTCCTTATTGTGGTGAAGAATTTTTGAAGAAGGCTAAGGTTAAAGAAAGTCCCTTGATGCCTTTTGGTGAAGATATTTTTGAAGAAATAGAAAAAGAGTTTGAAAGAATGGACAAAATGTTTGGCTTACCTTCTTTCAAGCTTTCTAGCTTTAAATCAAAACCTTTTGTTAGAGGTGGAGGAATAAGCATAACTATAAGAAGTGGTACTGGTATGGAACCAAAAATAGAGATAAAAACTTCTGGAGAATTCAAGAAAATCGAGCCTGAGCTGAAGAAAAAACTCGGAATAAAACCTCCTGTTGAAGAGGTGGAAGAAGAAGTTAAACCAAGAAAAATGCCAAAAGTTACGGAAGAGCCAGAAACAGAAGTGAAGAATCTAGGAGAAAAACAAGTAATTTTAATAAAGTTGCCTGGAGTGAAAAGTGAAAGTGATATAGAAATAAAAAAGCTAGAGCAAAGTTTGGAAGTGAAAGCTTTTGCTGGAGAAAAAGCTTACTTTACGCTTTTACCAATTCCTAAAGGAGCTTATATCGTCGATAAAAAATTTAAAGACGGTGTTTTAAATATAGAAATTAAAAGGTGAGATGATGGCAGAGATGAGGGAAATTCCCGAATCTCTGCGTGAATGGGAAAGGGTAGCAGCACATTCTCACATCCAAGGCTTAGGTTTAGATGGCTTAAAAGCAAAGCCTGTAGCCCAAGGTATGGTAGGACAAATAGAAGCAAGGGAAGCTGCTGGTTTAGTTGTTAGACTAATAAAAGAAGGGAAGTTTGCAGGAAGAGCTATTCTCTTGGCAGGACCCCCTGGAACTGGAAAAACAGCCATTGCTATGGCAATAGCAAAAGAGCTTGGTTGGGATGTTCCTTTTGTTCCTTTGGCTGCCAGTGAAATTTTTTCAACCGAAATGAGGAAAACCGAATTTTTAACCCAAACTTTAAGAAAAGCAATAGGAGCAAGAATTCATGAAATAAGGAAAATTTATGAAGGGGAAGTCAAAGAGATTTCAATAGAAAAAGCTCAACATCCCTATAATCCTTATCAACAAATTCCGATAGGAGCTACAATTAAAATTGCAACAAAGGATGAAAGCAAAAAGCTTACAATGGACCAAAGCTTTGCCATTCAACTTATTCAACAAGGCGTTGAAACAGGTGATGTGATTCAGATTGATGTTGAGGGAGGTAGACTTGTTAAGCTTGGTATAAGTGAAGAAAGTGCAAAAGAGAAAAAAGTTGATTTAGCTGCTACCAAACCGGTGCCAGTTCCAAAAGGAAAAGTTTTGAAAGAAAAAGAATTTGTTTATCCAGTAACATTGCATGCTTTAGATGTTGCTAGCGCAAGATCAGGAACAGATATTTTTAGCTTTTTCTTTGGTGGAAGGGAATCAAAAGAAATTGAACCTGAAGTGAGGAAAGAAGTGGATGAATATATAAAAACTTTGGTTCAAGAAGGAAGATGTGAGTTATTGCCTGGTGTGGTTTTCATTGATGAGTGTAGCATGCTAGATATAGAAACTTTTGCTTTCTTGAACAAAGCTTTGGAGCAAGAGCTTTCACCAATAATAATCTTTGCAACCAACAGGGGTTTTTCGACGATAAGAGGAACTGATATTAAAGCTCCTCATGGAATGCCATTGGATTTGGTAGACAGGCTTTTAATAATAAACACCAAACCTTACGAAAGAGATGAAATAAGAAAAATTTTAGAAATAAGAGCAAAATCTGAAAAAATAAAAATTTCGGAAGAAGCCTTAGATTACTTGACTGAAATTGGAACAAGGAGTAGTTTAAGATATGCTATTCAGCTGATCGCTCCGGCTTTTGAAGTCGCAAAAGAGAAGAAAGAAGAAGAAATAAAGAAAGAACATGTCGCTTATGTTGAAAAGCTTTTTGCTGATGTGAAGAGAAGTGTTGAATATTTGAAAAAATATGAAGAACAATTTTTGGCTTAATTATTTTTAGGGAAGAAAACAAAAATGAATTATGGCTAAAGTAGAAATTTCTCATGCACCAATTCCGGAAAAGTTTGAAATAGAAGAAGAAGTTGGCAAATTTTTGGAAAAATTTGAAAAGATTTGGAATATCACAAGCTTTAGGCTGGATGTTGATGTTCATAGCCCTGAAGGAAGGAAAAAGTATTCTTTCCACGCTAAAGTTAAAGCTTCTGATAAAATTTTTGTTGCTCAAGCAAGTGGGTGGGATGTACCTTCTGCTTTAAAGCTTTTGTTTGAAAGACTGGGCAAAAAAATTGGGAAAAGTTTGAAAAAGGAGAAAGAGGAGAAAATTGAAATTTCAAGAAAACTGAAGATGAGGAAAGTTGTTTAAATTTCTTTTATCGAAAGTTCAACGAGCTTCAATTGTATTTCTATGACTTTCTTCTTCTCTTCTTCTGGAAGGACTCTATATTCAGTAGAATTCTCATATCTTTTATCTTTCGACCAGCTTTTATCAGGCTTTCCTGTATCCTTGACACGAATTATCGCAACTGCTGGGATGTTGAAATATTTTGCTAAAGTCGCAACTGCCGCAGATTCAAGCTCAGCCGCGATGTAGCCTTTTTCATATCCCTTTTCATGGAATTCGTCCCAAGGGTAGCCCTTGTCTATAGGAGCAGAAAAGATCTTTCCGGAATGGATTTTTATTTTCTCTCTTTTCGCAATTTTTCTCACTTTCTTCACAAGCTTTTCGTCAAAGCTTGTTGGATCTTTAACTCCTCTTTCAAGAAGCTTTTGAACGTAGAATTTTGTGTGTTCCCCACCAACTTCTGATTTGAAAGGAAGAACTATGTCACCAACTTTCAAGTTTGATTGCTTAGTTGCATAGCAAGAGCCTATGAAATAAATTTCTTGAAGAGTGTCATTTTCCCTCAAAACCCTTTCATACTCATCAATTCCATATTCTATTCCTTGCTCACCATAACCAACACACAAGATGAACAATTTATGCTTACCAACTTTAGCTACAAAAGAATTGTTGGCCAAAGGCGGCACATCATCGTAGCTCTTAAAATTTGAAGGCCAAAACTTAACTCCCACCAAAGGCTTTGCTCTGAAAAAATTAACGATGACTTCTTTGTCTTTTGGGTTAAGACTTGGTGTGATGAGTAGAGGCATAATTTAATTTATAAAAATTCAATTTTTAAAAATTCCCTGTAATTAAGTCTAAATTCAATCTTTTTATCTCAGCTTTAAGCTTTTACCCTTTCTTGGCAAGTTTTTTGGCTTTCAGGAAAGCCCACAACTTCTTCGTCATTGCACTCGGATTTAAAGGAACACTGCCAAAAACTTGTTCAAGAGTTTCTTTTCTTTAAAATGAAAATATACTTCATAGGCATGAAAGCCTCTAAGTCGCTTTGATATCCACAACTGCTACATTTATAACCAATTATAATCTCTCTATTCAAAAGATTTTTTATTTTAACTGGCTCTATGTTGCTTTCACAAATCGGACATTTGTCTATTTTAGGCAATTTCAAAGTCTTTTTAGTTTTAGCTTTGACTTCAATTTCAGGAATTTTCAAAGCAATCCTTTTAACTCTTATCGGCGATAAAGTGTAGCTTTTATCTTCCTTTCTCAAATTTTTCAAAACAAGCTCTGCAAGCTCTTCTTGGGATTCAACTCTTAACCTTTTGCTCACTATTTGTTTTATTTCTTCAGCAATCCTATCTTCCCTTGCAACTTTTCTTTTCATATCCCATCAATTAATAAAAGTGATTCTATTTAAAAAATGATTTTATCTTTTTGTAAGCCTCTCCTGGCAAATCACAGTTCAAAACCAGTCTTTCAAACGGGCACAAATCATTTTTCTCTTTGTTCAGTATGTTCTCCACCACATTTTCATATTCAAAAGGTATCTTGAAATTTTTCAGTATCGAGATCGCTGGCTTGCTAATGGTTTGAGCAAAAATAGAATTTATGCCGGAATAAATGAAGAGCAAGGCTGTGGCCTTCCCGACTTTGCTATCGGCAACAGACGACTTTTTCATTTTCTCTTTTAACAAATCAATTGCAAGAACCAAATCTTTTATCCCATTGGAGTTGCTTTCGAAAATTGTTTTCCCATTCTTTGCTATAACTAAAGTTAAATTCTTTTCTTTCAATCTATTCTTGGCTAAATTTAAATCGTCCATCTCAATAAATTTATTTAGAGTTGAAATATATTTGCTGCCCAGGTCGCCTAATCTGGCTATGGCGCCAGCCTGGAGAGCTGGTGGTCGCAAGACCTTGTGGGTTCAAATCCCACCCTGGGCGTATCATCTATAAGGGATTTAAACCTGGAATGCTAATTTAGTATTAATGCCACCATATTCTACTGGAAACCTAAAAGTGTGAGTCATAACTATAGTTTTTTGTTCATTCGGCTGAATGGTATATCTTATGCACAGCAAACCTTGGCCACAAGCGGGATCCCTCTGCGGCATTATTTCTAGGAGTTTTCCCTCACTATCTTTAACTTCGAGGTTTGCCAAATACATGTATTTTTGCTCGTTAGGATCGAATGGTCTAGGAAACTCGAACCGAGACTGGACGTTTTCGTAATAAAAACCTCTCACAAGCCAGGGCCCAATTTGTTAACAAGTTCTCTTTGAGATTCTGCATAGCAGTCAGTGTTCTTCAATAAGTTTTAAAGCTAGCATGATAAATCGCTTCCAAGCAAATGTGGGGATACGGCTCTATGAAGCCTATACCTATCTGCAGGGTGAGGGAGCAACACCACATCGGGTCTAACTACTAAAAGTTTAACAGAGCCTTTCATTTCTTTTGGTAAGAATTATTTTATTAGTTCTCTGATGAAGCCGAAAAATTTTTTAAAGAGGAAAGCATAGATATACAAGAACTTGCGCATACTAAGGTTTGGTCCAAACTCGGTCGATCATTTATATACATTCCTTAAGGAAAAGACTGGAATGATCAGGAGCTTAACAAAATCCTACATTTGGGAAAACACGAGGCCTAACTACTTCATAGGAATATATTATACTCTGTCGAAATCAGACCATGCAAAATTCAGTAATATATTTTATCAATATGGTTTGAAAGATGGTTATGTAATCGAAGAATGGTATAGCTAGATGCCCTCCTTCCTTAATGGCTTTCATAGAAAGGTTTAGCAATATCTGAAGCTTTTCCAAGAATTCTTCATATGTTTTTGCATTGCTCAAGTCTCTTGGATCATTCGAATACTTTATGATGTTCCAGTATGGTGGATGGAGGAATACTAGGTCAAACTCTTCTTTAAAATCCATCTCC
>Ga0105162_1001961_pt1 | contig 11246 bp, 6 predicted proteins | sample JNZ201metaG_FD_81532 | JGI IMG/M metagenome (GOLD analysis project Ga0105162, IMG submission 81532) | Hot spring microbial communities from Jinze hot spring, China to study Microbial Dark Matter (Phase II) - JNZ 20120812A | ecosystem: Environmental > Aquatic > Thermal springs > Hot (42-90C) >...
AGTACCCTCGTCTGGGAATATTACGTACTTAAGTATCGGTACTTCGACTTCCGCACTATAGCCTACTACCAAAATTGTTGGAGCCTTAATTACTCCAGCAACCTTAATTTGAGACACTTCGAAAGCCTTTAGCCAGTAGTCAGGATTGAATGGGTATGTAGGATCTCTAAACGCCTTAAGTTCTACGTACATTTGCTCAGGTACGTACTTATCTATGTAGTACGGCCCATTGCTTACTGCCATATGCTTATGCTCGGTAATAAACTTCGCTAGCGTTTCTGTAGCTTTAGCTAAGTCTTGAACTCTGACACCTTTTTCTTCCAGCATCTTAGCTGTACTAGCGAGGTGTGGTGGAGTATACCCTCCCCGACCAATGATCCTGAGGGCTTCAGCTACGTCACCCACATGATTGGGGTTCATGGCGTCTAGGGTTCTCTCACCTTCGCCTGTTAGCCAGCCGTACTTAGCACCGCTCACAGGTCCCTTGTAGAGGACTACGTACTCGAAGGCTAGCCTAAGGAGCGGGTTCCAAGAAGGCCAGAGGTAGTCAAGGTAGTAAGTTGCGGTTTCATCAAGGCTATAGAAGAGTCCGTAGTTCCCGTAGACCCTGATGGCTGTAGAGTTTATGATCTCTATTCCTGCCACATCCTCAGCTATGTACTTGTCGGACTCTATGTTCGGGTGATACCAAATATCGTCATCACCGGACTTAAAGGCCCACTCAATGTACCAAGCAAAGTTCGTCAGTATGTCTAGTAAGGTCTGCGGAGATCCGTCGTGGTAGTTGCCGAGCTTAAAGTTGATATCGATTACATAAGAGGCCTTAGTACCCTCTGGGACATTGACCCAGGAGTGCTTAGCCGGATCGTACATAACGGCTGTAGTAGGTACGTTTACATCATTCTGAGTTACTCTCCAGGTGGCTCTAACCGGTATGGGCTCTAAGGTGGATGGGTGCCTGAGCCACGCATAGTCGCGGACATAGTACCAGATGTAGCTTCCATAAACGCCGCCAACACCGGATATTGGGTTCCACTCGTAGAGAAAGAGGCTCCCTGTAGAGGCGTATAGAGCCACCCTTATCTTAGAGTCAGGAGTTAAGGCTGTCCTCCACGGCCATTCGATAGTTATTCCAAAGACTGGGCTGTAAACCATGTCCTTAACCCTAGGGTTAACGACATAGAAGTTCCTTATGCCTATGACAAATACTCTTAAGCTTTGGTATATCCCCAAGTATGTTCCTTCTCTTACCTTATTCCAGTAGTCCTCTAGGTCTTTAACTTGCCCTCTGTAGAGCTCTCTAGCTATTGCCTCTAGCTTCTCTTGAACGAAGTCTCCGAGTGCTTTAGCGTGTTCTGCTGTATATTCCCACAGGCCTCCTGTAGCAGGTAGAGAGGCGAATTCTGATGAGTACCAGCCGACTTCCTCGTGTATCCATATCGACCTAATCATGGTGTCTCCATGGGTGTAGATGTGCCAGTCTAAGTTCCTAGGCTCCGCCGACCTAACTAAGGGTCTGAACTGAGCTCTCTCAATGTATTTCCTCTCGACGAGGAATCCTGCTCTCTCTAGCTGGCTAGCTAGATAGTCTCCTATTAGTCTCCTCTCGTCTTCTATCCTTATTAAGAGGACTATCTTTATCGGCTCTTTAGAACCACCTGGTCTTGTGAGAGTCCAGACATCCCTTCCGGTTGAAGGGTCCCTCTCGCTAGCTATGGAGTAACCGAATTTCTGAGCACACATAGAAGCATTCAACATGGCCTCCCTAATCTTTTGTAGAGCTAGTAGCTCGTTGCCCTCCTCCCTTAAACCGAGCATGTCCGCAACGTCCTTTATGTATCTCCATGCTGGGTGGCTAATGCTTACGTAAGTGAAGGCTGGTTCTCCACCACCCTTCAGAAGCTCGTTGCTGATATACTTTCTGTTGATCAGATTATTTAGCTGGAACCTTATCTCCCGGATGGCGAACGGATTAAACACGACGACCCCGTCTCGAGGTCTCGTAGCTAAACCGCAAACACCCATCTCATTGGGGTCACTATACGCGTTTATATCTAAAACATCGAAGAACCTAAGCGCAGGTATTAGCCTTAGCTTGCTCACATCAGCACCAGCTTTTTCGAGATCGTCTGGGAGTACTTCCCACATGAATGCGTCAAACTCTCCCGTTTCAACACCCTTAATACCCTTATCCGTCGTAGTCACACCGACATACGTGAGAGTTTCGACTCTAGGACCCTTCGTGGTAGAGGAGCCTTGAGCGAGGGCTATAGCGTAGGACGACATGATAGATGCTAACAGTAGCACAACTAGAAGAACCGACCGCGAGAGCATGCAGAGTCACCCATATAAATTTTGATAAAAACAAAATAAATCTTTTTATATTCTAAAAAGTCGTTGTATTGATACACTGATCGCTTAGAGCAGGTTTCGGAATTTCAAATCGTCGATCTTTGATGCCATCGCTCGTAATCGAATTTCATTCAGCCTCGATAATGGTCTCTAGCCACTATACTCGTACTAGCTGAACCTTGGAGAAGTCTAACTCTCGGATTCACAAAGCCTCCTGAGCTTCTCAACTGCGACCCCGAGGTAGGCTCTCGCCAGGAGGTTTTCAGGTTCTGCTGATACCACTATTTCTCCGTCAGCGGATACTACCTTCAGAGGGTCTTCCGACAGTATTCGGCATCCACCATGCTTTCTTACGACTTCCACGATTTCCTGCGGATCTCTCACTCCACTAACTTCAGCACACACTGACTCACTAGATGTCGTAATAGAGACCCTTATCGAAGCTCCGAGGTAGTCAATAGACCTATCAACACACTTCAAAACGCCCACCAAATCTACGGGTTTCGTTTCTTCTAAAAATAAGTGTTGTTTGACTGATATAGATGCTCGATGGATATAATAACTATTCTGTTTTGTATAATGGTATGTAGCATAATGCTTTACGAGACCTATTAATCTTAACTTTAAAATCGGTGATGTTATACCACTAAGCGATCTTAAGGAAGATTCTAGATTAAGGTAAGCTAGAAATGGGTTCATCACTATGATCCCTTTCAGATCCGTTCTAGGTGATTTCCCACTATTCTATTGTTAGTGATGCAGCCACATTGTCGGAGTAAAGAGATTTGAGATATGCGTAATTAGGTGTCTCTTCATAAATGTGTGAAGCACCTAGAGTGCTTCAGGATCTGTTTGATTGGTCCTAGTCTCTACGTAGTATAAGTAGAGGACTTTCCCATTCCAGACATCTACTACTACGAGGTCTGTGGAGTTCTTCAGCTGAAGCGGTGTGATGAGATACGCTTTGTTGAGTTTGAGCTCTCTCACTATGGAGTCTATGGTGCTGTTTAAGCGTGGCCAGACCCACACTAGCTCACTGGGTGAGGGGTTTCTCTTAGATAGATGAACCCACCTAGCTACCCAGTCTGGAGCTACTACCGCAGTACCGGGGTCTAAGTTTTTCACTACTTTAGCTACTTCCGCTAGGTCCTCTAAGTACTTCTGGACGTTGGGTAGTGGTGTGAGCCCCAGTAGTGGGAACTCTCTCATAGAGTATGCGTACTTAGTCGCTCCGAAGACCGTGTAGGCAAAGGGGAATGCTAGAACCATGAGTAGGGTGATGTAGGCTAGCTGGAACTTCCACCCACCTGAGGACTTAGCTATCCAAGCACCCGCTAGTGTTGAAGCTATCGGTGCTGCCCCAACCATGAACCTGTACCAAACAGCTACCGAAGTATAGGGTGCTAGAAGTGGTGATAGACCTGCTAAAAGAAGTGAAGCTAGAGCTATCTTACAATAGATATACCTAGAGTCTCGCTCTAGGAGGGAAAGTAGAGCTAGGGGGAGTACGGTCCCGAATCCAGCGAATAAGTAGCTAATGACCTCTGACGCATCTACATCGAAGTATGAGACTAAGCCAGCAGGTAGAGTGCCAATACCTGGGACCTCAGTGTAGGGAACACCCCAGTACCACAGCTCTAGAGCCACTGAGGCTGCTAAAGCTATAGAGCCAGCTGAAGCACCCCATAGCTCCCGATTGAGGGCTGACTTCAGTAGTAGAGTGAAAGATGCTACAGCAGCAAAGAACCCGGCGACTTCGTGGCTCAGAGCTGAGCAAACCAGTAGAGCAACTGCGGTAGCGGCCCTCTTAGCTCCCCACCTTTCGGGTCTGTCGAGAACTGCTAGCGAGAGAAGCATGAAGACTGAGCCCAGTAGCTGCCTCTGGTAGTCCCAGGAGATCCTCAGGTTAAGGACGTAGAAAGCCGTTATAGCTGAAGTCAGGAAAGCTCCCCAGCCACTAGTGCGAAATACCGTCTTAGCTAGTAGAGCTGAGGAGAGACAAAGGAGGCCGTAAGCTACAGCTGGGTACACCTTAAACACAGCCCAGGCACTAAAAGCGTGCGCAGGGACTAATACGACGAGGTTCAACATAGGTGGGATGTTCCTCAACCCACCCATCCAGTAGTAGCTAGCGAACGGATTAAGCCTGACCATGAAGTCCTCTAAGTGAGCTACGTACTCAACAGTATCCCAACCTATATGCCATGGCCACCAAATGAGCTCCGGGACGAACCTTAGTGTGAAGCCAAGTAGGAAGGAGGACGGTAGGTACAGGTTTGTATTCGAGAAGGCCAACCTGAGCCGGTTCCAGGCACTTGCTATCACCGCATTTACAGGTCTTCCTTCTCTAAATACGAGGGGTCTACCTAGAGCCGAATGCAGTGAGAGCGAGACCAGAGATAGAGAAACTCCTACCGAAGCTAACACAAGAGAAATGAAGAAGCTCTCGCGCGTGTAGCGAGACCCGAAGAGTGGCATAACATCGTATGGTAGATAAAGAGTACAATTAATAACTAGTGAAGAGACTCTCCCGATTAACACTACTAGAGCGCTAAGCAAACTCAGTAAGAGTGTAGAGCAATAGCTATAGGTCCAGCCTAGAGCCCTAAGATCGAGTAAGACACCCACTACGACAACAACAGTGGAGTACCACACTGTAGTCGTAGGTTACGCGCACAGCAAGACTACCACCGTCTGCGAACCTAGTGGTTAAGAGTAGTGTGAGTAAGGCAGAAGCCGGCAGCAGGAACCTGACTCTATTAAGCACTTCTACCCAGCGCAACCTGTCTTCACCTGCGATCTAGGGCATATGTATCGCAGTGACATACTTACCGCATCCCTAAGGACGATACGCGTTCTCTATCACCTACCATAATCAACCGACCGATAGAGTGTTGTCTTTATCGAAGGACCTCGCTCCATCCCACCAACCAACTTAAAAAGATACATAATAAAAGTCCGAAGTCATTTACTATCTCAACACTCCTTGAATATGCGCAAACTAAGCGTATTGTTTAATTAGTTATTGGAGAATGACCTTCGGAGATGATTGTCAGTCGTCTTAATCACAAAGCTTTTCCTACGCACACAAAACTAGTAGTCCTGAGGTCTAGGTTAGTCTTGATTTTTTAGGTTTATGGATTATAGTTGTTAGAGCTTTAGTATAGTGTGCCTGTGGGTGTGCGGGTTGGAGGAGGCCCTACTTTCGGGTAGTCCCACGGTTTTTGCTAGGCAGAAGTTGTTTAAGTACACAAGGCTAGAGAGGCTTGAGGACCTCGTTGCCGGCTTATTTGCTCCCTTAGGAGTGGAGTCTGCTAGTGTTGCTGAAGCTCTATACAGAGTTATCGCTGAAGACGTAGTGTCACCTAAGGACTTGCCGGAGTTCAGTGTATCGCATGTAGACGGTTTTGCTGTATCTGAATGCGATAGCAAAGTGTTTAAGGTAGTGAGTAGTGAGGTTCTCAACTGGTGTGAGGCTGCACTCGTTGAGACGGGTCACCCAGTACCGGAGGGTGCGGTAGCTGTAGTCCCCGTAGAGTCCGTGAGATTTTTAGAGAGCAATGAGATAGTTGTCCCCAGAAGCTATGAGAGGTTTCACGAGATCATTAGGAAGGGTTCTGATTTATCTAGAGGTGAAGCAGTTTGCAGGAAAGGCTGGATACTAACTCCACCACTAGCTAGAGCCTTGCTCGAGTTAGGTATCGAGGAAGTTAAGGTCTATAGAAGACCTAGAGTACTCGTAGTACCTATAGGTTCAGAGTTTACTGAGGGAGTCAAAAGAGAGTCTAGCAGTGTTCTAGTAAAAGCTATGTGTCAAGCTGTTGGAGCCTCAGTCGAGGTATCGAAGCCTGTGGAGGACTCTGTTGAAGCCGTAAAAGTAGCCGCAGAGAGGGGTGTAGACATGTATGACGTAGTTGTTACAATAGGTGGAGCGTCACTTGGAAGTAAGGACTTTACATTAACCGCTCTACTTGAGCTACCCGATAGCGCTCTAATAGTTAGAGGGCTAGCTATACAACCGGGTAGAGTGACCTCGCTAGTTACCGTTAAGAACAAGCCGGTAGTCCTACTACCAGGCTTGGTGCAGTCAACAGTAGTGGGAGCAATATTCCTCTTACAGCCCTTAATCAAGAGGCTTCAGGGAGATCGCCCACGAGCTCATTACCCGATTGGCCTCTATAGACTGGCTTCAGACTACTCCTACTCTGGTAGGTTCACTAGCTTCAAGAGACTGAGGTTCGTAAAGCTAGTTAGTGAAGAGCTACTCGAGGTAGAGGTCGTTGAGACACCCTCACCGGTGCAGAAGGCGATCGTAGCTTCTCATGGCTTCATTATGCTAGAGAGTGGGGTAAGTAGCTTAAGCAGGGGTTCGTACGTGACAGTCTATAGAGCCCCGGGACTATACGCTGAAGGTCTGTTAACATCGTGAAGGTTCTGAGCGTAACTACTCAGTCAAAGAGCTACCTTAGTTGCTCTTCGACGTACTCGATCTCCGAAGAGCTACACACTTAGCTTAGATTATCTGCTTAAGTATTGAGTCTACTTCGTCAGAGAACTCTTCTTGGTACGTAATTATCGCTTTATCTCCAGGGTTTAAAGTCGTTCCTCTCGCTAGTGGGTAGGCAATCCAGGCGTTACCGGACCTAACCGCTAGCACGCCCCCACCGTACTTCCTTAAGTGCTGACCCAGCTCGCTTATGTTAAGTTGTTTCGTGATTGTAACGGTTCTAACTCTCTCCCCCAGGCTCTCAAATACGTTGCTGAAGAGCTCTCTGTAGTCCTTGGGGAACTCTTCTTGAAGGCTCGGTATGCTACCTATGGTAGTGCTGGCGTCAGCTATGTCCTCGAGTTCCTTTAAGAGAGTGACTAACCCTATGAAGGTATCTGGGTCTATAGAGCCGGCAATGCTCTTTAGTAAGTCCATGGTCTCCATATGCTTCCAGTCTATGTAGATCTCGAGGTCGTTTATCTCCTCCTTTAGCTCTGGAGTGTGTTCTACTAGCACGTAGTGAGCTAGGTCTAGCATCAGTACAGTACAGTCCTTAATGTTTACCAAGCTCTTAACTACGTCCTCTAACTCTCTAATACCGATGACCTCCAAGCTGTACTCTACACCGTAGTCGTCAAGTAGGTGTAGAACGTTCTCTTTAAACCCCCTCAAGTACATCAAGGAGCCTCTTTTGACTACCTCGGTTTGCTTAGGCATGAACTTGTACTCACCGCCCTCAACTACTGCTAAGACGTCTACCGGGTACCTATCCGTTAAGTCTAGTACTTTAAAGTCTTCCTTAGCCGGTAGCCTAACAACGACCTCTCCGTCTGCGTAGTGTATAACCTGGTTATAGCTAATACCGGGAGACCTCCCGACCAAGAGCGTGTAGACTATGTCTTTCACTGAGTCTGAGATCGTGTCTACCGAAGAACCGTAGTAAAACGAGAGTAAGCTAGCGTACCCTCCCTTCTTAGATTTCCCGAAGGCCATGGCGTTGTGCATCACGAAGTGACCTACGCTCTCGCTGACGAGTCTGTCGAGGTCAAGTATCTTCATAGCTAGTTCGTAATCTCTAGCAAAATAGGCATAGAAGGCTAGGTCTATGGCTACGTTCGTCGTCTTCCAGATACCTTCGAGTATGTTTCTAACTGTGTCGGGTCTGTACCTAACGACTGGAGGACTTCGGTGGAATCTTTTGTGTACTTCAGGAGTGAGTCTGGACAATACACCATCCTCATAAATAATCTAGTGTTGCAGGTTTTAAACGTAGTGGATGAGCTTATTTAACTATTCACTCACTCGATAAGAGGAGTAGGTGGAGGAAAATTGCCAGGTTAAGAGAATTCATGGTATCTCTGGTTATATTAGCTCTCATCGAGGTCCTCGCAGGGCTATCGCTAAAGCTCAATGTCGAGCTACTTGTCGCATACCCTGTCGTACTGATCCTAATACCAGGACTCATGGACTTAAGGGGGGATGTCTACGGTGCTATAGGTTACCGCTTCACTAAAGGGCTTCACTTGGGCCTCACTCAACCGAAGCTATTGACTAGGTTCAACTTAATTAACGCTTCAACAGGCTACGTAAACTCGATTGTAGTGACGTTCCTCCTGTGCTTAATCGGTGTAGGACTATCTCTAGTGAGTAAGTTGAGTATGCCGGACTTCCTATCCCTACTCTTCATAGCCTCGTTCTCGACTGTCGTAGTATTCGCTATACTGACGCCGATCATATTGGCTGCTGTCGCCTACATGTTTAAGTCCGGTCACGACCCCTCACCCTTCGTGGCGACGGTTGTTACAGGTATCGGAGACGTTATGACTCCCGTAGTTTTGATAGGTGTCGCCTACGTGCACGAGGTGTTCCCCTACTTCCTCAAAGCTCTATTCGTACTGGCCTCTCTAGGTTTGACGGTGGCACTAACAGCATACATGGTTAGAGTTAGAGAGTTCAAGAACCTCGTTGAGAACCTTATTTCATCGGCACTAGCGTCTGCCGGGAGTAGTCTCGGAGGCTTCTATCTAGCTCTATCAGCGGGCTTCATAGCCGAAAACCCGGAGGTTCTAGGAGTGATACCGGCCTTTAACGCTGTGGTAGGGGCCGCAATGGGCTACCTCAGTAACTCTCTTAACGTAGACTTACACATAGGTACAGACAGGTATAGGACTACTTACTACAGAAACTCTGTTGCGGGACTTATGGCGACACACGCATCGGTACTGACGGCGTTAGCTGCTGTCATCATTTTCTCTCAAAGCGCTCTACCGAGGGCTCTAACTGTTGCTCTCGGTGTAGCTCTATCCTGTTTAATGCTGTATTCGGTATCTACTCTAATAACGTACTTACTGACAGTAGTATCGTTCCACCATGGCTGGGACCCTGACAACTTAGTCTTTCCAGTAATGACTACGTTTGTAGACCTCATGGGACCTGTAATACTCACTGTTGTAGCCACCCACCTACTGCCCTGAAGCTGAGACAGGTTACCAAGGTCACTTGAGTTCTTCAACTAGAACTACAGAGAGTATGTACCATAGGAGCTCCCTAGATCGGGGGGAACTCAATCTGGTTTAGATAGGAATACCGATATTAGACAATAACTACACTTAAAAGTTTCTGAAAGTGTTTCCGCAGTATCTTTCCACGATGCATAGGTTAGTCGTTAAAGCAAAAGATGGATGAGGTGATATGTAATCTGTAGGCAGGGATCTAGTAAAAAGAGAGCTGGGTTTACTCAAAGTTCGCCTTGAGAACTCTAACAGCGTTTTCGTACGCTACTTTTCTAAGGTCTTCTTCTGAGAACCCTTTTTCTGCTAGTTTAGCGTAGAGTGCTGGTAGCTTATCTATACTCTCGAAGCCCTCTGGTGCTGGTAGACCCAGTAAGCCGAGGAAGTCCGTTCCTATGGAGAGTAGGTGAGGTCCGTAGGTCTCACGGACGTAGGTGAAATGATCTACCAGCTCGCTTAGTGTCGGTCTAGGTTTCTGCGAGATGAGGGGACCTATGGCCGAGATACCTATTACTCCACCGTTTTTGTGGAGTGCCTCTAGGACTTCATCGTCGACGTTTCTGGGTTTATCGACGAACTTCCTGATGTTGGCGTGACTGACGATCACTGGTTTCTTGCTGGTAGCTATAGCCTCTAGAGCCGTCCTCTTGCTAGCGTGAGCTAAGTCTACCACTATCCCCAGCTTATTAGCCATCTTAACCAGCTCTTCTCCATCGCTAGTCAACCCTAAATCCTTCTTTACTCCACAACCAGAGCCGTACTTGTTCTGGTAGTTCCAGGTGATACCTAGGCTTCTAAGACCAAGCCTTCTCAAGAGGACTAAGTCGTAAGGGTCGTCGATAGACTCCGCACCCTCGAGGTGCAAGACGAAGCAAAGCCCACTACCCCTCAAGCAGTACTCTAGATCAGTTAACGACTCCACTATCTTAATACCGTATGCTTCAGCCATCTTGTAGTAGATCGAGAAGTGCTCCCAGAGGATAGCCTGAGGGACTCTGTACTTCGTAGCTGGAAGCCACCTACCGTATAGCTCTAGAAGGGCCCTCGACTCCTTCGGGCTAAAGCTCTCAATACCCGGGAAAATCGCCGAGAAGACTACTCGAACGTTCGCCTTTCTGTACTTCGGTATATCTGCTTCACGCCCTGGAACGTCTTCTCCAAAATCACCGAGTGGTGCACCACCGCCGGAGTAAATATAGTAAGCCGATACGTCTTCATGGAGATCTATCGAGGGAATAGAGGAAGTAGACATAGACATACCTTAGTCCCAAGCTAAACCGTGTAGAACTATTAATAAGCACCCCCTACTGCTTCGATTCCTATCAACATAACAGCCCTCGTCCATGACTTCCTAACCAACTCTAGTATTACTTTGAGAGAAGCATCTAGGAAAGGTCTGTGGATGCGTTAGGAGCGCTCAAGAGAGTAAATAGGGCTGGGAGGACCGTTTGCTAAGCGTAAATGAGTTGGGATTTTCTACTCACCCAAACTCAACTAGGTACTCCTTAAACAGCGCTTTAAGGATTCCGTAGTATTCCTTCACACCCCCACTCGGCGTTCTGCGCTTCGAGAGTACGCCGCTTAGGCGAACAGTCTCGACCCTAGCTTCCTCGAAGAGCTGAATAAACCCGCACCTCGGAGAAGCCCCTCTAGACTCTGCTTTGCGAAGCTCTTTGCGGATCTGAGCAGTCTTGAGTAGCTGATTCGGTCTTTATTTCTGTTCACATCAGTTGAGGTGCGTAAAAACTCTCGAGAATCTTTGTACGTATATGGTATGTGTAGGAGTGATCTCAATGAAGAGTTAAAGCCCGTCGAGTGGGCTTTTCCAGAGACGTTCGAGATGTGGGACATTTGGGTCGCCCCGAAGGCCTTAAGGATTATTCAGGCCCAAGACC
>Ga0105162_1001962_pt1 | contig 11244 bp, 9 predicted proteins | sample JNZ201metaG_FD_81532 | JGI IMG/M metagenome (GOLD analysis project Ga0105162, IMG submission 81532) | Hot spring microbial communities from Jinze hot spring, China to study Microbial Dark Matter (Phase II) - JNZ 20120812A | ecosystem: Environmental > Aquatic > Thermal springs > Hot (42-90C) >...
CCTCTAAAAGCTCCTCGTAGCTCCTGAGCCAGAAGCCCCGCGCGGACGCAGAGGAGCGGGGCTTCTGGCTCAGGAGCTACGAGGAGCTTTTAGAGGTGGTGCGCAGGTGGGAGGAGAACCCGTTCCTGAGAGGGAGTTTCTGAGGAGAGTGGAAGAGCTGCTTAAAGGTAGGGTGGCCAGCGACCCGGACACCTTGAGGCTCTACAGCAGGTATTACTGGCTTCTCGCGCTCTTAACGGAGTTGAGGGGCGAGCCTCTGCCTAAGCCGCTCGCGGTGGCGTGGCCCGAGTCCGCTGAAGAGGTGGCCGTGCTCGTCAGGCTCTGCAACGAGTACGGGATCCCCTTCGCGCCCTACGCTGGGGGTAGCGGCGTCATAGGCGGGACGATCTGCGAGAAGTGCCTCGTCATCGGCGTGAAGCGGATGAACAGGGTCCTCACGTTCTCGGAGGAGGACGCTCTCGTGGTCGCGGAGGCTGGCGTGCTTCTGAGGAGGCTTGAGGAGTTCCTCAACGAGAGGGGGTTCACGCTGAGGCACATACCGCAGTCTTACCCGGAGGCGGCGCTCGGGGGGCTGATAGCGACTATGAGCACTGGACAGTTCAGCACCAAGTACGGCGGTATAGAGGAGCTAGTCCTGGACTTAGAGTTCGTAGCACCTGACGGGGTCTTGGTGCCCATGCGGAGGAACCTCGTCCCGCGGGCTGCGACCGGCCCCGACCTTAAGAGGCTGCTGATCGGCAGTGAGGGCCAGCTTGGCGTGATAACGAAAGCTGCCCTGAAAGTCTTCCCACTACCTCAGCACGTGTGGAAGGAGGCTTACGCGTTCCCGAGCTTCGAGGCGGGGCTGAAGGCTATGAGGGAGGTTATGCTCTCGTGGGCAACACCGGCTGTTGCGAGGCTCTACGATAGAGACGATAGCGCTGCCAGGTTCCACGACCCTCGCGACATCCTCCTCCTCATCGTGGAGGAGAGCAGCGAGGAGCTTCTCCGGGCGAAGGTCTCCGTGATCGAGAAGCTGGCGGCGAAGCACGGCGGCGTCAAGCTGGGTGGAGAGTACGTTGAGAAGTGGCTGAAGACGAGGTTCGACGTGATCAGCGAGCTCAAGAAGCTTGTTGTGCCGCTGGGGCTCTGGTTCGACACGATCGAGACCGCGGCGACGTGGAGTAAGCTGCCAGCAGTCTACTCGGAGTTCAAGAGGAGAGTTAAAGCCGTAAAGGGGGTGTACGCCGTCCTGGCCCACGCATCCCACTTCTACACCACCGGTGCTTGCATTTACTTCACGCTGACGTACGAGGCTAGCGAGGAAGTCTACTGGAGGATGTGGAGGGAAGCGATGAGGACCCTGATCGAGACAGGCGCGACGATCAGCCACCACCACGGCGTAGGGCTTCTGCGCAAGGATTGGGTAGCGGAAGAGCTGGGTAGCGCGCTCGACTACCTCAAGAGGGTGAAGAGGGCGCTAGACCCAGGCAACGTCAGCAACCCCGGCAAGTGGCTAGGGTGATCGCTCTGGTCAGCCTCACTGTCCTGAAAGCCGTGAAGCTCACGCCGAAGCTCGTCGCGCGCTTCGCGCTCCTCCCTCTGAGAAAAGTTAGAAACCCCTGCCTCTACTGTCCCGGGATCTGCCTAGCCTCCTGCCCCACTTTCCTGGACAGCGGGAACATGATGCTCAGCCCCCTAGGGTACTCCCGACACCTCGAGCTCGGCAAGGAAAAGTGCGCTAAGTGCTGGAGGTGCGTGCAGGAGTGCCCTGCGAGGCACCAGCTCCCCGAAACCTACTCCCGCGAGAAAGCGAGGCTAGAGCTTAGGGTGCTGAGGGAGGGCTCTCCTCTGCTCGTCGCCGTAGAGGGTCTCGACGAGAGCTATGCCTCCAGCCTCTCGAGCAGGCTGGGAGCGGGGCTAGCGGTGGTGAAGGCCCTCGACCAGAGGTACACTGAGGGAAGGCCCCTGGAAGGATCTTCCGCTAGAGCGGTGGTGAAAGCGCTATCAGGCCGTGAAGCTTACTCGGTGTCTCCCGAAGCAGCTCACGCACTCGGCTTGAGGTTCCTCCCTACAGCTTTCACGACTCTAGGCTTGAAAGTGAAGTACGAGGGTGTAGTCCACATCCCATGCCTGCTGAGAAGCGCTGAGCCAGAGATACTGAACGCGCTGAGGGCTGCCGGCGCGATGATCACTGGGGTCGACAGAGACAGTTGCCTTAAAGCGAAGCCTAGACTTGACGCGCTCTACTTATGCCCGAGAGCCGGGAAGCTGGGCTTGAAGAGCGTCTACGACTTCCTGCAGTAGCAGTGCTGGAGGAAATCTTCTTTTAGCCAGCCTCGGCCGCAGCGCGCCCCAGCAGCCTACACGAGCTCCGAGAGCGCTGTCGCGTGCAGCAGAGACGTGGGCAGCACCCGGAAAGCTTCCGCATACTCCGAACCAGCTTGGGCGCCGTAAGCAGCAGCGACCACTCTCAGGTATAGCTCGAAGAGGTTCCAGCTGGAGGAGAACTGGCTCTCGTGCATTTTCAGCGCTTGAAGCTTCCTCTCGAAGGTCCTGTCGACGGGCTTCAGAAGGTTCGGCCTTGCGGTGTAGTAGAGGACTACTGCGCGTACCTCGTGGGGCTGCGACCCCCTGCTGAAGAGGGGGAGGGGGCTGAACATTGCAGCTTCCAAAGCGAGGAGCCCGCCGACTCTGTGATCGGGGTGCGCCTCGTAGAGGAGGTAGGGGTCCGGCGCGAACACCACATCCGGCTTCTCAGCTCTAATAGCCTCAATGAGCTTGCTTCTCACCTCTGCCGAGTACGGAAGCTCCCCGTCGAGGTAGTCTAGCCAAAGGAGCTTTTTCACGCCCACCACCTTAGCCGCCCGCTCCTGCTCCAACCTCCGGATCTGCGCCAGCACTCTCGGATCCATGCTGGGGTCCAGCGTACCCTTGCTCCCATCGGTCAGCGTGAGATAAGTGATCTCCACGCCCGCGTCGGCGAGCTCCGCGAGAGTCGCGCCAGCACCGTACTCGCAGTCATCGGGGTGCGGCTGAATACATAGAACTCTCCTGCAGCCCTTAAAGGGGTCGTCCAAGCTCTCGAAAATCTCCTTCGTAATACGCCTTAAAGCTTCTGCTGCTCCTAGAACTTTTGCCAGCCTCCTAACCTCGTTAGCTATGCCACTCTCTTCAGTGGGCACTTTAAAAGATGAAAAGCGGGATATATAAAAATCTGTCCCGGCACCCCAAGTAATAGTAAAAAGACAAGATTATGTATCCTCTTTTTGAAAGCTACGGTGATCAGTAAAGAAAACAGCGAACAACCCTTGAGTTAATGATCTTAGGCGGCGGGACATTATCCTTGCAAATGTTCATTCTCAAGAGACATCTGTCGTAGAATTTGCAGCCCATTCTCTTCTCCTCGGTGTACTCTCTGGGAGGAAGCACCACCCTTGAAGTCCAGCGTTTATTTGGATCTGGTACAGGTATAGAGTCAAGCAGTAGCTTCGTGTAGGGGTGAAGAGGCTCCTCTATAACTTCATCAATAGGTCCTGTCTCAACTAGAACCCCCCGGTACATGATGGCTAAGAAATCGCTGATGTAGCTTGCTGTTGATAAGTCGTGAGTAATGTAGAGAAATGAGACTCCAACTTTGTTCTTCAAATCGAGCATAAGGTTAAGCACTTCCGCTCTAAGAGAAGCATCAAGCATGGATACTGGCTCATCGGCGATTATTAGGCGCGGCTTGAGAAGCAACGACCGGGCGAGAAGCACTCTCTGGCGTTGACCTCCGCTGAGTTCGTAGGGGTATCTTCCAAGAATCTCCTCTGGCCTTAAACCTACAGACTCGAGGGCTTTTGCTACCATCTCACTGGCTTCCGAGTCACTGAATGTTAGCCTATACTTCTTTAACGGCGTAAAAAGAACTCGGTCTACAGTGTATATCGGATTGTAAGCAGCGTAAGGGTCTTGAAAAACTGCTTGAACTTCGCGGCGGTACCAGTTCCAGTCCTTGCTAGAAAAAGCAGTGAGATTTCTTCCTCTGTAAACTATATCTCCTTTATCAGGTTTGAGAAAACCTAAGATGAGTCTGGCGATCGTCGTTTTACCGCTACCACTTTCACCAGCTAATGTAAATACAACAGGCCTCTCGCCCGGAATGCGAAACGATACATCATCGACCGCTACTATTCTCTGCCTGAAGAACAGCACACCCGTTGAGAAAATTTTTGTGACATTTCTTAGCTCAAGTAAGCTGTGGACACTCATCAGCAGTCACCTAGCTGTACAGATGACAAGCTACCCACCTGTCGGGCTCTAGCCGTCTCATCACCGGCTCATCCATGTCACACTTTCCTTTAATAAAATGAGGACACCTGGGATGAAAGCGGCAACCGGGCGGAGGCATGCGGAGATCAGGTGGTAGCCCGGTGATTCCTATGATTTTTCTCTTCTCCCTTATTCGTGGTATCGAAGATATCAACAGCTTGGTATACGGATGTAGAGGCTCGGAGAAAAGTTTCAGCGTGGGACCGCTCTCGACAATCTTCCCAGCGTACATAATCATAACCCTGTCAGTGACCTCCGCGTGAACTGCCATATCATGCGTAATTAGCATTACTGTTGTGTTATCCTTTACATTGATGTCTTTTAAAAGTTGGAGAATTCCCCTTTGAACGACAACATCTAAAGCTGTTGTAGGTTCATCAGCTATTAGAAGCTGCGGGCGCAGAGCAAGTGCCATAGCTATAACTACTCGCTGACGCATCCCACCACTAAGCTCGTGCGGGAACATCTTCGAGACCTCTTCGGCGAGACCTACGCGGGTCAGTAGCTCCTCTACCCGCTTCGACAGCTCCTCTTTTGACAGCGCGGATCCCTCATGTGTTTTAAACACGTCAATTATTTGATCACGGATCCTCATCACAGGGTTTAGAGCATTCATCGAACTCTGCGGGACGTAAGATATCTGCTTCCACCTGATACGCCTTAATTCCTGCTCATTCAACCTTAGGAGATCAACCCCCTCAAAAAGAACCTCACCGTCGATGACACGTCCAGGGGGTTTCAATAATCTTAGGATAGCCTGTGCTAGCGTTGATTCCCGACAGGGTGCCACACCGGCCAACCCGAGAATCTCTCCCCTCCGAACTAGAAAGCTAACCTTATCCACAGCTCTCAAGGGACGCGGTGGAACGTCATACCATACACTTAAACTCCTAACCTCAAGAATACTTTTTTCCATTTCTAAATCACCTTAGATCTGGGGTTAACCACTTCGGATATTCCAATTTGTATTAAATATAGAGTGAAAAACGAATAAATTAGCAGTATTACCGGCGGCAGCCACCACCACCAAAGTCCCCGGAAGATCGCCGCATGACTTAGAGCCCACCAGAGAAGAATCCCCAGCGTGATATCCGTTTGGGGACCCAACCCGAGAATGGCGAGCCCTGCCTCGGTGAGAATAGCCACTAAGTACGCATTAACGAAATTAGCTGCCATCCAAGGAACCATATGAGGCATGAGCTCCTTCAGAATGATCTCAAACTTGCTTTCGCCGGAGAGCCAGGCAAGATAAACGAACTCCCTCTCTTTAAGGCTGAGCGCCTGTGCTCTCACCTGTCTAGCTGGCCAGGGCCAGGAGAAAATAGCGATTAAAAGCGCCATCATCTCCACAGTTACAACTCTAACAAGTGCAGAAATGAGGATTAAAAACAGCATGGATGGAACTGCAAGAAATACATCAGTGATTAACCTCAGAACGTTATCCGGGAGACCTCCATAGTAACCACTAACGAAACCTATCAGTGTACCTACTATTGTTCCAAAGGTTGCTGCTATCAAACCTATCTTGCTGGAGTTTAAAGTAGCCTCTACGAGCAGCGCGAGGATATCTCTCCCTAAAACATCAGTCCCGAGAAAGTGGTCAGCCTGCGGTGGCAGCAGCGGAGGTGCCGCACCTACTCTTGCCAGATCCTTGGGAATTATGAGATACCCTACCGCGCAAGCGGCAACTAAGCCTACGTAAGATGCGAACCCGATAACAAAGAAGCTGTTACTGAGGAGCCTTCTAATCGATGCACGCAGCATAAGAAGAGGTCCAAGAAGGTACCCGAGTCTTGGCATACTAACCACCGCTATGTCTTATTCTAGGATCAACCAGCGGATAAAAGATCTCTACCAAAAGATTAGCGGTAGCTACAGCAAAAATAGACAGCATAATTGTGCCTTGCAGCAAGAAATAGTCAAGATTCCTTATTGCCGTTACGAGTAAGGTTCCCAGTCCCGGATAACCGAAGATAACCTCGGTTATTAGAGCTCCCGTGAAAATTCTACTGAGAGAAAGAGCTAAACCCGTTAGCTGAGGGAGAATAGCATTCCTCGCAGCGTAGTTCCACAATATCTCCCTCTTAGGAAGTCCTTTTGCCTCAGCAAGTATTACGAAGTCCTCACCCTTGATCATTGAGATCATTGACCTCATACTGAGGAACCACCAAGTAAGGGATGATATGATAATGCTCAGCCCTGGTAGGAAAGCATGCCACAGTACATTGAGAATAAAAGCCAGGTCAAAAGCGGGTGTCATTCCAGCTGTATATCCCCCTCCGCTTGGAAACCACCTCAGTGTGTATGCAAATAAGAAAACCAATAGGATCGCTAAAATGTAATACGGAATTATACTGAGTAAGAGCGCACCCGCAGCCATGATCTTCGACGCTCTTGATTCTCTAACCCACCCGGCTATCGCCCCCATAAGTGTTCCGAGAACCCAGGAAATGACCGTGGTTACTGAGAGTAAACCGATGGACCAGGGAAGAGCAGCAGCTATAAGCTCTGAAACTTTTGCGGGAAACTGAGAGATGGAGTAACCGAAATCACCCTTAAGTATCTGGTAAAGGAAACTTATGTACTGCGAAAAGATATCTTTGTCTAACCCAAAAACTTTCCTATACTCTTCTATCATAAGCTCTGCACCCCTCTGCGCTCCCACTTCCCTCAATTGCTCATAGTATACAGAAAGAGGATCTCCGGGAATTAGTCGCGGGATTACAAATATAATGGTAGCTGACAAGTAGATGGTAAAGATGTAAAGTAGAAACCTCTGAGCCCAGTACCTAATCGGCGCGGCCATAGCTTGCACCCCGCCTCCTCAGAAGTTCTTCGACTTGCTCCTTCGCAGCGGTAACTTCCGATCTGCTCACTAGGCCTGACTCTACCAGCATGCTTACAGTAACCGCCGCAGTCCACCCGAAATTGCTCAGCCTAGTTGCTCCGGGTCTCCCATCTGCGTAAAAGTACTCAGGAAACTCTTTGCTCGCATACACGAGGTCGACCCAGCGTTGAACTACTTCTCTTGCTAAATTAGCGTATCCATTATTTAGAAGGGCGCGGAAAACGAGGTACGTTGTGGGCGCCCATATGGGTCCCCGCCAATAATAGGGGTCACGCGAGTAGTACCATGAAGGCTGTGGGGTCATGTAAGTTTCATCATCGAATGCTACGGAAGGAATACCGAGGTTACCCCAAAATTCTTCTGGTGACGTTAAGTGACCAATGAGATGCTTCCGCTGACTGCTATCAGGGATATCCGCTAGGAGAGAAACGAAAGCCTGCACACTCTTCACCTTTATCCGAGATCCCTTCCAATCAGCCGCAAAGTAGAACTCTTCTACATCATCCCACAGCTCATACCTGTATTTTTCTGAAAGACATTCATATTCCTGCTCAAAAACCGCTTTATCGTTCTCAAACTTTAGCTGCCCTGCCATCTCGGCTAAAGCCTTCGCCGCAAGAGCCAGAGTCGAAGTCAGCAGCAAGTCTTTAACAGGTATGTAGTACAGCCCATTAACTTCAAGTGCATTACCATTCGTGAAGTCGTAGATGGGGTGATTGTCCATCCCGGTCGAGCACACCGCCCAATATGCCGTTTTTGGATGAGCTTTTTCCCGAGCCCCAGTGAAAGGACTAATAAAGCCATGATTCAAAGGATCTCCTTTTTTTCGCCACCACCAATAATACTGTTTCAGCGATGGGTACCACTTCAGCAGAAGCTCCCTATTCCTCTCAACCTCATACAACCGTAAAGCAGAATAAACAATTATTGGCGGCTGGCTTCTCAGGTCTTGATCTCCAGCCTCTGTAGGAGCATTTGGAATTTTACCATCAGGATCCGCGAGAGAAAGTAAGCACTCGAGATTTTCCTTTGCAAGAGTTACATCAAAATGCAGAAATGCTAATACATGAAATGCAGTATCCCAGCAGTAAGGTATAGGGTATCTTTCCAGGTGCGGCACTGTTATATTAAATCCTCTGTATTTAACAGTGTTATGGTATAGTACACTTATAGCCCCTGAAACAACCTCATTATTCAATGCAGAAATTCTCATATTACTTCCAACTTTTAGAGGTCAAGCTTCATATATAGTTTTCATTTATATTTGCATTAATACATAAAGTTTATAAGAAGACCTCTATATTAACAGTACTTGATGAGAAGATTTAAAAAGCTCACAACCGAGAGATTTGCGAAAACCCTCTGTGTAGCTATTCTCGTGCTTTTGCTCACTCTGTCGTTTTACGGGGCTTTTGCCCAGCCGCCTCCCAGAGAAGAAACACTCTATATAGCGCGCGGAAGGGTTGTGAACCCGACGTTGCTGAACCTTTATGCTCCAGGAGCTCCTTCGCGTAGCCACACATGCATGCACCAGTTTGTCTGGGAGTACCTCTTTTACTACAATTTCGAGACGGGGGAGTATATACCCTGGTTAGCAGAAAAATTCGAGTACTCTCCAGATTACAAGAGCGTGAAAATCTACTTAAGGAAGGGCGTCAAGTGGAGTGACGGCCACCCCTTCACAGCCGATGATGTTGTCTTCACATACGAGATGTTGCTAAAGTACGCACCAAGGCTAAGCGGTTCAGCCGCGGTAGCTGCTAAGGTTGCGGGTGCTAGGAAGATCGACGACTACACTGTGGAGATACTACTTAAAGACCCAGACCCGCGTTTCCACCTGGATCGGAGCACGTTCCCAGCAGCTCTTGTCTGGGGCGGGCTTACGATAGTCCCTAAGCATATCTGGGAGAAAGAAGACCCATTGACTTTCAAAAACTATCCTCCTGTGGGTACTGGCCCCTACAGGGTGGTGAGCTCAGGTGAAACAGAGAGCATTCTAGAGAGAAGAGATGACTGGTGGGCTACAGAACTTTTCGGAATTCGTCCAGCTCCGAAGTATATAGTCTGTAAGTACTACGGTCCTGAAGAGAGCCTCGCTGCAGCTCTAGCTGCAAACGATGTAGATGCCGTTTTCATTGGCATGATAACATTTGGAACCCTTCAAACGGTGATTGCTCGAAACCCAGCAGTTATTGTCTGGCGTAGAACATCTCCTTATTCATGGATCGATCCATGCCCCCGAGTGCTTATGGTCAACAACCAGCGGTACCCGTGGAGCTTGCCTGAAGTTCGGCACGCAATATCCTACCTCCTGAACCGACCGCTCATAGCAGAGCTTGTTTTCGACAAAACTACCTATCCCACTCCTCACATATTCCCAGAGTACGGTGGCATGAAGCCATACCTTGACGCTGTTAAGGACCTTGTTGATAAGTACGAAATTCTGAAGTATGATCCTAAGAAAGCTGAAGAAATCCTCACAAAACTCGGCTTTAAGAAGGGGCCTGACGGAATCTGGGTCACACCAAACGGCACAAAGTTAGAAGCAATCTACATTTATCACACTGCATCCGACCCGGTAGAGCAGAGAAAAGCGATGGAAGTTATCACATCACTTCTAAGAGCCGCAGGAATCTCCGTAATCGCTAAAGGACTTGAGGGGCCAGCGTTCATCGATACGATGAACAGAGGCGAGTGGGACCTCAGGTACGGGTACATGTGCCCCGGAGACTCTGACCCCTTCTTCAACCTCTACATTTCTCACAGCAAGTTCGCTGCACCGCCTGGTCAGCCTGTCTCCAACTGGGAATATAATGGGTGGAGGTATATAAACCCCGAGTACGATAAGCTCATTGATCAACTGCAGTTAACTTCCCCACTCGAGAAAGAAAAGGCAATAACTCTCTTCAAGCAGATAATGGAAATATTCTACCGCGACCTACCCGTGATCCCCGTAGTTCAGGCTCCCGCTATTGTACCGTTTAGTACACAATACTGGACTGGATGGCCTACCGCCGAGAACCCGTGGATAATGCCCGTGCCTTGGTGGGCTCAGTTCAACCTCGTCGTGAATGGCTACTACTCCCCCTCAAAAGGAGAATGGGTGGGCGGCATTAAGCCAGCGAGAATCGATTACGCTACAGTATACTTCACAAAGGATACACCCAGGTTCAGAGGGATAGATCTCATCTGGTACGGGCCGTTTAAGGCTGGCGATGCAGCACGGATACCCTCCGACGACGCTGAGTTCTGGATAAAGAAAGGGTACGCTTCCTACACACCACCAATACCAAGCCTTGCGCCTGAACTGAAACCTCTCGTAGACCAAGTTGCAGCTCTCACAAACACCGTCTCGATTCTTAAAGACAGCGTTGGCAGCTTGACTGTCCAGCTCTCGAACCTCACTACACTAGTTACGATAAATTTAGTAATATCTATACTGCTTATCATTGCCGTAATATATCTTGCAGTAAGAAAGAAATAAGAAAATAAATAAAAATTTTTTCTATATTTTTATGTTAACTTTTTAGCCTCTGAGACAAGGGCTAAGTAATGTGTACGCTTAGGGTGCGGTGATAAAAATATCGAGTGCTGATCCTTTAACCTGTGCTCCTGCTTTACAATAGAAGGACTCGTGCCCATGAACCTCCATTTCCTCACCCGGAAAATCCCGAGAGGCTTTCGGTGGCTATGAATGCACTTAAGCAGTTTGAAATGCTTACTTTCCGCGAGCCATCGTTAGCTAGTAGAGAGGACTTAGAGAGGGTACATACAGGCAGTTACCTTGACCGCTTAGAGTATATCATCTCGGAGAAGCTTCTATTGCTGGACGAAGACACTTACGTCTCTAGTGGGACGCTAGAGGCAGTGAAGGCAGCGGCGGGGGCTGCTATAGAAGCTACTCTGTCAGCCCTGCTAGGTGAACCTGCTTTCGCGCTGGTGAGGCCTCCGGGGCACCATGCTGGGAGAAGCGGGAGGGCGATGGGTGCTAGGACGCAGGGCTTCTGCATCGTGAACAACGTTGCGGTGGCGGCCGCGTGGCTCCTCGAGCGTGGTGTCAAGAAGGTGGCTATCGTGGACTTCGACGCGCACCACGGTAACGC
>Ga0105162_1001964_pt1 | contig 11235 bp, 7 predicted proteins | sample JNZ201metaG_FD_81532 | JGI IMG/M metagenome (GOLD analysis project Ga0105162, IMG submission 81532) | Hot spring microbial communities from Jinze hot spring, China to study Microbial Dark Matter (Phase II) - JNZ 20120812A | ecosystem: Environmental > Aquatic > Thermal springs > Hot (42-90C) >...
GAATTGTAACTTTATAATTTTGTTTTAATGTCCTTTTCTCGGGGATAAAAATTCTATCTCCAACTTCAAGATTAACATCCGGGGCTTCTTCGTTTAAAATTTTTTTCAAATTTACATTTACTTTCTCACGCAACTTTCCTTCTTCGTTAAGTCGCAAAATTTGAACATTTTCCAAATCTGCGCTTTCAATTGTTCCACCTGCAATTTTAACTATGTCAGATAATTTATCACCTTCAACAAACTCATAAACCCCGGGCTTATTCACAGCACCATAAATTGCAATAAATGAATTCGGATCACGCCTTTGAACAATTATCCAGTCACCTTCAAGAAGATAAGGATAGTATTTATCATCACCCGTTGCAAAGTATTTTCTTAAATCAACATTGATTTGATCTCCGCTCCTTTTGAGCGTAATTTTTCTTAGGTTAACACTATCAATTGCAGTTGAACGTCTCAGCATTTGCAGTGAATCAACTGGCATAAAAGCAAGTATAACAGCATTTGAAACTCTATCTATTGAGCGAACTTTATACTTGCCCTCGTTTAAAACATAGCCTGTAACAGTTACATTAAAAGAACGCGGTGCTATCAATGTGGTTGTTATCTCGCTTGCGATGTATTTTGATTTAACTTTTTGAATTATGCTTTTCTTCGCTTCTGATAGCGTCCGCCCTGCAACGGGAACTTCGCCAACCGTCGGAATTATAACAGTTCCTTCAAGCGTGACCTGAATTGTAAAACTCAATGGAGGCGAAGTCCATATATTAACACTTAAAATATCCCCAGGTCCAACAATGTAAGTTTCGGGATCAATCGGCTTTTCAAGTGAGAAAATGTTCGGGTCAAGAACTGGATATTGCAATGTTTGAAATTGTTTCGTCAGGTCATCAAACTTTATCCCAAGTTTTGAAGTTGCCTCCGGTTTTAACTCGGGAATTTGAGAGAAAAGAAAATTAATGTTCAGAAGAAAAATCACAAAGATAAACTTTCGCATGACGATTTAGAATTTGTTTTCATTTAAATTTTTCACTCCAGCACCAAATTTAACTATTTTCGCATTGCAATTTTTAACTTTGCCAGTTGCGTTTCTTGTGTCAATTATAACTTTTGAATTTCCCACAATAAATTCAAAATCATAAACGCTATGATCTGTCGTTATCACAATGATGTCAAAATCACGCAATGTTTCTTTGCTAAGTTCAATTGATTTGAATTCAAATCCATTTACTTCAACTTCTGGAACAAACGGGTCGTTATAAAATAAATTTTTCGCACCCTCATTTAAAAGTATCTCCATAATTTTCAAAGCCGGTGAAAGACGCGTATCATCAACATTTTTCTTAAAAGCAACGCCAAGAAAAAGTATTTTCGCATCTTTCAATGTTTTGGGAATTTTGCTTAACTCCTTCAAGATCAAATTCGCAACATAAAACGGCATTGATTCATTTGTCTCAGCTGCAAGTTCAATGAAATTTGTGTGAAAATCATATGCACGCGCAAGCCACGAAAGATAATACGGATCAACGAGTATACAATGTCCGCCAATTCCAGGACCTGGATAAAACGGCATAAAACCAAATGGCTTCGTTGAAGCAGCTTCAATCACTTCCCATATATCAATCTCGCCATTCCCCTTTTGAGCCATTCTATCGCACAATTGTGCAAGTTCATTCACAAGAGCGATATTAACACTTCTGAAAATGTTTTCAAGCAATTTGGCCATCTCCGCAACTCGCGGTGAAGAAACACAATGGACATTTTTTGAAACCTGTTTTATAACAAGTTCTGCAAGCTCGGTGCATTTCTGTGTAACTCCACCAACGATTACTGGGGTATTCACAAGAGTCCATTTTTTATTCCCCGGATCAATTCTTTCAGGAGAAAACGCAAGGAAAAAATCTTTTCCAACTTTCAAACCGCTTTTTTCAAGAACCGGTAAGACATATTTTTCAGTTGTCGTCGGAAATGTCGTGCTTTTTAAAATTATAAGTTGTCCCTGCTTTAACTTTTTTGAAATCTCTTCGGCAGAGTTTAAAATGTGCGAAATGTCCGGTTCTTTATTTTCTTTAAACGGCGTCGGAACACATATGAAAATCACATCAAGCGTATCAATGCAGGAATAATTATCAACAGCGGAAAGTTTTCCGCTACGGACAAGTTTTTTCAATCTTTCTGAATCAACATCAAGAATATAACTTTCCCCCTTGTTTAACTTTTCCACTTTCATTTTGTCAATATCAATTCCAACAGTCGTAAAACCTTTTGAAGCATACTCAACTGCAAGTGGAAGTCCAACATATCCGACCCCGACAACACCTATTCTTGCTTTCCTCTTGATTATCTTCTCTTTTAAATCCACACTCACACAGATGATTTAATTTTTCAATCTCTCGCCATACCAGAGCTGGTAATAATTCTGATACTCACCTGAAATCACCCTTTGCCACCAGCTTTCATTCTGAATATACCAGTTGATTGTTTCAGTGATCGCGTCTTCAAAACTATAAACTGGCTCCCATCCAAGCTCTCGCTTTATCTTACTCCAGTCCATCGCATACCTTCTATCGTGCCCGGGTCTATCTTTGACAAATTTGATCAAAGATTCAGGTTTCCCAAGCTTTTTCAAAATCAATTTAACAATGTCAATGTTCTGCCATTCATTGCTTGCCCCGATGTTGTAAATTTCGCCAACTTTTCCCTTTTGAATTACAAAATCAATAGCTCTACAATGATCAATGACATAAATCCAGTCCCGAACATTTCTCCCATCGCCATAAACTGGCAAAGGTTTATCGTTCAATGCATTTATAATCATAAGTGGAATAAGTTTCTCGGGAAATTGATAAGGTCCAAAGTTATTTGAGCATCTTGTTATGATCACTGGAACACCAAATGTTTTGTAATAAGCTCTGCACAGAAGGTCAGCGCTTGCTTTACTTGCTGCATAAGGTGAATTTGGTGAAAGTGGCATATCTTCGGTAAATTTACCCGTAGGTCCAAGCGAGCCATAAACTTCATCAGTTGAAATTTGAATAAATTTCTTAACACCAAATTTTTTCACAACTTCAAGAAGAACCTGCGTCCCTAAAACATTTGTCTTGATAAAAATTTCAGGTCCAAGGATGCTTCTATCAACATGCGATTCTGCTGCAAAATTCACGATTGTATCAACCTCAAATTTTTGAACTACATACTCAACAAGCTCTTGATTGCAAATATCACCCCTGACAAAATGATAATTCGGGTTATCTTCAACATCTCTCAAATTTTCCAGATTCCCAGCGTATGTGAGTTTGTCAAGGTTTACAACCCTGACATCGGGATAATTTTGAAGGATATACTTTACAAAATTACTGCCTATAAATCCAGCGCCACCGGTTATAAGTATGCTTTGCATTTAAAAAAATCCCTTCTTAATTTGATTTTTGACTTGTGAAAAGCTCAAATCATATTAAATCTATGAAAATGCGTTCAAAAAATCAATCTTCAATTTACTCCCGTTATGCGCGTTGCGTTTTGCATTTTTATTCTCTCGTTAAATTTGTGTTATGCTCAGCTTAGAAATTTTGAAATTGAGATTTCAAAAAACGACTCCATTGTAAATCTGCCGAATGGCTTTATCATTCCAAAAAGTGAGATTTTGAAAATTGACACAACAGAACTCGTCCGCGGGATTCATTATCTGATTGACTACAACAGCGGTAAAATTTTTCTACTTAAATCAATAAGGTCAAATCTTGATTCATCAAAAATCAAACTCAAAGCATTTTACAAAACAATTCCAATTGGGAAAACATTTTACAAATACACGAAGACAGAAATAAAAGACAGCACCAGAGCCAGCGGAGAAAATTTCAAAAGTGAAAAAAACGAAAATCCAGCATTAATCGGAAACATCCGAAAAAATGGAAGCATAGTTCGGGGTTTTACATTGGGGAGCAATCGTGATCTTACGCTTCAATCTGGATTTAACCTTCAACTTTCGGGAAATCTGACAAAAGATATTGAGGTTGTTGCATCACTTACAGATGAAAACATTCCAATTCAGCCGGAAGGGAACACGCAAACTTTGCAGGAAATTGACAAAATTTTTATTCAGGTTAGATCAAAAAATTTATTTGCTATCTTCGGAGATTATGACATTGGATATGGGATAAGCGATGAACAAAGTTTGTACTTTTCAGAGACGCCGGAGTTTGCAGGCGTGAGAAGAAGATTGCAAGGCGGAAAATTTCAATCAAATTATGAGTTTGAAAATTTCAAAACCAAAAACACAATTGCAATCGCATCTTCACGCGGAAAATTTGCAACAAATTATTTCAACGGCATTGATGGGGTTCAAGGTCCATACAGATTGACAGGTCAAAATGGTGAAAAAGATATAATTGTCATAGCTGGAACTGAAAAAGTTTATATTGATGGGCAACTAATGACGCGAGGTGAAAGCAACGATTACATAATTGACTATTCAACAGCAGAGATAACTTTCACTCCAAATCGTTTGATAACATCGGCTTCAAGAATAACAGTTGATTTCCAATACACTGACAGAAAATACGCTCGCAATTTTTTCGCTTTTACATCCGATAACCTGATCCTTGAAGATAAATTGAATTTATCCTTTTCATATTTTTACGACTCCGATAACAAAAATGCACCGATTGACTTTGTGCTCTCACCGTCGGACATTGAAATTTTAAGTTCAAGCGGAGATGACAATTTAAAAGCAGTAAAAAGCGGAGTTAATTTCGTCGGATTTGATTCAGCAAAGGGAATTGGGAAAGGTCAATATGTGAAAAAAGATACGATAATTGACTCAACAAAATATGAAATTTTCGTCTATTCGCCCGGGGATAAGCAGGCGCTTTACTCCGTTAGTTTTTCCTATGTTGGCTTTGGAAAAGGTGATTATATACGAAAAGGAATTGGAAAATATGAATTCGTCGGACGAGGTAAAGGTGATTATCTTCCGCTTATTTTTTTGCCAATGCCACAATCTTTACAACTTTTTGATTTAAAAGGAAAATACAAAGCCGGAAATTTTAATCTATTTTTTGAAACCGCACTCAGCAATTTTGACCAAAATCAATTCTCCGCAATTGATGACGCAAACAACAAAGGGATTGCTTTCAAATACGGGCTTGAATATTCAACAGGTGAAATTTCGGAAAAAGGATTAAGAAAGATTGAGTTTAACATCTTTCAAAGACAAAAAAATAAAAATTTCATCGGAATTGATAGATTTGATGTCGTTGAATTCAACAGAAAATGGAACATAGACGAAATCAGACAACTCAACGAATCAATAATTGAATCTTCTCTTCGCTTTGAAATTTTCAAGAAAAGTCAAATAAACTTTGGATATGGACAGTTGAGAAACGAAAACGAATTCAAAACAGACAGAGGCGTGATTGAATTAAAACTTGGTGAAGATAACGCACCAAAAATTGATAACACCGCAGAAATTTTAATCTCAAAATCAACTGAAACAAACTCAAAATGGCTCAGAAATAAAGGTCTTGCAAATTACAAATTTGGTTTTGTGATCCCATTTGTGAATTATGAAATGGAATTGCGAGAAATTTTAAACAATGGCGAATTAAATCCAGCAAGTTTCAGGTTTTTACGGCTTGTGCCCGGCGTTGAATTTTCGTTAAAAAAATTTAAAACTGGATTTTCCTATGAGCTAAGATTTGACGATGTCGTAAGAAATGGAAATTACGCCCGCTCAAGCATAATGAGAAATCAAAATTACAGAGCAAACTTTGAAAGCAAAGAGTTAAGCATAAACGCTGACTTAACACTTAACAAAAAAATCTATGTGAACCCAGATTCATCAAGCAAAAGCGTCAACAATGTTCTCGCAAGGTTTCAGGGAAAAGCTGAGTTTCTAAACAGAGCATTTAGAACGAGTTTCATCTATCGCGCAATGACAAAGATGATCTCACAACTTGAGCCAGTATTTATAAAAGTTCAACGTGGAACTGGAAATTACAGATACATCGGAGATTTAAACAACAATGGAATTCAAGACCCAAACGAATTTGAAAGGACAAAATTTGACGGCGACTATGTTCTGCTCACGCTTCCGGGCGATAAGATGATACCAAGTGCAAATGTTGACGCAAGCTTTAATTTAAGACTCTATCCCGAAAGATTATTCACGATTAAAACCACAATTTCAAAAATTCTTTCATCTATCTCAGCAGATACATACTTCCAAGTTTCTGAAAATAGTTTGGAAAATTGGGAAAAAATTTATCTTTTGAATTTGAGATATTTTCAACGCGAGGACAAGACAATCAGCGGTTCAATGACATTCAGACAGGATGTATATCTTTTTGAAAACAACCGAAAATTTTCTGTGAGATACAGATTTTTAAAATCAGGTGCAATGTACAGTTACAGCATAGCGAAGAAAAAAACATCTGGCGTTGAAAATTCTTTGAGAGTGAGATGGTATCCCGAGTATGATCTTGGGTTTCAGATGGAGGGATTGATAAAAAGCAAAAAATCAATCGGCGGATTCAGGGAAGATGAATCATTTGACATAAGCGGGCAGAGTTTGAACCTTGAAATTTTTTATAAGCCATTTAATTACATTGAATTAAGTTTTAAAACTGGCACTGGAAGAAACAAAGATATAAGCGGGAAAAGCGCGAACTTAAATCGCCAAAGTGTTAAGATAAGTTGGCTTTTGATGAATAAGGGAAGAATTGATTTTGAAGTTGAAAGAAATGAGGTCACAACACAAAACATCATCGGGACGCCGGGATACGAACTTGTTGAGGGAAATTATACTGGCAAAAATGTTTTCATGAGATTGAATGTTTCATATAGCGTTGGGGATTACATTCAAATTGGAGGAAATTATAACGGTCGCTTTACATCAAGCGGAATTGTCCACATAGCACAAGCGGAGGTGAGAGTATATTTTTGATGATTTCATTCGGATTTTAAAATTCTCAAAATCTCATCATGCAAGAATTCATTTGCGATGATTACACCGGGTTTTCGGACATTTTTTTCGTTATAAAAAATTTTACCACCGTGAGAATCTGTGACTTTAAGACCTGCTTCTTCAGCTATGATGTGAGCGCCTGCTAAATCCCATTCGCTTTTATCAAAAATGCTCACAACAGCATCCGCCCAACCACTTGCGACACTCACAATTTTATAAGCTATGCTCTCTCTAAATTTAACTTGACCAAATTTTGAAGCAAGAAGTTTAACCTTTTCAACTTTGTTAATTTCTTTCCTACTGACAATAACCGACGCTTCGGCGGTAGTTTTTCGCACATTGTTAAGTTTAAGCCTTTGAGCGGTTGAGTTTCTGAAAGATTTTTCATCTTTTGCTTTCAATAAAAATGCTCCTTCATTTTTAACGCCAAAATAAAGCTCCCCACTTACTGGATTATATACAACTCCAAGCACTGGAATTTTATCCTCAACAAGTGCAATTGAAATGGAAAACTCTGGAATTCCATTTAAAAAATCATTCGTTCCATCAAGCGGATCAACGATCCAAACTCTGCGTTTGCTTAATCTTGTTTCATCGTCGGTTGTCTCCTCCGAAAGCCAACCGTCATCCGGAAAATTTGAGGTGATTTTTCCTTTCAAAAGTTCATTTGATTCAAAATCTGCATTTGTCACTGGGCTTCCACGCCCCGATTTACTCTTATACTGCGTTTGAAGTTTATCTCTATTTTCAAAATGATTTTTCAAAATTTTTCCAGCTTCAATTGCCGACGCAATTGCTATTTCAAGCTCGCTTTGATAACTCACCTTAACTTGTTTTTTTGTGAGAAATTATCAAAAAAACTCAAAATAAAAAACGAAATTTGTTTTTATCTGCACAAATTTTTAAAATTTTAAGGAAACAAAAACAAATTTATCACACTGAACTTGCCCTGGGTATTGAGAATGACATTGCTTCTGCTTGGGTTGTTGATTTTGATCTATTCTTACTTGACACTTAAAATCTCAACCGCAGTTAAACAAACAATAAATCCGAATCAGAGCATTTTAAAATTTTTCACGATCTTCATTCCGTTATATCTTGTCTCATATCCCTTGGTTGGCTTGATTGGATTTTTTCTCGGGTTGCAAAGTTTGATCTCATCATTTAGATTTGGAAACAAAATTTTTGATGTTTTATTTACCTATCCATTTTGGTTCGGGCTTGTGTTCGCAGTCCAAACATTCTTCCCACTCCTTGCAATTGACATAGTAAAGATCATCTCATCATTAATTGCGACATCAAATCTGCAAGCTAAGATAAATTCCATCTTGCCGAGGTTAACTTTGTTAATTGCTCTCACAAGTGCGATATACTCCGGAATTAAAATTTACATTGACACAAATGCTATAAAACAGAAAACAATTGATTTTGAAATTGAAAATCTCCATCCTTCACTTAACAATTTTAAAATCGTTCACATAAGCGACATACAGGCGGACGCAAGAACCAAAAGAGAAAAAATTCAAAAATATATTGACATCGTCAATTCCACTAACCCTGATATTGTAATCTTCACAGGTGATATGGTCACATACGGGACTGAACACATCCCCATCGCTGTTGAGATGTTATCAAAGATAAAATCAAAATCTGGATTTTACGCTTGCATAGGTGATCACGATTACTGGGCTGGAATTGAGAACATAAAAAGCGAAATGCAAAAATATGGATTAAAACTTTATTCAAACGAAAATTTGAGACTAAAAATAAACAACGCAAACCTTACGCTTACATTCATCACAAACATTTACAGCGAAAGACCCAATTTTGAGACATTAAATTCTTTACTGAGCGAAAATAATGCGGACCTTAAAATTTTAATCACACATCAACCTTCTGAAAATCTTGTTGAACTTGCACATGAAAATGGTTATAAAATTTTTCTTGCTGGACACACGCACGGAGGACAGGTGACCTTTTCAATTTTCGGTTTTAAAATAGTCCCTTCAAGAGTTGAAACAAAATATGTCTCGGGTGATTATCGCTTTAATTCAATGTTGATAAATGTAAACAATGGGCTTGGCTTTACACTTGCTCCAATTAGACTTAATGCCCCAGCTGAGGTAACGATAATAAAACTTCGTTCAAAAGTTAAATGAGAAACTTCATTTTCGTTCTTGGTTTAATCATTTTAATCTCCGGTTGTTCAAGACAAATGGATGAGATCACAGGACCTGATAAAACCCCACCTTCACCACCACAAGGTCTTTATGTTTATTTTGCAGGCGATGGTATGGTCATACTCATCTGGCAAAATAATAGAGAACCAGACCTGTCATTTTACAAAGTTTATCGCGGAACCGATAGCATAAGGTTTCACTTGGTCGGTAAATCAACAGAAAATATCTTCACAGACAAAGAGCTTGATTATGACACAACTTACTTTTACTACATAACTGCTGTTGATAACTCCGGAAACGAAAGTGAACCAAGTTCAATTGTCAGCGCAAAACCAGTTAACATCTATCCCCCCACTCAACCATTTGGACTTGCTGTGTTCGCCCACAATGATCCAGATGGAATATACTTTAATCTGAACTGGTATAAAAACCCCGATGGAGACATAAAACTTTACAAAATTTTCAGAGCAAACAAACCCAACTTTACACCCGGCGATTCAAATTTAATCGCAACTTCTGAAACAAATTTTTTCCGCGACACATTAAATCTTTCAATGAATCAAAGATATTACTACAAAATAGTTGCAGTTGATAAAGGCGGACTTGAAAGCAAACCAAGCTTTGAAGACGACGACATAATTTTAAAAACACCAGAGCTAATTGAACCTAACGATAATTCAATAACTGGATACGACCCAACATTTAAATTCAAAAAAGTTGAAAATGCAAACGGATACATAATTTTTCTTTCAACATCAAAATATGGAAATGAAATTTGGAAGAAAATCATTTACGGACAAAATCAATCTGACACAATTTCTGTAAATTACACGGGTCCTTCGCTCTACAACGGACGAACCTATTTCTGGAAGGTTGCAACTTTTTCAAAAAGCGAAAACATAATAAATTCAATAAGCGAGACAAGAAATTTCACCGTCAGCGTAAGATGATTGAGGCAATAAATTTAATAAAATACTTTGACAAAAAACTTGTTCTGGACAATATAAGTTTTAGTGTGCGGAAAGGAGAAATTTGCGGTTACATTGGACCAAATGGAGCGGGAAAAACAACAACGATAAAAATTTTAACAGGGATAATTAAACCAACAAGCGGAACAGCATATATTGATGGAATAAATGTCAAAGAAAATCCAGACGATGTAAAAAAAATCATTGGCTATGTCCCAGAGTCAGGTGCGATATTTGAAACTTTAACGCCAGTTGAATTTCTCACATTTGTGGGTAAAATTTACAAAATGAGTGAATCTGAAATCACAAGGAACATTTTTGAACTTATGGAACTTTTTGAAATTTATGAATTCAGAAACGAGCCGATGTTAAGTTTTTCAAAGGGAATGAAACAAAAGATATTTTTAATCTCCGCATTGATGCATAATCCAAAAGTTTTATTTCTTGATGAGCCCTTAAACGGTCTTGATGCAAATGCGATTAAAATCTTCAAAGAGTTCATCAAAAAACTTGCTCAAAACGGACGAACCGTTTTTTACTCATCTCATCTTCTTGATGTGATTGAAAAAATTTGCGATAAATTGATTATAATAAATCGGGGTAAAATCGTTGCAAGCGGAACGATTGAAGAGATATTGAAAATTTCAAATGCCCCGAATTTAAGCGATGCGTTTTCAAAATTGACAGAAAGCGTGGAGCAAGTTGAAAAAATTCAAAATTTCATAAACAGAACAAAATAAATTCACTCAAAATTACAAAAAGAGTTTATTGCCGATGGCACAGGCATTGCAGAGTGAGTTTGAGCAGTAAAATTTGAAAAGATGTATCCCGCCCTGATGCGTTAAACCTGAAGAAGAAAGTTTAACTTTCCCGAAGAAAAGCTCATCTTCAAGTTTCGCGGTGATCCAGTTTGCGGAAAGGTTCGGAAAATTTTTGTAAATCTCAATTATTTTCTTTTCAAGTTCCCTGTTTTTGAAAATTCTTGAAAATGTCATCATTACTGGCAAAACCGCATTGACAACTATCTCACGCGCTTTTGAAATTCCAACCATATAATTAGTTTTAACCCCGCGAGATTTACCAAAGTTATAATGTGTTTCCCAGTATCCTTCCGATTTAACGC
>Ga0105162_1001965_pt1 | contig 11234 bp, 11 predicted proteins | sample JNZ201metaG_FD_81532 | JGI IMG/M metagenome (GOLD analysis project Ga0105162, IMG submission 81532) | Hot spring microbial communities from Jinze hot spring, China to study Microbial Dark Matter (Phase II) - JNZ 20120812A | ecosystem: Environmental > Aquatic > Thermal springs > Hot (42-90C) >...
AACTCTATTTTCGTTACTCTAGGTAGTTTAATTGCTTCGGTACTCATATTGTTTAGCCTTGTTTAAACCTATATTTCGGATGATATTTCCTCAATGTCTCGGGTGTTATCTGTTTAAGCTCATCTTCGGGGAGCATAGATAGGAGTTCCCAACCAATATCTAGAGTTTCTTCAACCGTTCTCCTCTCATATTCATTTTGATTAATGAACCTCTTCTCAAACAGATCTGCGAATTCAAGATACTTCTTATCCCTAGGCGTTAACGATTCGACGCCGACAATAGCTGATAGTTCTCTAAGATACTGGCCTTCAGCGTATGCAGCATATAGTTGTGCAAAGACTTCTCTATGATCCTCTCTCGTCTTCCCCCTCCCAATACCTTCTTTCATTAGCCTCGATAGCGATAGGAAAACATCTACGGGCGGGTATATTCCTTTCCTCCACATATCTCTTGATAACACTATCTGCCCCTCCGTAATATACCCAGTTAAATCCGGTATTGGATGCGTTATGTCATCATCCGGCATCGTTAGTATAGGCATTATAGTCATACTACCGCTCCTACCCTCAACTCTACCCGCTCTCTCATACATAGTTGCTAAATCAGTATACATGTATCCCGGATAACCCCTCCTACCCGGTACTTCTTCTCTAGCTGCAGATATTTCTCTTAAACTTTCACAGTAGTTAGTCATATCCGTCAATATAGTTAATGCATGCATACCGTATTTCCACGCGAGGAACTCGGCGGCTGTGAGAGCAACTCTAGGTAGAGCAAGTTTCTCCACTGTTGGAGCGGATGCTGGAGCTATGAAAGCTATTGTTCTATCCAGAGCACCCATAGATTTGAGTTGAGATAGGAAGTAGTAGGCTTCTTCATAAGTAACACCAATAGCTCCGAAAACTACGACAAACTTCTCCTCCAAACCCTTAACAGATGCTTGTCTAACTATTTGCATAGCGATCCTATTGTGTGGAAGTCCAGAACCACTGAAAATAGGTAGTTTCTGACCTCTAACAAGTGTTAATAAACCATCAATTACGGATATACCTGTTTCTATGAATTCAGAAGGAGGTATTCTCAAAGCAGGATTCAGCGGCTCCCCATGAATATCCAAATACTCTTCAGAAACAATGGGTGGCCCGCCATCAATGGGGTTACCGAGACCATCAAATATTCTGCCCAACATATCTATTGAAACTCCTAATCTAAGAACTTCTCCACGTAATTTCACAATGGTTTTTCCCGGAGATATTCCTGCTGATGAACCGAATATCTGTATTATAGCAATATCCCTACTCACATCAATTATTTGACCAAGTCTAGTTTCCCCATCAACATCTAGCTCCACTATCTCTCCATACTTAGCTCCCTTCAATGTTTTAACAAAGACTAGTGATCCTCTAACACTCAGGATCTCTCTAGTCGATTTCGTAATTAGTTTTGGGAGCGTCATGTACTTATCGCCCCACGAGCTCAGCGAATTCGGCTTCAATAGTATTCATAACATCTCTAAAAACATTCTCTTTAAGCTCATTAAGCGTATGGTACTTCATTCTAGCAATCAATGTTCTACACTTCAACTCTCTAATCTTCGCTACCGGAATACCTCTCGATACCGCTTCCCTAGCTTTATTATAGAAAGTTATTATTGTCTTCATAATCAAATGGTCTTTTTCAGGAGGAGAATAAGCATCCGTAGGTACATAAGCGCTCTGCTGTAGGAAATCTTCTTTAATCATTCTAGCGATTTCAAGAATTAACTTATCATCCTCGGGCAACGCTTCGGGACCAACAATTCTAACTATATCGCTCAATTCGGCTTCTCTCTGAAGGATCTTCATAGCTGTTTCTCTATAATCATCCCACTCACCATTAGTAAGCTTATTCCACCACTCCTTAACATATGGTACGTATAAACTATAGCTTAGAAGCCAATTAACAGCTGGGAAGTGCCTCCTAGTTGCTAATGAATAGTCTAGAGCGTAGAAGCTCTGCACATACCTAACCGTACTCCTAACAACGGGTTCGCTGAAATCCCCGCCGGGCGGCGAGACTGCACCAATTAATGTTAAACTACCCGTTCTCTCCGGGCTCCCCATAGAGTAAACTCTACCTGCTCTCTCATAGAATTCGGCTAGCCTAGAAGATAGGTATGCTGGAAAACCTTCTTCACCAGGCATCTCCTCCATTCTACCACTAATTTCTCTCATTGCTTCAGCCCACCTACTCGTAGAGTCAGCAACCATTATAACGTCATACCCCATATCTCTGAAGTACTCTCCAATAGTAACTCCAAGAAAAACACTTGTTTCTCTAGCTGCGACAGGCATATTACTAGTATTTGCGATGAAAACAGATCTCTCCATCATAGGCCTATTCCTCCTAGGATCCATTAATTTAAGGAAACTAGTGAGAGCATCGCTCATCTCATTACCTCTCTCACCACAACCAACGAATATAGCTATATCTGCATGACTCCACTTAGTGATCTCTTGTAACGCAACTGTTTTACCAGTACCGAATCCTCCGGGAACAGCTGCTTTACCGCCTTTAGATAACGGGAACATGTAATCTATAACTCTGAGACCAACAATTAATGGTTCTCCAGGATCTAATTTAGATTTGTATGGTCTGGGCACTCTAATAGGCCAGATCTGGTGAAGCTTAACTTCATGCTCAACCCCACTTTTCTCAACAACAGCTACAGTATCGTTAACAGTATAATCGCCATCATCAGCAACCCACTTCAATATACCTGAAACATTAGGGGGGATCATGATTTTATGGATCACAACTGGTGTTTCCTCTACATAACCAATTATATCTCCAGCTCCAACTCTATCACCAATTCTTAAACTCCCCTCCCTTTTGAAAAACCATTTCCTACTCCTATTCAACGCGGATATCTTTAACCCTCTCTTAATGAAAATACTTTTAGTAACATCACCAATCTCTTTCTCAGGTCTTTGAAGACCATCATATATTGAACCTATGAGACCTGGACCCAGCTCTGCCGATAAGAGCTTCCCAGTAGCGACAATCCTTTCTCCAGGAGTTAAACCAGTAGTATCTTCGTATACTTGAATATACGTTTTCTCGCCTCTAATAGCTATAACCTCACCTATTAACCCCTCATCACCAACATAGACGACTTCATACATCATTGATTTAAGACCTTCAGCTACAACTAGGGGACCGGCAACTCTATATATTCTACCAATCTGTTCCAACATCTCCACCTAGTATTCATTAATTATATCCTCTACAGCCACCTCATAGTAATTAATATTAAATGTATAAAAACTTTGGAAAACACCATCGAGTATCACAAATGTATTTCGAATCCAATGAATTTCCTAATTAAATCCCTATAGTTCTCTACAGGACTCATCTTCAGATCATCCACATTATCCGGTATAGCAACGATAATCGGATATAGTTTAGAATTAATTTCTTCTAAAACACCACTAGGTATTTTCTCGATTAAACGCTTCTGTGTAATTATAACCCCAATATCATCGACTACAGCGACTTCGTTGAATACGTTGAGAATATTGGTTTCACTAAATACCTCGAATACTTCATTAACACCCAATAACCTCATTAATGGAGCTAAATCCGGTTCAACAATAGCTACAACCCTCTTCCTAAACCCTCTGGATTGTAGAGACACTATTCAACACCATTTATAGCTATGTAATGCTAAATACCTGATGAACGGTACTTCATAATACTTGTTTATGAGGAAATAAGTTAATCTATCTATGAGAGAGTGGGGAGTGTATTTTAGAGTATCCAGCAGCTCGTGGAGAAATCTATATTCATATACATTTATCATTAAAGGATTCTTTTCAGCATAATCCATTAATTTCTCAATGAATTCGCCAACTTTATAAACATATGTTTGTGGAACAACTGTTTTACCAATCCGGTATCTGTATTCAACATATTTTGCCTCCCCTAATAATTTGGAGTTCATAATGTACCTATAGAGTCTTAATTGGGAGAACATGTGGAATAATCCATAACTACTCGTTACTGATTCGAATACAGCAATTTGATCGAGTGATTGCGTAACTCTACCAATATATTTCTCAACAAGACACTTTACAGTATCTAGTACTTTGCGCTCTCTATCTAGACAAACAACGTATTGCATTAGATCTTCAGGCGGCTTCTTACCATAAATAACATACTCTATCAACGGTTCTAAAAAACCCATAGTGTTTTTCGACTCCAACCTACTCTTATCGATTGAGAAAAACGTTGATACTACTCTATCTAAATCAAATACTTCTACGAAGTACTTCACATACACCCTATACGGGTTGGGCATGAAATCCATTAATCTATTGAATACGTCTCTGTAAAAACTATTGATGCTATTATCAACATCACTTATTTTCTTAACATGTGTGAGTATGGAATAACCAGGATTTAAAAAACCTTTAGATATAGCTGTTTCTATATCGATCGATTCATCAGCTTCAACAATATTCGATAACGTAATTATGTTCGGAGACTTAGCTATCAGTATTGAAATGTAACCGTAAGCTCCTTCTCTCGTAAGTTTAAAAACCATTAATCAAAAACCTCTTTCTTTATATCGCTTAACGAAGATGTAAGAGCTTTTCTCAATCTAGCTTCATAACTATTATCAATAATGAGGTTTCCATCTAGTGTAGAAGCGATTAATCCACCGGAAATACCCGCTTCTCTAATATCGATATGAACACCGAGTTTTTTAGAAAGATTTGATGCAACTATACCCGCTAACTCCACATCTCTACTCGATACGTAAACAACGATTTCACTTGCTCCACCTAGATCCTCTATTAACGCCTTAACAGCTTCCTCCATTAGATTCGCGAGCGATTTCTCCCGCTGATACGTAGTCAAATTATTTAAGTAAATTCTTATAGAGTCCTCAAGCATTTTCAAAATATTACTTTTAGCTTCAGCAATAATCATTCTAGCTTTGAGACGGGATTCAGCTATTTTAGCTTCGTAATCAGCATTTATTTCTTTAATTATCCTCTCCTTCTCTCTAATAATTTCCTGTTGCTTCAATTTACGTGCTTCTTCAATTACCCTTCTAGCTTCTTCTTCAGCACTACTAATTATACTCCTAGCCTCCTCCTCAGCTTTACTCAGAATCGCTTTCTTCAATTCCGAAGACACTCTACTAACACCACATTTATCCAATAGTTTTTCGGAGGAGTGGGTATTGAAAACTATGTTGCTAATAGTAGTGATGATATTAGGAATCCGAATGCTAAACCCAGAATACCGAATAGTTCTTCGTATGCAGCAAGTATTATCGTTGATGGAAATAACCTACCCTCGGTTTTAATGAGTAGTGCTGCACCATCAGCACATACTTCACCTTGTTTATAAGCAGACCACATTTCAGCTAAACCAACGAATATGCTTAACGCTAGTATTCCAGCACCAACGTGTAGTGGAATACTACCATGTGTTTCTAAATAAGACCTTATCATTGAATAAATCAAGAACAAGTATCCGAAACCATATACCATTGTCTGAGTAGCTGGTAGGAAAGCAAGTGCATATACTCTCGCCATCATCTTCGGATCCTCAGATATCACGGATAAACCTACAGATGCTGCTTTCTGTATACCCAAAGCTGTTCCAATTACAGCTAATCCTTCAGCTAGTGGTGGGCCAAAATAAGCTAGTGCTGTACCTATATCTAAAGACATGGTTAATCGCCCAATTCTGTATTATTCGAGTAGAAAATATAAATCTTCATTGATTTAATACGATTTTGTTCAGGTTCTCCTAACGCTACCTATGGTTAATTTTAGAGGAATATGTACTTTCAATGTCCTTAACTTCCTATTCATACCTTCATAGAATTTAGACGATATTTCTAGTATACATAATCTAAGGGAGTGAACGAATGGACCTATTGGTGTTAATGCGAATGCGAAAAAGTGTAAACCGATCGCAGCCAATACTCCTAAACCAATATTTATTATTACTGCACTCATAATTATTTGATTAAATATGTATGCGAGTATTGCTGTACCAAGCATAATACCAGCTATTCTCATAAATGAGAATATATCTCCTAAAATCCCCGCAACATCGAATAACCATAGGAATGCTCCTAAAGCACCAGTTGTTCTTATTTTTACAAATACGAGTACCGCTACTGTTACGATTAATAGAGTTCTAATCAAGACATAGTTGTTTTCAATAAAATCTATTTTTTCAATCATTTTATTACTCGATAACATGTGTATTACTACGAATGTACCTAAAACCATTATTATAGATATTGCGAGTTCAGATACAGCTCCATAAGCATCACGGAGTTTAACAACGTTTTTCAAAAACGCTAGTATGTGTGCTATGAAGATCCATATCCAACCCAGAACTAGGCTAATCATTATTAATTGAATAGCATTCATAGTACTTATTATTGGTTTAGATAATGGAATATAAGCTCCGAGTAAGTCTCCGAAGAAGCTCTTAGATAATAAACCCACAACTAAACCGCTGAAACCAGTTACGTAGAGTATTCTCTGCAGTTTCCTAAAACCCTCCGAACCCGGATCATCTGTGAAAATGGGGAGTAGGTATTTAGTAGCTAGTATTAAACCAATGGAGTAACCGGCATCAGCCATCATTAAACCAAAGAATATTATGAAAGCATATGTAATGAGGGGTGTAGGGTCCCAATCCGTTTTAGATGGAGCACCATTCATTTCCGTTAATAATTCGAATGGTTTGAATACCTTTAAATTATTGAATTCCGCTGGCGGTTCAGCAACTTCCTCGAATACTACGTGTATTGGGTACAAGCTCTCCAAATCTTTAATTAATTTCTTCTTAGAACCAGGTATCCAACCAATAATTAATGTAACGAAACGTGATTTAACAGCATCGTATAGAGCTTTAATTCTCCCATACTCTAAATCAATAATAATTTTCAATAACGCTAAATCTTCTAAACTACTACTAACTATGCTCCTTTTCCTCGATATAATCTCTGATAATCTAGTTCTACTACTATCCAGTTCTCCAGATACTTCATTCAAAACATTTCTTAAACTACTCGATTTATATTTCTCAATACCATTAAGTAATTCGAGATTTCTAGATAAGTTCTCCATAACCCAGTTATAATCCTTTCTAGTAAAAACGAAATTAGCTATGGTTTTATCTCCACTCGAAACCAGTGCAATAGTGTATAATGCTTTACTCTGTATCTGCACAATAGATTCGTAGGGTCCAATAAAAGTCTCTACAACTATATCTCTACCACAATATTTGAGAAGCGAAACATCGGCTTCAGGGTATTTCACTAGAATCTCATTAATTAATGATTTGAGTAGTTCTAACCTACTAATCTCCTTCTCTAACTGAATAATGAGTTCGTTCAACCCCCTTACTTCTTTAACAAGAGTATTTAATTTATCTACGAGTTTCCCCACTAAACTTCTAAACTCCCCCGGTTCTGGAGTATATTTGATTTCAACAACAACTTCTTTCTCGAGTTGGAATGCGAATTCATCATATAGTTTCCTAGCATTCTCCAATAAATTATAGTATTCTACAATCTCCTTTACCTCAACACTATATTTCTCCACTTTCTCCTGAGTTATGATCTCCAATACCCCTAGTTCAACTATTTTAGTTGAAACGGGGTTTAAGTAGTCGTGTGGCGTGATAATATATGTTTTCACTGCGAAATCAGGGTTTGATAAGAATATTTTCTTAACGTCTACCATACAATCCACTTTACTCTATTTCAATACCTGCAACTATAGAAGCGATCTTTTTAGCTAACGCTTCGATTTTCTTAGAACAATTCTGTTTTATTGAATTAGCCTGAGCTTCAGCTTCCTTAATAATTCTTTCAACCTCTCTCCTCAACTTCTCCTCTACTTCCAACCTATACTTCTCAATTTCTCTCAAATAACTCTTATCCTCCAGTATCTCTCTAGCTTTAATTCTAGCTTCTTCAATTATCAATTGAGCTTTCTTCTTCGCCTCTTCAATAATCCTCAATGCTTCAGCTTCAATACTCTCAACAATACTGCTCATAACTGTATACCCTAATGAGTCTGATAACTAGTTAGTCTTAAAAAATTTTGTTAAACGAATAGTGAACAATACATATATTGATATTCTGAAATACAATAGTGATTAGGAAACTGTGTGGAAAGGCTCGTAAATTAACAATACCGGTTTTGAATACGAATCTATCTATACGTTTAGTGAGAATGTGTTGCTGGGATAATTATCTATTGAATCTAGGTCTGCAACTATAGCTATTTGGAATATTGTTGAGAAACGGTATCTTAACTCATACAGCTGGGGTTTGTAGAGGAAGAGTTTTTTAGAACTGTTTTCCTCAACATGGTTTAAACCTAGAATACGTTTTATAACTGTAGCTTCAAGTTCGTTTTCAACAAAACCCGTTAATGTATCCATATCTGCTCTAACATGTATAATGATTGGGAGGAGTAGTTGATGAGCTTCATCATCATTAACGTATTCTCTCAGTTTCTTAAGTTCACTACGTCTAAATACGTGTATAACACCATCTCTACATATAACGTGAGGCACCGGTTCACTTAGTAATTGGATAAGATTCTTCCTAGTTATTGGTAAATGTTTATTAGCTATTCTTAATTCAGCTCGAAACAATTTCTCAATATTATCCTCCAAATAATCACCATCAATTGATTAATCTATATGAACACTCCAATATATTCTTATTAACTAGTTATTGAAACATATTGAAACTCCTTTATCTACAAATTGTTAAACAAATACGAATCGTACCATGGATTACGAGATTACCGCGTTAAACCATTATTCGGGGAATTTAATTTAAAACGTTATGTTTATGTATGAGATACTTATGAATTCGAATAATAAATCAACATCTCTAGTTTCTCCTTCATAACTTGATTTACAATCATCTAGAAAAACTAGTTTTACAACTATGTTTTTAGATTGATTAACATCTACTGGTATATATGGATCCTCTATTGTAAACCAACCAATAACAGTATTTACTCCATGAACTAGCACAGCTCCTCCTTTAAAGAATACCGGTACTTCTCCTTCATTAATAATTGTGATACTAATATCCTGATCCCATGAACTCCAATTTAGAGTATGGAGATTTATCGATACATTAAACATATAGGTGAATTTCTTCACTATTAACAATACTTTAGTATACTCACCTCTCTCCTCACTATACGGTCCATTTAATATAATCCTCACAATATATGTTCCATTGGGGGGATTGAGGATGTGTTGTAGACTGTGATCCTCCACGTAGGTCGTATATTGGTGCATCATAATCTACAGTCCCCAATATGTATTTGAAAGTATTTCTACCAGTATAGTAGTCTGGAGGAGTGAAAAACCCAGGTTTTCACATTATTTGGAACAATGAATTCTATAAATCCAATCCAATCACCATAAACACCATTAATTTCCATTTTCTCCCTCAAATCAACTTCTCCAATTATTCTGAATCTTAAATACACTATTTCATCCACAATGGTGAAGCCTATTGGAATAATATCGTATACTGCTAGTTTAGTTGAAGTATTTGTTAAACCCGTAGATGAAGAGATTGAAAAAGGAGTTGTTGATGATCGTATAACTCCACTATATTGAGTAATGAACATTAATGAAACAATTACTAAAACAATGAATACAAGAACAACTATACCAATAACTCTCTTCATAAAGAACACTAAATATCAACATAACAGTAATAACTACGATAAAACAATTAATAAAACTATCTCTCCCCAAACCCCAATACACTATAAATAATTAACAAACCATCAAACACACCCATCTAAGATAAGAAACAATCAATAATAGAAACAAACCACCCACTCAACAAATAGGAAACCAATGGAAAAATATTTAAAAAGAAGGTGAGCGCTCTATTGGAGTTTTTCCTCGAATTAATGGTTTCCTCACCTAAAACCTTATTAACCAGAGGTGAGGAAATAAAATATCATAGAAACAACAATTAACCTGATCACTCGAAATAACAAAGAACTAAAAGAGAGTTATGTCGTCATAGTCTAGAAGGGTGTAGCACTTCTCGAAATAACAACTCGAAATAACAAAGAACTAAAAGTAATAATTAGTAGAATATCATCGTTACTAGGCGACACTCGAAATAACAAAGAACTAAAAGTCAGTTTCTTGGTAAAGGACGGTATTTCGCTTTGTGCCTCGAAATAACAAAGAACTAAAAGTAAATTAAATTACACGTGATGTATGATGAACAGCGTGCTCGAAATAACAAAGAACTAAAAGTCGGTTTGGGGATACTGATCCTGTTGGGGTCATCTACTCGAAATAACAAAGAACTAAAAGACAACAGCCTCGTATATTCTAAACAGTAAAACCACAGCTCGAAATAACAAAGAACTAAAAGACCACAATCACATTAAAGAAATACGGTAAAGTTTGCTCGAAATAACAAAGAACTAAAAGGGGATGGTTAACCTCAACATTACCTGAAAGAAACATAACTCGAAATAACAAAGAACTAAAAGCTGATAGAAATACTATTAACGACAGCGTCCGCAACAACTCGAAATAACAAAGAACTAAAAGTAAAAACTCCAAGAAGTACGAGTTCCTTCCTTAACCCAACTCGAATAACAAAGAACTAAAAGACCCATTCCGATACGCGTTTTCCCTGAATCTTTGGTTCCTCGAAATAACAAAGAACTAAAAGCTTGTTAATTCTTTCTTAAAGTAGAAGAGACAGAAATACCTCGAAATAACAAAGAACTAAAAGTATGAACGCAGAGTAAAATCTCTACCTTCTAGAAGATACTTTTCTCGAAATAACAAAGAACTAAAAGTTAAGCCGAGCACCAAGCTGGTGTTCCAATGCTATTATAGCTCGAAATAACAAAGAACTAAAAGTTTGTTCTAGAGAGGGTTGTCGATAGGATTAGGACTCGAAATAACAAAGAACTAAAAGCTTCTAGGAATTCCTCGTCTTCATAATCCTCGAAGACTCGAAATAACAAAGAACTAAAAGTCGTGTGTTTTTATTGGTAGTAGTAGTGTTGGTTGTTTCTCGAAATAACAAAGAACTAAAAGTCGATGATGGGAAAGAGGAGCTCTATTACATATTCACTTTCAAAGATGGTTTCAACGTTATATTCGAGATTAACGATTAGTATTCAACGTAATCTAGT
>Ga0105162_1001967_pt1 | contig 11223 bp, 10 predicted proteins | sample JNZ201metaG_FD_81532 | JGI IMG/M metagenome (GOLD analysis project Ga0105162, IMG submission 81532) | Hot spring microbial communities from Jinze hot spring, China to study Microbial Dark Matter (Phase II) - JNZ 20120812A | ecosystem: Environmental > Aquatic > Thermal springs > Hot (42-90C) >...
ATTTAAAACTAACCGTTTATCATGTCTTGGTTTAATAATTTTCAAAATAAAACCTTCTGAAGTAGAATTTTCTAAAATTGTTTGAAATACATATTTTATTTTATTATGAGGAATTACAATAAGTACTGTTTCTCCTTTATTAATTTGGGGAGTCTGTGGATTTTTTAAAAGAAGTAGTTTTTCAGGGCTTATTACTTTTAAAGCACCTTTTATCAAACTTTGTTGATAAAAAATAAGGGCTTGGTTTAAAGTTTTATTTAAATCTTTTTTAAGAGGGGAGGGTAGGTAATTTAAAGAAGCTAAAGATACATTTTTACTTAATACCGAGGTTTTTAATTTGGTGAGAAGATGAATCTTGTTTCCTGATTTTGTTTCTGCCATTTTTTAATTTATTAATTTTTCAAGATTGGTATACTTCAAATGTAAGAGAGTAATTCCTTTTTCTTCAAAAAAAACTTTTATTTTTTCCGACCCTATTATTTCTAAAACCTCTCCTACTCCAAAATGAGGATGTTTCACTATATCTCCTACCCTAAATTTTTTTCCATTTTCTTCTATCTTAGTGGTGGAAACATTTGAATCTTTATAATATTCAATTAAAGAAGAGGGGATTTCTCTTACAAATCGAGACATTTTAGCCAAAGTTTTGCCTTCACCTGGGATATAAATAGTCATGGGAACTATCAAAAACAATTTTTCTCTTGCTCTAGTTACTGCCACATAAAAAAGTCTTCTTTCTTCTTCAAGTTCTTCTTCATTTTCTAAACTATAAAAAGAGGGAAATCTTCCCTCTATTAGAGAAAGGATGAAAACGGTATGCCATTCTAATCCTTTAGCTGAATGAATAGTAGAAAGAATAAGATGGTTTTCATCCTTAACTGATTTTTCCACATCTGTTATTTCAAGAGGTTCTAAAATTAGATCTGTTAAAAATTCCTCTAAAGTTGAATATTTTTCGGAAAGTGCCATAAGTCCTTCAATATCTTTTTCTCTTTTGAAATAATCTTCATAATATATTCTTTCAAAAATGGGTTTATAAAATTTCCAGATTTCAAAAAGTATTTCAGAGGGAGAAATTCTTTCTCCCCATAAGCTTTTTAAAAGGAAAATCATTTCTTTAAATTCTTTAAAGGGAAACTGAAACATCAATTTTTGCAAAGACTCTTCATTAAAAATGTAATTTTGCTTTAAAAAGTTAATAATTTTTTCAGTACTTCTTGGACCTATGCCCTCTAAAAGTAGAAGTACTCTGTTCCATGCAAGGAAATCTTGAGGATTAGAAAGAATTTTTAAAAAGGAAACAAAGTCTTTTATATGAGCAGATTCCATAAGTTTTAAGCCTCCGTATTTAGCAAAAGGAATGCCTCTTTTAGTTAGTTCTACTTCAAGATCAAATGAGTGATAAGCAGATCTAAATAAAACTGCCATTTGAGAGAGTTTAATCCCTTTTTCTCTTAATTCCAAGATTTTATCTGCTACAAAATGACTTGATTCTGCCTCATCCTTGGCTTGAAATAAAATCGGCTTTTCACCTCCTTTTTTTAATGTAAAAAGAGTTTTAGTATATTTTATTTTTGAATTAGAAATAATAGCATTAGCAAGATTCAAAATAGCTTGAGTACTTCTATAATTTTGTTCAAGCTTGATTATCTTGGTTTCTGGAAACAGTTTAGGGAATTCAAATATGTTTCGATAATTAGCCCCTCTGAAACCATATATACTTTGCGAATCATCCCCTACTACCATTACATTTTTATGAAATTCTCCCATGTATTTTATAATTTCTCCTTGAAGTGCATTAGTATCCTGATATTCATCTACCATTATAAATTCAAATTTTTCTCCTACTTCTTTTCTTACTTGGGGATATTTTTTTAATACTTCTAACCAATTTAAAAGAAGATCGTCATAATCCATCAATTGATTTTCCTTTTTATAATTATTGTATTCTATAAAGAGTTTTTTAATCTCATAATAATGATCTAAAAATTGAGGATATTCTGAAGATAACACTTCTTCTAAGTTTTTCTGTTGATTAACGAATTTACTGTAAATACTAGCTAAAGTGTCTTTTTTTGGGAATCTTTTTTTTCTGTCAGCTAATCCTAGACTATTTCTTAAAAGATTGATAAGATCTTCTGAATCAGTTCTATCAAGAATAGTGAAATTGGGCTTATATCCTATAAGATATCCATAGAATCTTAACATATATTGACAGAGAGAATGAAAAGTGCCTCCCATAATTTTATCACAGTCCATCTTAAGAAGAATTCCGGTTCTTTCAATCATTTCTCTACTAGCTTTACGGGTAAAGGTAAGAAGGAGTATTTTATCAGGAGAAACACCTTGAGCCACTAAATAGGCCATTCTACAGGTTATGGTTTTTGTTTTACCTGACCCAGCTCCTGCAATTACTAAAAGAGGACCAAAGACAGTTCTTACAGCTTCAGCTTGGGAAGGATTAAGTTCTTTTAAAAACTCTAAATTCCTCATGATTTTTAAATTATAATCTTTAATCTAAAAATCTACAAGTTAAAAAATAAGCCTCTTGAATTAATTAAAGAGAAGTGTTAATTTTAAATTAAACTTTTTTAAAAGGAGTAATGATGGCTGAAGAAATAAAAAGTACATTAGAAATAGCATTAGAAAAAGCAGAAAAAATAGGGAAAGCTTCTAAAGAAGAATTGCAATTATTAGAAATAAAAGAATCTGCTCAAAAATTAGCTGCTAAGTTTTTGAGAGAAAAAATGACCAATTTTGAAGAAGAACTTCAAAAATTTTTAGAAAATAAAAATTCTCAACAAAAAAAAGTTATTCTTCAAAGCATGGTAGATATATTTTTAAAAAATGTAGTGCTTCCTAAAACTGAATATCAACTTGAAGATAGTAAGAAAGCTATAGAAGGATTAAAGATAATGTTTAAAAGGGTACCTGAATTTTCAAAAGTGACTCAGCAGGTAGAAAGACTTCTTAAGGAATATTATAATCATAAAGAAAGTATTTATAATGAACTTATCAAAAGATTTAGTCATGGAGTAAGTGCCATAGAAGAAGCACTTTCTAATCAGTTAGGAGCTGAAGTGAAAATTAATGTGGAGGAACATCCTCAATTTAAGGAAGAATGGAACAAAATAAAAGAAAAACTTGATGAAGAATATGGAAGACACTTAGAATATTTGAAAAATTTATATAAAAAAGTAGTATCTTAAAATGTCATTTTTTCCTTCAGAGTTACTTCTTTATCCTCAAACTTTTTTATTTCCCGATAAAGCAAAATTAATATTATCTCAGGTTTCAAAGCTTATTCTTCTAAAACTCCCTAAAACCCGGGAAATTTTGGAAAAAGTATATAAAGATTTGGATTTTCCCTGGAAAGAAAAAATATTTTTTTTGGAATTTAAAAGTGATTTAAGTATTGATTGGGATCGTATACTTAAAGAGGTTATATCTATAGAAGAATGGGGATTAAATTTTAGAACACCTGAAAATCTTAAATATTTTAGTCACTTTAGAGAAGTTGTAGAGGATACTTTAGAAGAAATATTTCCTACTTTGAAAGAGAAAAAAAGATATGTTGAACAGGTTGAAATCAGAAGAGCCCTCATAGTTTTAATCCTAGCCGAAAGGTTAGATTATAGTTTATATGAGCTTGATAAATCTTTGAAGGATATAGAGCAACAATTGGATCAAATTTTTGAAGAAAAAATAATCGGAGAAGATTATACTTTTGAAAAATCTCTTGAAACAGAATTTGAAGAAATTTTAAAAATTTCTTTCTCTCAAGAAGAACTTCCTAATTTATCATTAAGAATCTCTTCCTGGAAAATCCTGGGGAAATATATAAATTGGAATGAATGGAAATCTTTAAATAGCTTATTAATTACTGAAAAGGATATAATAGAGGATTGGAAAGAAAAATTTTCTTTTGAAAAAGAAAAAACACCGATAGAAAACTTTGAAATCTATAATTTTAAGAACTCTATCTTTGATTTATTGGGATTTTCTGAAAAAAACTCTTTAAATATTTCTTCTGAAACCAGGGTAATTCTTTTAAATAAAAATTAATGGTAGAGTTTTACTTTTTAGTTAGTTTCTTTTTTATTTTTCTTTCTGCAATTTTTACTACAAGTGAAACAGGTATTTTTTCGCTTTCTCGAGTTGAAAGGATTTCTTTACAGAGTTTTGGAGTAGCACCTAAGTATTTGCAAATATTGAAACATCCGGAAGAACTTCTGATTGTTCTAATAGCTAGTAACGAGATTGTAGATTTTTTTGCAAGTTTCTGTTTTTCAAAGGGATTTACTAATTTATTTTATGATAAAGGAAGGATAATTGCATTTGTTGTTTCTGCATTGATTAGCTTTTGGATAGGAGACTTTTTTCCGAAGCTTGTAGGTTTTAGATTTAAAACCTCTATAGTCCCTAAAATTTTAATTATAAATTATATTCTTTTCAAAATTTTTTATCCTTTCAGAAAGCTTTATTCTTTTATTTATCAAAGATTAGAAAAATTCTTTCCTTATAATTTTACTTACTCTTTAACAAATTTTTATGGAATTTCTCCAGTAGAAGAAATGATTCTCTATATGTTAGATGTAGCTTACAAACAGGGAAAAATAACTGATAAAGAAAGAAAATTTGTTAGAGGTTTATTTATTTCAGAGAAAACTCCTGTTTCAGTTATTCTTACTCCTCGTTCAGAAATAGTAGCTTTTGAAGATCAAATAATAACTTTAGAGTTTTTAGAAAAACTAAAATATTTTCCCTATAATAAATTTCCTGTATATAAAGGGGATCTTGATAATATTATAGGGATTCTTTATGCTAAAGATCTAATTAAAGATTTTTCTCCTGAAATTTTAAATCAAAAAAAAATCTCAGATTTTTTAAGACCCCCTTACTTTATCCCTGAGAACTTTAAAGTGAGAGATCTTCTTTTTGAATTTCAAAAAAGACAAACTAAAATAGCTCTTGTAATTGATGAATATGGCATTTTGAAAGGACTTGTTACACTTGAGGATGTAATTGAAGAATTATTTGGAGAAATTTATGAAGAAAAAGAAGCTAAAATAGAGCCTATTAAAAAAATACATGAAAATAAATGGTTAATTCAAGGTAAAGTACTTTTGGATGAGTTAAAAATTTTATTAAATATAGAAATAGAAGAAGAGCTTAGAGAAGTAAAAACTTTAAATGGGCTTCTTCTGAGTCTATTTAAAGGGATACCTAAGGAGGGAGATCAAATAGAATATAAAGACTTTATTTTTACTATAAGAAAGATTAAAGGAAGAAAAATAGGTTTAGTAGAGGTAGAAAAAAGAAAAAATGATTAAGGCTTTAATTTGTTTTTTGTTTTTTATTTTTGGTGAAGCTTTTTTTGCATGTAGCGAAATTGTTTTTATTTCAACAGAAAGAATGCTTTTAGAAAAACTTACTAAAAAAAGTATAGGAGCAAAATTTTATGCAAAGTTTTGGGAAAATCCAGAACGTCTTTTTACTACCACTCTTCTGGGAATTATTTTGTGTATTGCAGGTAATGCTATTTTCACTTCCTATTTTTTAATAAAGGCTTTAGGAAAATGGGGAGTTGTAATTTCCTCTACTTTTTTACCTATTTCCATGATTATTTTTGGTCAAATATTGCCCAAAACTATAGGTAGAAAGTTTTCTTATCCCTTAGTTTTTTATTTAATGCCTCCTCTTTACTTTATATCTGTAATATTTTTACCTTTAGTATATTTAAATACCACTTTAGCCAGTAGGATGCTTAAAGCCAAAGAAAATGCTAATCCTTTTTTCTTGACTAAATTTAGAGAGATATTTTTAACTTTCATTCGCTATGAAGAAGAGATAGATTTTAAGGAGAAGGAATTAATGCATAAAATTGCTGAATTTGCAAATAAAAAAGTTTCTCAAGTTATGATTCCTTTAATCCAGGTAAAAGCCTTACCCATAAATGCTACAGTTAAAGATGCCTTAGAATTCAGTAAAAATTATGGTTTTTCTTATATACCTCTTTATGAAGGAAGTTTAAATAATATAAAAAGTATAATAAAAATTCAACACTTGATTGGAGAGGCCTTACTTGATGAGGAAAAGCCTCTTTCAGATTTTGCTTTAAAGCCTCTTTTTGTCCCGGAAATTGCTTTAGCACATGAAGTTCTTTCTATGCTTCAAAAAAGCGGAACTGAAATAGCTATAGTAGTTGATGAATATGGCACCACTACAGGAATTATAACTATAGAAGATTTGGTAGAAGAGGTTTTAGGGGAATTTAAGGATGCCCTTGACTATTATGTTCCTGAATATCAGAAAATTAATGAAAATTTGTATAGATGCAAAGGTTATATAGAAATAGAAAAACTCCATGATCTTGGAATAAATATTCCCTCTGGAGAATATGAGACCCTTAATGGATTTCTTTATTCCTTTACAGGGAAAATACCTCAACAGGGAGAAATAATTTATTATAAAAATCTTGAGATAAAGATAATTAAAGCTACTCCGCAAAAAGTAGAGGAAGTAATAATAAAAATTAAAAAATAACTTCTATTTGAGGTAAAGTTTCATTAAAGAAATTCTCTTTTATCAAGGGACTAAAAGTTTTGACAGGGTGAATATTTTTAAATCTCCACTTAAGGGTGAAAAATTCAGAAGTTATAATTCCTTCTTTATCAGTCTGAGAAAAGGAATATTTAAAGGTAGTTTTTAAAAAAATAAAGTTTTTTTCAGATTCTTTCAACCCCAAAAAATACAAAGGAATATTTTGTAATTCTGGATCTTGATTTAACAAAACTAAATAATGTTTTTTATTATAAAAATCAAAAATTTCTATAATTTCAAAAGATGAATAAGTCCATTTTCCATAGCCCAAAGTTGTACTTAAAGGTGATTTTAATCTTAAAAAAAGAAAATCCTTACTTATTTGGAATTCTCCATATCCATTAATAGCTTTAGTTTCATTGTTGGAAAAATAAATTATCTCCCACCAAATAGTTCCCTCAAAAATTTCTTTAACTTCTTTAGGAAATTCCTCTAAACTTACTGTTTTTTTATAGCTACAGTCTGAAAGAAATATTGAGACATATAATATAAATAAATAAAAAATTTTATTCAGAAATTGGACAGGTCTTGAGTTTTTTTTCAATTCTTTCTTTATCCCTTTTATGAATAGCTGATTTTAAAGCCTTTTCGTATAAAGAACAAGCTTTTTCTTTTTCTGCTTTTGCCTGATATACATCTGCAAGATGTTCAGTTATTATCGCTTCATCCTCAGGCAGCTTATTTAAAGCTTTTTCTAAATACTGGATAGCTAAATCTAAATCCCCTTTTTTAAAATAAAGCCAACCTATACTGTCAAGAATATAAGGGTCCATGGGTCTGAGTTGAAGTGCTTTGATTAAAAGTTTTTCAGCTTTATCAAGTTGTTTATTTAGTTCTACATAACTGTATCCAATAAAATTTAGTACATAAGGGTCCTCAGGATATATTTTTAAAAGAGGCTCAACTAATTCTAAAACCTTAGAATAATTTTCTAAACAGGCATAATTGGAAGCTAAAGTTAATATCATGTCAAGGTCTTCAGGATAAGCCTTAACCCCCTCTTTTGCAAATTCAACTCCTTTTTCACAAAAATCAAGAAGTTCGCAGCAGTTAGCTAAAAAAATATAATAGTTTTTATCTTTTGGATAGGTTTTGGAAAAATTTTCCATGTATTTTAAAGCCTCATCTGTTCCTTTCTTTCTTAAAATTTCAATAATTCTTTTTCCTGCTTCATAGTACCATTCCTTATCTTGCAAAAGATTTTCATATACCTTAATAGCTTCATCAAGTTTTTCTTGCTTTTCTAAAGAATATCCTAAAAAAAATAAAAGTTCAGGATTGGATTGTCTCTTTTCTAAATGTTCTTTTAAAAATTTTTCTGATTTTTCCCAGTCAGATTTTTCAATATAAAAACTTAAAAGAATTCTCAAAAAGTCTTCATCTTCTGGATATTTGGTAAGATAGCCCTTTAATATATTTTCAATTTCCTGGGTATCTGAAATTTCATCCAAGAATTTTAAGGTTTCTATTAAAATAAGTTTATTATCTGTGGATAAGTTTAAAGCTTTTAAGTATGCTTCTTTTGCCTCATTTATCTTTTTTTGTTCTTTTAATATGCGAGCTTTGAAAAGCCAGGCCAGATAATTGGTTTCATCAATACTTATAAGTTTATTAAGATTGTTAAGGGCAGATTCCCAATCTTTTTGATCAAGATATATATTTATTAAAAGCCCGAGAATAGTTTCATCTCTTGGAGAAAGTTTAATATAGTCTTCAAGCACTGAGGCAGCTTTTAAGGGTTTATTCTGTAAAATATAAATTTTAGCTAAAAAGAGGTGAATGTCTCTGTCTTTGGGATGATCTTTATAGAGAGTTTGTGCTAATTTTTCTGCTTCATTTAGCTTTTTATTCTCTAAATAAATAAGAATTAATGTTTTTTTAAGGTAGAGGCTTTTTTTATCGTTTTTGATAGCCTTTTTAATATATTCTTCAGCTAAAACAGAGTCCTTTTCAATAATAGATAGTAAATAATAATAGTAGGCTTTTGCCTTATCTTCTGCTAAAGAAGTTAAAGGGGAAAAAATAAAATATAAAAAACTTAAGGTAAAAACACTAATCTTTATAAGGTAAGGCAAGCGGATAGTAATAAGCATCTGGTAACCTCTGCTCAAGAAATTTTTTAAGTTTTTTTATTATTTTTTCTTCTATTTGTCTTACCCTTTCTTTAGAAATTCCAAGTTTTTGAGAAAGTTCATTTAAAGTTTTTGGTCTATCTGTAAAAAGCCTTTCATAAAAAATAACGTAATCTTTACCTGTAAGGGTTTGGGCAAAATCTTTAAGAAGTCTTTTAAAATTATTTAAAATTTCTTCTCTTGCATAAGAATCTTCAGGAGTTAGCTTTTCGTCTTTTAAGAAATTAGCTAAAGTTTCATCTGAATTATAAGAAACAGGAGCCTCTATACTTAAATCTTGAGAAAACATTCTTTGTTCCATTTCTTCAACTTCTTTCTTTTTAACTCCTAATCTTTTTGCTATTTCTGCAGAAGTAGGTTCAAACCCAAGAGCAGAAAGCCTTTCCTTTTCTTTTCTCAACTTATAAAATAATTTTCTTTGAGCTTGTGTAGTTCCCATTTTTACCAGTTTCCAGTTATCCATAATGTATTTAAGAATGTAAGCCTTTATCCAAAAAGAAGCATAATAGGAAAATTTAACCCCTTTATAGGGGTCAAATTTTTTAACTGCTTGAAGAAGACCAAGATTTCCTTCCTGAATTAAGTCTAAGAAGTTATGTGCCCAAAATCTCTGGAATTCTAAAGCAATTTTGACCACAAGTCTTAAATTAGAAACCACAAGTTTATAGGCAAGTCTTGGATCTTTAGTTTCATAATAAGCTTTAGCTATAGCTTCTTCCTCCTCTCTTGAAAGAACAGGATATCTGCTTATTTCATGTAAATATCTTTGAAGGGGATCAAATTTGGCAGGAACTTTCTCATCTATATCCTCCATAATAACAGGAAGCGCAGATGAGAATTCATTAATTTCAAGGGGTTCTATATTATTATCAAAATTGAAAGCTTCATTATAATTTTCAGAATTTTTCATATAAAATATTTTATCACATTATTATTTTATTCCCACTATTCTGTGGATTTGAACTTGGAATCTAATTGGTTTTTTGATTTCTAAGATCCATTCAGCTAAACTTTTGGGGCTAAGAAGAGAAAAAGCCGGAGAAAATATAACCTGTGTATAATAATTAATTTGATATTTTTCAATACAGTTTAATGCAAATTCAAAGTCAGCTCTATTCTGTATAACAAACTTTACTGCATCTTTTGTGTCTAAAAATTTTAAATTTTCATAAAGATTATATTTTTCCATATTAGAAGAGGGGGTTTTTATATCCATCACTTTTACCACTTCTTTAGGAACTTTCTCCAAACTGATACTTCCATTAGTTTCAAGAATTATTATACAGGCTTTTTTTAAAAAGCTCTCTATAAGGTAATATATGGCATTTTGAAGAAGGGGTTCTCCTCCTGTAAGGGTTATATAAGGAATGGAAGAATAGTTATTTTCCCAGAGAGTAATTATTTCTTTAATTTCCATCTCTCTAAAAGAGCCTTCTTTGGCATAAGGAGTATCACACCAGGAACAGTTAAGATTGCAACCAAAAGTTCTTATAAAAAAAGAGGGGAATCCTATAAAGGGACCTTCTCCTTCAATACTAAAAAAAATTTCAGAGATTTTTAGTTTGTTCACCTTTGAAAAAATTTAGAATTCTTCGTAATAGGTTGCTGAGGTGTTTTCTGTTTCATAAACAGAAACTTCTTTTACTTTTAGGTGGGGGAGATTTGAAAGTTTTTCTTTAGCTTTTTTAAAAATATATTCTGCCAATCTTTCAGAAGAGGGGTTAATATTTTGAAAAAACTGAAGATCATTTAATACTTTGTGATCAAGTTCTGAAAGTATTTCTTTTAAGATTTTTTTAAGTTCATTGAAGTCTATTAAAATATCAAGGTTATTTAATTTTGAGCCTTCAACTACAAGTTCTACTTTCCAGTTATGGCCATGTAGATTTTCACAGGGGCCTTTATAGTTTTTTAAAAAATGTGCAGAGGAGAAATAATCTGAAATTTTTAATTTAAACATAAAAAAAGAGGCGGCGCGGGGATTCGAACCCCGGATTCACGGCTTTGCAGGCCGTCGCCTTACCGCTTGGCCACGCCGCCAAAATTCTTTAATTTTTATGGCGGCGGAGGGACTCGAACCCCCAACCCTGTGGATATGAGCCACATGCTCTTACCTGTTGAGCTACGCCGCCATTTAAAATACTATAATAAGTATAAAAACTAATTCTTTCTTGTCAAGATCTTTTAAATCTTTCCTTTACATATTCATGAAGTATGAAAAAGATAATAACAAAAAATTAAAGATTTTTGAAAAAGAATCGATAAATATATAAAAAATAAAAAAATAAAAGGAGGTGGGGGAGATGGCAGTAAAAATTAATTTTAATGAAGGAGCTGCAAAAACACACACCGTGCTCATTCAAAATGAGCGCATTATGAACAAGAGCCTGCTCAGGCTCTCAACAGGTACCCGTATTCTAAATGCTGCTGATGATGCTGCCGGGCTTTTTATCTCTGACATGCTTGGAATGGTGGCTGCAGCACTGGA
>Ga0105162_1001968_pt1 | contig 11220 bp, 9 predicted proteins | sample JNZ201metaG_FD_81532 | JGI IMG/M metagenome (GOLD analysis project Ga0105162, IMG submission 81532) | Hot spring microbial communities from Jinze hot spring, China to study Microbial Dark Matter (Phase II) - JNZ 20120812A | ecosystem: Environmental > Aquatic > Thermal springs > Hot (42-90C) >...
CCCCATACGCCGACCGCGGCCCCCCAGGCCAGCCTCCCCAATCCCTCCAGCGGAGCCACCCGGGGGAAGCCCGTTTCCCCGCAAACCGCGCGGATCCCTCCTTCCCATTGAAGCACCTGAGAGACCTGCCAGCGCAACAGCGGGAGGTCCGCGACCAGCAGCAGCAGGCCCCCGGCTGCCATCCCGGCCAGAGCTTTCCACGGCCATCCTTTCCGGATGAAGGTCAGCGCGAGGAAGGCGGGGAGGAATAGCACGAAGAGGATATGACTGTAAAGCCCCAGGAGCAGCCAGAGGGCGGCTTCCAGCCATCCCAGCGGATCCCGGTGGGCAGCCTCCTGGGCGCCCCAGGCGGCCAGGAAGAGGAACACCAGAAGGGCATACATCTTCGCCTCCTGGCCATACCAGACCAGGAAGGGCCCTACCGTCAGGAACCACGCGGTCAGCCGCGCGGCGACAGGGGGCAGATGTCGCCGGAAGAGGGCAAACCCCAGAGCCACCGTTAGGACCCCCAACCAGACGGATGGGAACCGGAGGGCGAATTCCGAATCGCCCGCCAGGCGAATCCACTGGAAGAGCCCGATGAAATAGAGCGGTCCATTGAAACCCGGACGGGTCAGCAGCGCAGCCAGCCGTTCCCATCCCGCCGCATCGCCCTGCCGGAAGGCCTCCGCGATCTCCATCGAGAGGTCCCATCCGAACCGCAGGGCATCCACCTCATCCCGCCAGAGCGGCTGGGCGGTCAGGGAGCCTGCGCGCAACCCGAAGGCGAGAAGAAGCAGAAGAAGCAGGCGGGGATCCGGGCGCCGGTGGGATGGTCGGAGGAGGGCCCGGATCATCCGTCCGACGCCGAAGCTGATCCCCAGGCCAGCCAGGAAGGGGAAAAGGAAAACTTCGACGCTCATCGCCACACGAGGCCGCAGATGGAGACCACCGAGGTGCCCTGCTCATCCGCCGGGCAGAGGGCGTAATCGACTTTCTCTCCGGTGGTCGGCTCCAGCACGCGCAGGGCGAGGTAGATCGGGGAGACCCCACACACATTGTTGCGATCTTTGGTCCGTCGGATCTCCGCGAAGAAGCCGGCGGCGTCCCCAGCCACCATGCGTTCGATCAGAGCCTCATCATCCGCCTTCAGGCGGGCCCGTCCCGGAAGATCCAGCGGGCGACCGCCGAAGGCCGGGCCGACATGGGCCAGATCCCCGGCGGCCACAATCACCGCCCGGCGCCCGGCGATGGCTGCCCGCAGGGTCTCGATGAAGCGGACGATCGCGGGATCGGAGATCGGATCCCGATCCTCCTGAATGAAGGACATCAGAGGGCCGCAGAGGATGGGAACCAGTTCCACCGGCTTCCCCTCCCGCATCGCGTGCAGCCACACCGCGGCCAGCTCGATGGAATGCTCCCCCCGATGGCGGAGCTCGCCAGCGAAGGCCGCCTCCTCCCCCAGGGCCTGAGCCAGGGCGTCCACCACCGACAGCGCAGTGGGCAGCACGCCAAAGGGTGTGGCGTAGTGCTGCCGGGTCAGGGTGATCGACCGATCCTCGCCATAATGATCCGTCCCCAGGATGACCGCCAGATCCGCCTCCCGGACGAACGGGGCGGCCCGCCTCCAGACCCGGGCATAGGTCCGACCTCCCCGGGCATAATCGATATGTGGGCTCACCAATCCCCGCCCGTCTTCTTCCGGATCCTCCCCAGAGGCTTCCTCCTCAAATCGATGGATCAACTGGCGCAGGGCCGTCGGATCTTCCGGGTAGACCTCTTCCGCCAGCATGGGGGGACGGAAGGGGGCCCGGCGGTAGATCTCCAGCGCCCGGGCCTGGGCCTCACGGAAACGCTCGTTCTCCAGCAGGTAGAGCTCATCCAGCGTTGCGATCAGCGAACGGAGCGTTTCCTCATTGACACGGACGCCGTAGCGCACCATCAGGGCGGCGCGGATGGCCCGCAGGTCCCGTGTGCCGTCGCACAAAGCCAGCGCCGGCGCCAGGGTCTGGGGGATCATCACCATCTGTTCCGATAGCCGGAGAGGATCCCGCACCACAACATATTGGCGACCATTGCGAAAGATAGGGCGCAGATCCACCGGGCGAAGTCGGGGATAGCGCGCTGGATCGTCCATCACGATCCCTCCTGCAGATCATGGTCGGACTTACAGTTCGTTTCCCGTGGGGGATTTTGGGGGCGGAGCCATTCCGTCCCACCTTTAGAGCTTTCAACTGCATAACTTCTAAGCTGGAAAATTCGCCTCGATCCAGGCGACATCCTCCGGATCTAAAGCAAAATCCAGCGCGGCGATGTTCTCCCGAAGGTGCTCGATGCGCTCCGTCTTGAAGATCAGAATCACATCCCGTTGCCGGGCCAGGAAGTTCAGGATGATCGAATAAGGGCTCCGCCCGTATCGGGCGGCGATCCGCTCGAGGCCCCGCCAGCGGGGGCTGCGCCGGGGGATCCGGCCCTCCCAGAACGGCGAATAGCCCGAAACCGTAATGCCGGCCTCCCGGCAGTAAGGCAGGAGATCCCGCTCCATCCGACGGTGGGTCAGGTTGTATTCCACCTGATCGTTGACCAGCGCGTAAGGCTGAAACAGCGCCTGAGCCCGGCGGAGCTCACGAACGCCGAAATTGCTCACCCCCACGAACCGCACTTTCCCATGTTCGATCAGCGCCCGGAACGCCCGGAGCGTTTCCTCCAGAGGGGTATCCCGTTCCAGCCAGTGTAGCAGATAGAGATCGATGTGAGAGGTTCCCAGCCTCCGAAGGCTCCGCTCGCAGGCAGCCAGGGTCCCGGCGTAGGTGGCATGCTGAGGGGCCACCTTGGTGGTCAGGAAGACCTGCTCCCGAATCCCGCGGATCGCTTCCCCCACGATCTCTTCCGCCCCCGGATAGATCTCGGCGGTATCGATATGGAAGATCCCCATATCCACCGCGGCCCGGATGGTCTCCCGCATCGCCGCCGGATCGCGAATGTTCCAGGTTCCCAGGGCCAGGTTCGGCAATCGAACTCCAGTGCGTCCCAGCTCCACCGTCCACATGGGATAGATCTCGCTCCGTTGCCAGTATGGGATTTCGGATGACTCCTGCTCTCCAGCGCTTCACAACGCGAAAGGGAAGAGAAACGAATCCCGTATTCTCATCTCTCCATGCGGGGAGCCCGTTGTGTGCTCAGAATGCCGCCAGCCGGGCAACCTCCCGCCCCATCTCCTGGACATCGTAGCCGGGCAGGGCGGCGACCGCAGCCCGGAACCGCGCGTCCTGCAGGAGCTCCAGCACCGGCTGGAACCACGGATCCTCATAGAAGGCCAGCGGGATCACCAGATCGTAACGCTCAAGCGCCAGGGGGATGAAATCCAGCCCCACGGCAGCAGCTGCCGCACGGATCCCCAGGCCCACGTCCGCCCGGCCGCTGGCCACCGCGGCCGCCACGGCCAGATGGGTCAGCTCCTCACGCTCGTAGCCTGAAATCATGCTCGGGGAAATGCCCAGGCGCTGGAGATAATAATCCAGAAGAATACGGGTCCCTGCCCCCCGCTGGCGGTTCACGAACCGCACATCCGGCCGCGCCAGATCATACAGATCCCGAATCCCTTTCGGATTCCCCGGGGCCACCATCAGGCCCTGCTCCCGATGAGCCAGGGTGACCACCACCACGGGCACTCCGGCGAGATACCGTCGGATGTAGGGCAGATTATATTCACCGCTTTCCGGATCTAGAAGGTGGGCGCCGGCCAGATGACATTCCTCCCGCCGGAGGGCGATCAGGCCTCCCAGACTGCCCGCGTTCGCGCTCTGGAGCCTTCGATCTGGATAACGTTCCGCCAGGAACTGGGCCATCAGATCCAGGGCCATATCATGACTGCCGATCGCCAGGATCGTCCCTTCGATCTCTTCCACACGGGTGTAAAGCTCAATGGAAACCATTTGTCCCTGATCGTATCCCTCCACAAACCGGGGGATCCGCAGGATCCCATCCGCTCGCACCAGAGAGGAAAGAACTCCCGCTCCCCGGGAGAGGGGTGCCGCCACATAGCGTTCGCCCACCCGACCCACGGTCACCCGTACCCACTCCTCATCGCCCAGCGGGGAAAGCAGCTTGCGGGTGAGCACCGCGGAAAGGCGCGGCCGCCGTTGGGGCGGGCGGCCCAGCCAGCGGGCGAGCAGGGGTTCCACAAAGATCTCTCCAGTGAGGGCCGCCGAGACCGGGAATCCCGGGACCCCGATGACGGGGACGGGACGCCCATCGACCTGGAGCATCCCCAGGATCACGGGATGGCCGGGGCGCACGGCCACCCCGTGAACCAGGAGAGTGCCCAGGGTGGAGACGACCCGCGCGGTGAAATCCTCACGGCCCGCAGAAGAACCCGCGTTGATGAGGACCAGATCGTGAGCGCGGGCCGCTTCCCGGGTTGCCTCGAGCAGACGTTCGAAGTCGTCGGGGATGATCGGGAAACGCGTGGGGAGTCCGCCCCACTGGCGGATCTGCGCGGCCAGCACCAGGGAATTGAATTCAATGATCTCTCCTGGCCGCACCCCCCGCGCTGCGGCCTGTTCGGGGGGAATCAATTCCGTCCCGGTGGGAAGGATAGCCACCCGGGGCTGACGGCGCACGCAGACGTCTGCGTAGCCACATGCGGCGATCACCCCCAGATCCACGGGCCGCAGACGATGGTTGGCCGGCAGCACCAGCTCGGCAGCGGCGATGTCCTCGGCGACCGGACGGACGTTCGCCCAGGGAGCGACCGGTTGATACAGGGTGATCCGGGTGGCCCGTTCCGGCGCTTCTGCATCGAACTGCACCTGCTCCACCGGAACCACCGCGTCCGCCCAGGGGGGAAGCGGATCCCCGGTATCCACATAACAGGCCCCTTCTCCCACATCGGCCGGGTGAACGGGAAGCACGCAGGGGTGGGTTTCGGTGGCGCCCACGGTATCCTGGGCGCGAAGGGCGAAACCGTCCATCGCGGCAGCCGGATAAGGGGGAACTGAAAGCCGCGCCCAGATCGGCTCCGCCGTGATCCGTCCCAGCGCCTGATCCAGGGGCACGCGCTCGCCCGGGAAAGGCCCATCCAGGCCGACCTCCGCCAGCGCTTGAAGGAAGCGCGCCCATGCTTCCTCCAGGGGGATATCCTCCAGATAGATTCGACGGCCCATCGGGGAACTCCCTACGAAGGAATCCCAACCAGAGGGTATTTTATCTGGGAATGCAACCTGCCACAGGGGCTTTCCGGCACGTCAGTGCCCGTTGTCTTTTGGAGAACGCTTAGACGGGCACTCCGCTTCGTGCCCTACTACAAGCAGGGGTTTTTCTGTTCGTAGTAGGGCACGTGAGTGCCCGTTCTTTTTGCGAACGCCTGTGACGGGCACTCCGCTTCGCTCCGTGCCCTACTACAAACGAAGGGCTTTTCTCGTTCGTAGTAGGGCACGCAAGTGCCCGTTCTTTTTTTGTGAACGCTTCGACGAGCACTCCGCTTCGCTTCGTGCCCTACTACAAACAAGGGGGCTTTTCCTGTTCGTAGTAGGGCACGTAAGTGCCCGTCCTCTTTTTGTGAGCGTTTATGATGGCACTTCGCTTCATGCCCGACGACGAACCATGAGACGCACCCTTCGAGGAAAGTATCCCTTCGGAGCGGCAGACCGGGGGCCATCACATCCGTGCGCCCAGAGACACCCCTCTGAAAAATCGTGAAATACAGAGCGCCGAAGGTGACGCGCGCCTCACGAAAACACATCCATTTTTGTATGGGGAGCAATACGTAAAGACGCGCCACGCCTCGTCTCATTGCCCCCCAAAAAAACGAAGGCCCTGCCACCGGCAGGGCCTTCGTTCGGGTTGACGGACAGTCGGTTCAGGCGGACACGCGGGTCACGTCGTAGGCCTGTGGCCCCTTCGCCGTCTGCCGGACGCTGAATTCCACCCGGTCCCCTTCCTCCAGGTTCCGGAAGCCATCCCCCGCGATCCCGGAGTAGTGGACGAAGATGTCCTTCTCCCCGTGATCGGGCCGGATGAACCCGTAACCCTTGGCGCGGTTGAACCAGCGAACGGTCCCCTTCATGCGTGCTTCAGACATCGGACGAACTCCTCAAAAAAGTTTTAGGGTGAAGCCTGAGCGGGGGCTTCGGTTTAGGACGAAGGGGTCTGGCGACGAACTGGAGGACGGCCTGGGGGCCGATTCCAGATCAACAAAAAACCGCCGGGGCGTCTCAGCAGACCCGGCGGTCTGGCCTTCGACTTCCCTTCACGTGTTCGCTCACCACGCAATCCTATGTTACCAGAGTTACGGGGATTTGTCAAATCCTGGGATGGCACTGAATCAGGTTCCAGTCGATGCCCCCAGAGCTTCACTGCGGTGGTCACGGGAGTGGCACTCCAGCTCGGTGAAAAGGACCCCTTCGGATGGCCTTTCAGGCCGCAGGGAGATAAGGTACAGAACCTGGCTTCACATTCCGAGAACGGCCCAGACCGCCCGTTCCAGACGTCCATTGCTCACCACCGCCGCAGAGCTCCGGAAAGACCATGGCGTGCTGTCCGGTTGATAAAGCATCCCGCCCGCCTCGCGGACGATCACCGCAGCGGCGGCCACATCCCAGGGTTGCAGCGCGAAATGAAAATAGAGATCCAGCCATCCAGCCGCCACATATGCCATCCCCAGGGCCGCAGATCCGATCGCGCGCACCGTTTGACATCGCACCGCCAGCCGGCTTAACCATCCCAGGATTTGCTCTCGGGTCTCGTTGCGATGTCCCCAATCCAGCCCGATCAGGGCCTGTTCCAGACGCTCCGTCTCGCTCACCCGGATGGGCTTTCCATTGAGGAACGCCCCGCGTCCCCGCGCCGCGGTGAAGAGCATATCCCTCAGCGGATCATAAATCGCTCCGACCACAGGCTCGCCATCCACCAGCAACCCAACCGAGACCGAAAAGCAGGGGAAACGTCGGGCGAAGTTCGTGGTCCCATCCAGGGGGTCCACCACCCAGACGATCCCCTGTTCTACCTCCGCCGCGCCACCTCCTCCCTCTTCCGCCAGGATCCGATGCTCCGGGCCGTGGCGCCGGATGACCGCCAGGATCGCCTCCTGAGCAGCCAGGTCCGCGGAGGTCACCCAATCCCGAAACCCCTTCTCCTGCACCTGGCGGGACATCGGCCAGTGGGCACGAAGGACAGATCCGCCAGCCAGCGCGGCCTCAATGGCGGTTAGCAACCAGACCTCCAGATGAGCCCCAGAGGAACCCACGGTTCTTCCTCCTCATCGATGGGGGTGAAGCTGGGCGGCCGCCCTCACGTTCGAAACCCTATCCTCTGCAATCATGGGCTCTGTAATCGCTCGAGGATTGCAGAAATATCTGCGCCGCCTTCGAGCAGGTCTAGCGCCTCTTCCAGACGGCGCAAAGCGCCCTGACCCGTTAAGGGCTCCTCGAAATACCCCTGGAGCGCCCAGCTCAGCACGATACTCCACGGGGCTTCTGCGCCCGCAAGCTGGCGCAAGCGCACCGCCGCAGCACGACGTATAGGGAGCGATCGGGCATCCTGCGCCCAGCGTGTCTGGGCCTCGACCCCCACGGCCCAGCGCAGAAAGGACCAGGCCGCAGTTTGCTGCCCCGGATCCCGGGCCGTGATCGCCAGATCCCAGCCCCATCCAGGCAGGATCGGGCCCTCCTGGCCCGATGGGGTCGGCAGGGGAGCCAGCGCCAGTCGGAATTTTAACCGACCCGCTTCGGTCTCCTGTTCCAGAACGGAAAGCCAGCGCGTGGGGCCGAACAGGATGACCGTCTCGCCCTCCAGAAAAGCCTGTAGCGCGGCCCGGGATTCCGCCAGGCGACCGCATCCTGCCCTCAGCATGAAGGCCATATCCACCACCCACTCCCGCCGTTCCGCCGTGGAACGGCGGGCCAGCCAGCTCTGGAGCACATGCCCATCCCGCGGGGCGATCCAGCCCGCCGTATCCGGCCGTCCATCCCCATTCAGATCCAACGCCCCCCGCAGGCACACCTGGCGGATCCCCACCCAATCCACCGGAGGTTGCTCGAAACCAGATTCCAGCAATCGATCCTCATCCGCATACACGATGAGCCCATCCCGAAGGAATGGGATAGATCCTGGCGTTATGGGAGCCAGGAGATCTTCTCGCTCCTCAGCCGATAGCCCCTGCTGGGGATCCTCCAGCCAGCGGCGAAGCGGGATCAGCCGTCCGGATCCCCACAACTCCGGCACCGCCTCTGCGGGGATCAGGACCAGATCCGGTCCTCGCTCAGATGGCTGCTGTAGCCGGTTGAGCAGCTCCCGGGGTCCGGGGAACGTCTCGATATAGATCGCGCTGTCGGGGTGCTCCGCCATATAGGCCTCTGTCAGTCGGGCCAGGGCGATCCCCCGTTCGGAATCCAGCGCGTGCCAGAGAACGATTAACCTCGGGGGCTTCGTCATCGATGTGCAGGCGGCTATCCCGAGAAGCATGACCCATGCCCATTGCAGTGGAGATCGCATCGCCCGGATCCTCCTCCACACATTCCAGCTTGAAAGCGGGCTGCCTCTTCCCCCTCCCATAACAGCATGCACCTCTGGCGGTTGACATCCCTTTCAGGTTATTATTTCACAAAACCTATAACGCAACCTGCTGTTCCTCCCACCAGGGGGCTTCTGCGGGCAGGCCCTCGCCTGCCCGAACATCTTAATCGTCTACTGGTCTCGTGGTTCATCAGGCCCATGAATTGATTCTTCTCCTCCTCTCCACAGCTCCCCGGGCCGCGGAGAGGAGGCTGAAGGTCGACTGATTCCTCCCTCTGCTACCCTTCGGGGTGGCGCAAAGAGAAAAAAGAAGTATCGCATCCGGTTCGTCCGGAGTCCAGCAACCCGGGAGGTTTCCGAATGAGGATGCTGAAAATCGGTCTGGCGCAGATTTATCCAACGCTGGGTGATCTGGAGGCCAACCTCCGCAAACATCTGGAAGTCATCGAGGATGCGGTGGCACGGGGCGCGGATTTGATCGTGTTCCCCGAGCTTTCCCTCACCGGATATGTGCTTCAGGACCTGACATATGAGGTGGCCATCCGACTCGAACCGGAGCACCCCGTTCTCCAGCCCCTGTTGAAAGCGAGCCTGCAGGCCGATCTGGTCGTCGGGTTTGTGGAGGTGGATGAGCGCGGACGCTACTACACCGCGGGTGCCTATCTATCCGGAGGACGCCTGATCCACCGTCATCGCAAGGTGTATCTTCCCACCTACGGGATGTTCGACGAGGGTCGGGATATGGCTCCAGGAGATCAGGTTCGGGCTTTCGACACCCGCTTCGGGCGCTTCGGATTATTGATCTGTGAGGACTTCTGGCATATCAGCCCACCTTATCTCCTGTGGCTGGATGGGGCCGAGGTGCTGATTTTCACCTCGGCGAGCCCGGGACGAGGATTGGGGATCCCCGGGAAGTTGGGCAGCGCGCGATGGGTCGAGCTGGTGAACCAGGCTTATGCAAGCCTTTTTACCGTGTTTGTCATCCATGTGAACCGCGCCGGATTTGAGGATGGGCAGAATTTCTGGGGAGGATCAACCATCTTTGATCCAAATGGGGATCTGGTCGTGCAGGGCCCTTATTTCGATGAGGCGCTGATCCTTGCCTCCATCGATCTGGATCAAATCCGGCGGACTCGAATTCGATTGCCGCTTTTGCGAGACGAACGGCCAGCCCTGGTCCTTCGCGAGCTTCAGCGGATCCTGAACCCTTAAATCGGACCCCGGACAAAGTGCTTGTTGTGTCCGTTTTTCCCTCGGGGTTAGGCCGAAGGCCCCGGCCTAACCCCGAGGGATCCTCCTTGCAAATTCCCCGGGACTTACACAGCTGCTCTCTGTGCAGAAGGGGTTGAGAACGTGGATTTTTGGGCTGGGACGGGCGCCGAAGGTACTTGGCCCAGCCCAAAAATCCGGAGGAGAAGGTCAACTGCGCAATTCCTGTTCCTAAAGAGCCAGGATCTTTTGGGTTGGGGGCTGTCTTCGGCGACCTTCCCAACCCAAAAGCCTCCTGCCGTGCTCCTTTCCTCTTCCCAGGGTCGAGGGGCTGCGGCTTTCAGCGCTTGGGCGACTGAGGCGCCTTGCGGGCACCCCGGAGTCCAGGCTTCTTGCGCTCTTTCTCGCGCGGATCGCGGGTCAGCATGCCATGCTGTTTGAGCAGGGGGCGTAAACCTGGATCCACCAGAAGCAACGCGCGGGCCAGCCCCAGGCGGACCGCGCCGGCCTGGCCGGTGAGGCCGCCCCCTTCCACTTTCACAGTGACATCCAGCTTCCCTTCCATGCCGGTTAGACGGAGCGGCTCAGATAGATGATGGAGATCCTGGGCACGGACAAAGTAATCCTGCACCGGCTTGTTGTTCACAAGGAAAATCCCGCTTCCGCCCGTGTAGAGCCGAACACGGGCGACAGCACGCTTGCGTCGACCCACACCCTCCACATAGGGACGGCCCTTGAAAGCTTCAAAGGTGATCTCCTCCACAGCAGCCGCCATAGGTGCTCCTTTCCCTCCCGGTTGTAAGCTTGGGATTTAAATGGGCGGTAAGGCGGGCGGCGAAGCTGCCCGCTTCACTATCCATATCCATTTTCCTGCTCCCCCAGGGCCCACAACCTCGTGGGAAGGGGGAGAAAAGAGGTTCAGGGGCCGGGCAGGCGCGCCTTCAGAGCGCCTGCCCGGCCTCAACATCTTGCCTTCGCATTACCGGTGAACTGGATGCGTTTACAGTGGAAGCGGCCTGGGCTGTTGCGCCTGATGCGGATGCTCCGGTCCGGCATAGACCTTCAGTTTCTTCAGCATGCGCCGCCCCAGGCGATTCTTCGGCAACATCCCCCACACCGCTTTCTGGATCACCCGTTCGGGATGGGTCTGCAACATCCGGCGGAGCGGGATCTCCCTCAGGCCGCCTGGATACCCGCTGTGGCGGTAGTAAACCTTCTGCTCCAGATGGCGAGGATGAACCGCCACCTTCGCGGCGTTGATCACAATCACATAATCCCCACAATCCTGCGAGGGGTCAAAGTATGGCTTATGCTTGCCGCGAAGGATCTGAGCGATCCGGCTGGCCAGCCGCCCCAGGTTCTGATTGGTCGCATCCACAATCCACCATTCCGCCCGGATATCGGCCGGTTTGGTGACGTAAGTCTTCACGGCGCTCTCCCTCCCATACAAATGGTTCAGACTACCACCCAGAAAACCCCTGGGCCTATCGCCTCCTCACTTTAATTCTTACATAGGAG
>Ga0105162_1001970_pt1 | contig 11216 bp, 14 predicted proteins | sample JNZ201metaG_FD_81532 | JGI IMG/M metagenome (GOLD analysis project Ga0105162, IMG submission 81532) | Hot spring microbial communities from Jinze hot spring, China to study Microbial Dark Matter (Phase II) - JNZ 20120812A | ecosystem: Environmental > Aquatic > Thermal springs > Hot (42-90C) >...
CTTTGATAAGAACCAAAATTGGCAACTTTGAAGATAAATCTCTCAAACCTGGCGAATGGAGATTTCTCAAAAAAGAAGAATTAAAACAAATTGCTCCGAATTATTTTAAATGAGACCGCTTGTCATTGGAATTGCAGGAGGCACTGGCTCTGGTAAAACAACCGTTGCAAGAAAAATCGCACAAAAAATCGGAGATGAAAAAGTTATAATTCTTGAACACGATAATTATTACAAAGACATTTCACAATTTGAAGGCAAAAAAATTGAAGAAATTAATTTTGACCATCCAGATGCGCTTGACACTAAACTTTTGATTGAACATGTTAAAGCCCTTAAAAACCGCCAACCTATTGATGTGCCAATTTATGACTTTACAACATACAGACGACTTCCGCAAGTAAAACACATTGAGCCGAAGGATGTAATAATAATTGAGGGAATACTTGTCTTCGTTGAAAAGGAACTTCGTGAACTTATGGATATAAAAATTTTTGTTGATACAGATGCGGATGAGAGAGTGTTAAGACGAATAAAAAGAGACATACTTGAAAGAGGAAGGACGCTTGAGTCAGTGATAAATCAGTATATTTCAACAGTTAAGCCATCGCATCTTGAATTTGTTGAGCCAAGTAAAAGATGGGCTGATATAATAATTCCAAGAGGTGGAGAAAATGAAGTCGCAATTGAAATGGTTGTTTCAAGAATAAAAACAATGCTGGAGGACAAAAAATGAAAAAAATTGTCTTGCTCTTAACAATTTCAATTTTATTTTTCGCATGCGGGATAAAAAAATACACAATCGTTGAGCGTGGAAACACAAAAATAATTATCGGCGAATTCCCAATTCAACTTCTTAAAACCAATGATTTCAAATGGTTTAACGACGGTTATTCAAATTTCAAAATTGATGAAACGGAAAATTTCAACATCATAAAATCAAAAGCCAATAAGTTTGATGTCATCGTTTTTCTTGGGACTTGGTGTCCAGACAGCAGAGAACATGTCCCGAAATTTATCAGAATAATGGACGAAGCAGGTGTATCAGAAAAACACATAAAACTTGTCGGACTTGACAGAGACAAAACTTTAAAAGGTCTAACCGACAAATACAATATCACACGAGTCCCAACTTTCATATTTTTTGAAAATGGTAAAGAAATAGGAAGAATCGTTGAGCATCCGCAGGTGAGTTTATTGAACCACATTGCAAAAATTTTAAGCCAAAAATAATTTTGAGAAATTATGACAGCGTTAATTTTAACCCTTGGTCTTATTGCAACGATCGCAGAAATCCTTGGTGGCTTGATTATAATTTTCACGAAAAAGTGGCCACAGAAATTTCAAGATTATCTTCTTGCTCTTGGTGCTGGCTTTATTGTAGCTCTTGTCTTAACACAGCTTATCCCCGAATCAATTCGCTCAATTGGTGAAACCGCATCAATCTTGATAATGCTTGGTTATGCGACGCTTCATTTTTTTGAACATTCACTTGTCCCGCATCTTCATTTTGGCGAAGAAACACACACGGAACATATCGTCTCAAAAACCGCAAGTTATTCAATTTTTTTCGGACTTTTCACACACGCATTTTTTGATGGAATGGCAATTTCAATAGGTTTGAAATTTAACTACATAATTGGGCTTCTTCTTTTTATCGGAATTTTCTTGCATAAATTCCCAGAAGGTATGACAGTTGCTTCGGTTATTTCAGCTTCTGGTAAAAAAGTTAGCACATCTTTGCTTCTTGCATCTCTTGTTGGACTTGCAACCTTTGCTGGCGTTCTGGTTGGTCTTGGAATACCACAGATAAGCGAAAAAGCAACAGGTTTTCTCTTTGCGTTTATATCTGGAATCGGGCTTTATGTTGGAACAACTGATTTAATTCCGGAGATCAACAATTCAAAAACCAAATTAGCCCCAATCGTCGTTTTCATCGGGATGCTTCTTTTTTATATGACCTCAGATTTTCTACATAAAACAATCCACTGAAAATGAAAAGAGGCAAAAAAGATCTTAAAAATCTTTCAGACACAGAGCTTGTTAAACTTGCCATTAACGGAGATGAAACCGCATATGTTGAACTTATGAATAGATACAGAAAAAAAGTTGAAGTGATAGTTTTAAAAATCGTAAAGCAAAAATCTGAAGTTGAAGACCTTGTTCAGGAAATCTTCACAAAAGCTTTCACATCAATTTCAACTTTTAAATCCGAATTTTCATTCTCCACCTGGCTTTACAAAATTGCAACAAACCATTGCATTGACTTCGTACGAAAGCGAAAAATTTCAACTTTTTCACTTGATGAAGATTACGAGCTTGAAGAGGACACAATTCAGCGCGAAATTCCCGACTGGAGCCAAACTCCCGACCGTGAATTATTTGAAAAACAAAGAAATGAAATCATTCACCAAGCAATTAATTCACTTCCCGAACATTACAGAAAAGTTATAATAATGCGACACTTTGAGGATAAATCATACGAGGAAATCGCAAAAGAGTTAAAACTTCCGATTGGAACTGTTAAAGTTCATATTTTCAGAGCAAGGGAATTGCTTTACAAAAAGCTCAAAGACAAACTTAAACATTATTGAAACAGAAACACACTTTCTCCGTAAAATCAAACATAGAGAAAACATAAAAGCAAAGCCCGAAACTTGAAGCAATATAAACTCAACATAGTTATTTTATTTGTTTTAGTTCAAATTGCATTAGCAAATGACAATGATTTTTTTCAGCCAAGATTTCACAAAGAGATTCCAAGAAAAAATGAGAAAGAGCTGAAGATAAAAATTTCAGGTGGAGCTGGTGTCTTTTACATTCTTCCCGGGGATAAGGACAAAATTGCGATAATTGATGGTTATTCTGATAAAGAAAGTGGGAAAAATCTCGTTGATATAAATTATTTCGTTGAAGATGGAATTGGATATCTTGAACTTGAGATGACGCACTTAAAATCAGGAAAAAAATCTGGGGATGAGAAATGGTATATCAAACTTTGCGATGACCTTCCAACATCGCTTGATATAGAACTTGGAGCAACGAAAGCGGATATTGATCTTGGCGGGTTAAATTTAAAAAATGTCAAGTTATCAACTGGTGTAAGTAGCACAAACTTAAAATTTACAAAGCCCAACAAAACGATAATGAGAAGGTTTGAAATTGAAGCTGGGCTTGCAAAATTTGACGGAGAAAAACTTGGAAACGCAAGATTTAGAAGCTTGAATTTTTCAGGCGGGATGGGAACTTTTGACCTTGATCTTTCAGGTGAATTAATTGACGATGCAGATGTAAACCTATCCATCGGTTTCGGAAATCTTGATGTCTATCTTCCAAAAGATGTCGGAGCGATAATCGTTTCACCATCCGCTTTGTTTACCTCAAAAAAGTTTGACAATTTTTACAAAAAAGGAGATAAATATATAAGCTTCAACTTTAATGAAGTTCAAAAGAAAATTAACATCTTCATTGAATCAGGGCTCGGCAATATCAAAGTCAGATGGATTGATTGAACTCAAAATCAAATTGCAAAATCTATCTAACTTCCCAAGAAAATCATTATTTTGAATTTCACTTCGTTTAAATTTTTCAAAAGCAACGATCTCAAAACCGAAATCCTCAATTTTCCGCACCAACTTTTTAAGATAAACCTCTTCCCTAAATCCACCATATGTCAGAAAAAGGAAAATTTTCGGCAAACTTTTACCTGTATTAAGAGACCTTGAAAACTTTTTAAGCTTGTAAATAAAAGATGTCACAGGTGGACAATTAAATGTCCATTTCGGCGTCCCAAGAATTACAATGTCAAATTTTTCAAGCTTTAAAAATTTCAAACTTTTTACAGGGAAAGGCAAAGACGGGACAAAAGAAAGAAAAAGCCACAAAAGATAAGGTAAATCAAAAATTGGCTCAATTTTAAAAACTTCACACTCTATTTTCTCAATGCGCAATCGCTCAAAAATTAAATTTGCAACCTTCTGCGTGTTCCCAGTGCGAGAAAAATAAACAAGTAAAATTCTCAACTTAACCCAAAAGTTTTAATAACAATGTTGCAACACTTAAATAAGTCGCCGAACTCAAAATATCTGTCCCAGTTGTGACAAGAGGTCCAACAGCAGTTGCAGGGTCTCGTTTGAGTTTTATCAGAACAAATGGTTCAATAGTTCCCATAATTGAAGAAAAAGTCATTGAAGCAAGACATCCAACCCACGCAGTCAAAGGCAAGACAAAAGAGTATTTAAAACCATAGACAAGAACGGTTATCAACGCAAGAATCATTCCATAGGTAAATCCCATAATTGAACCAGCAAGCGTTTCTTTGACGAGAACTCTTTTCAAATCACCCATTTTTATGCTTCCAGTTGCAAGACCACGAACACATATCGTTGATGCTTGCGTTCCAACATTTCCACCCATTGCTGCAATAAGAGGCATATAAGATGCAAGTGCAATGACTTGTTGAAGCGTTGGCTCAAAATGTTTTACTATGAAAGAGACAAAAATTTCGCCTATGTAAGTCAAAATCAACCACGGCATTCTTAACCTTGCTGATTTAAACGGAGAAAGCAATGTTTCAATATCTTCAAGTTGAGTTCCAACCATTTTTGCTATATCCTCGGACATCTCTTCGTGGATGACATCAAGAATATCATCAACAGTGATTATTCCCAAAAGTTTTCTGTATTTATCAACGACAGGTATAACCGTCAAATTGTATTTTTTCATTATACTTGCAACCTCTTCCTGATCCGTATCAACTTCAACGCTTATAACTTTTTCATCCATAATATCGCTTATCCTTTTTCTCGGATCAGAAAGAATTAAATCTTTCAATTGCACAACTCCAACTAAAACACCTTTTTCACTTGTGACATAGATTGAATAAATTGTTTCCTTATCTGGTGCAGTCATTCTCAAAAAATCAATCGCTTCACCAACGGTCATACTTTCAACGACCGAAGCAAATTCCGTTGTCATCAATCCACCAGCGGTTTCAGACGGATAAGATGTTAAAATCTCAACCTCACGCTTTGCTTCCTCAGTCATCAAAGATTCATATTCACGACTTTTCTCAACTGTCAATTCCTCAAATAAATCAGCTCTTTCGTCAGGGGACATTTCATTCAAAAAATACGCTTTATCTTCTGGTGGGAGATTTTCAAGGATGAAAATTTGCGTATCCTCATCAAGCTCATCAAAAACTTCTATCGCTTTTTCTTTTCTTATCAATTTGAACAAAATTATCTTCTCATCGTTCGGAAGCTCGGAGATTATTTCCGCTATATCCACGGGATGAAGATCATCAAGAATATCAATTAACTCTTCATTTCTCCCCGCTTGAATTAATTCTCTTATATCCGGGATCAAGATAAGCATTGTCTTCATTGGTCAACTCTCCTTTTTACTTTTTCATTGTCCTTTTTTCAAACTCATAAAACTTTATCTCCGGGATAAACTCTATTATTCCGTAATAAAAAGCGTAGGTGAAAAATTCCTTCATCCCGTTTATCTCCGCTTCGCCAAGCTCGTAGTGTAAATTTTTTGTCAAATAAAATTTGCAAAATTCAAAATCAACGCCGTATCTCTCGCTTGCTTCGTCGCAAATTACATCAATGTTTTGAAGCCCGTATTCTTTTGCGTTTATCAATGCGTTTATATCATCTTCACTCAAACTATCTCTGCGACCAACCCACAAAGCGTAAACAAAGGGCAAACCTGTTAAATCATCCCATTCATCACCAAGATCAATGTATGTTTCATAACCAGATTTCTCAAACAACGCATGATCCCCAATTAAAAGAGCCGAATCAGCAACAGCAAGCATCTCTTCAAGGTTTGGCTTCATAGCAATGAACTTCGGATGAACATCGTATTTCTCTGAAAGTATGATGCGAGCCAAAATAACAGATGTCATTGAACTTATATCCGTTGCGACGGTTTTTACATCTTTCAAATCTTTTTTGAAATAAAGACGAATACTGTTAACTGCACCGTGTGAGGCAATGCAAATTTCTGGAACGATGCGATACTTAACCGAATACTTTGCGTAATGAATTGATGGGACAAGCCCAGCGTTAATTTCTTTATTCAAAAGTTTCACTGCAACCTGTGAAGGTATATCGTAAATCAAATCAAAATTGTGAGCGATCTTATTTTTCTCAATCGCATATATTAACGGCTTTGCGTTTAAGAAATCAAACACACCAAGTTTTGCTCTCACCACATAAACACAAATTTTATTTTTACGGCAGGTTTAATGGAAACTCTAAATTTATCCTCTGCGCAAATCTTGAACCAAGTCGCTCATATTCGTTTAAAACATCGCAGACATTTTCTCCTTTCATCAAACCTCGCACAAGTTGAACATGCAATCTCTCAAAATTATAGCCATATTTTTTTGAAATTTCAAAAATCTCGTCAAATTTTTTCTCCGAAATCTTCTTCCCCATTAAATAATTAATTTCAATCTTCCCGAGTTCGGTGTAAATCAGACCCCTCTTATCTCCTGTTTCTCTGAAAATTTTTTCCGCTCTTGAAAATTTTTCAATTGCCTTTTCAAAATTTCCAATTACTTTTGCAAGCGTTCCCTCGCCCCAGAGTGTATAAGCATAACTTATCTTATCGCCTATTTCCTCATAATTTTTTGTTGCAAGATTGAAATAATGCTGTGCCTTTTCAAAATTCCCAAGCATACGATTTGCGTTTGCAATTCCACAATAAGAATAAGCGATGCCAAATTTATCTTTTAAACTTCTTAACACATTGTTTGCGTTCGTATAGTATTCAAGCGAGTCATCAAAATTTCCCATAATTCTTGAGACGCCACCAAGCCCGCAAAGTGAATATCCAATTCCCGATTTATTTCGCAACTTTTTATAAATTGAAAAAGCATCTTTAAACATTTCAAACGCATCTTTCAAAAAACCCATAAACCTCAATGTTCCTCCTTTTGCCCAAAGAATATACGCAAGCCCTTCTTCGTCTTTAATTTTTCTGTAAATATCAACCGCAATTTCAAAATTTTCAATCGCATCATTTAACCTTCCAATCGCTCTAAAAGCAGTTCCAAGCCCTGCGTGCGCATCTGCAATTGCTCTTTCATCAATTCTTCTGGCGATACGCAAAGCAAAACGATAATATCTAATTGACTTTTTAAATTCACCCGCCAACCTCGCACAATGCCCCTCGTTCAACCGAAGATAATAAAGCCATTCATCATCAAAATCATTTTCACTTAAAACTTTATCAACCTTTTCATAAATTGAAAGCGCTTCAGAAAACTTGCTCTCTTTTTGAAGTTTTTCCGCTCTCTTAACATCATCAAGAATTTTCATCATCCCCATCCCTTCATTCTTTTTACAAGTTTTTCAATCTCAATCTTAACATCACTTTTTGATAACTTAACTTTTTGTCCGTGCCCCGGGAGAATCCATTCAAAATCAAAGCCAAGCAATTTCTCCATTGACTCAATTTGCTTTTCCCACGAATACCAGCAAACATCTCTCCCAGCGTCAAGATGTTTTTCATCTCTGTCCCACCATAGATGATCACCAGTGAAAAGAAATTTATCCTTGTAAAGTAATACACAATGTCCTCTCGTATGCCCGGGCGTCGGGATAACGACAAAACCTGAAACTATTTCAACAGGTTTTTCACCCTCAATCACAATATCAGCATTCCTAAATCCAGTTAAATCATCTTTATGAATTATAACGCTTGCACCAAAATGAGAAGCAAATTTCCCAGCATCAGCAACATCATCACGATGCGAAAGAAAGATATATTTAACACCGCCCATTGATTCAAATTTTTTAACCAAATGAAGGACGAATCTCGGCGAGTCAATAAGCCAGTTTCCCTTCGGATTTTTGATGAAATAACTATTTGCCCCAAATGATTTTTCAGAATTAAAGCCACAATAAAAAACATCATCTTCAATCAAAATTGGAAAATCATTAATCACACTTGAAATTAAAAACTTTGAATCCTCACCTATAAATCCAATTGCACCAACAGGACAAGAAATTAACGCTTGAATTGCTTTTCTTTTTTCAACTTCATTTTTCGGTTGAGAATAAACATAAGAATATCCGCCAGAGTCAGCAAAAACTTCTGGAGCAATTTGTCTGCACGCATCACAATCTATGCAAGTTGAGTCAACAAAAAACTCACCTTTGACATTTATTTTCAAAATTTTATCTAAATTAGCCATTGTTTAATACTCTGCGATGACATTGTAGTAAGCGTCTCTTTCAACGGGGGTTCTACCAGCGTCTTTGATGAGTTTTATAAGTTGATTTTTTGAAAGATATTGTGCTGTATCAGCCCCAGCCATATGATAAATTCTTTCTTCACGAACAGTGCCATCAAGATCATCAACCCCAAAACTTTGCGAAACCTGTGCAACTTTAACGCCAGTTGAAACCCAGAAACACTTTATATGCGGGAAATTATCAAGCATCAATCTTGCAACCGCAAAACTTTTCAAATTCTGCAACCCGGTTGTCCAATCTCCTGCAAATTTGTTATTCTTCGGATGATAAGGCAACGGTATAAATGTCAGAAAACCGCCCGTCTCGTCTTGTAATTCTCTTAACATTATCAAATGTTGAACTCTTTCTTCAATTGTTTCCATATGACCGTAAAGCATCGTCGCATTTGTTTTTATGCCAAGTTTATGCGCTGTTTTATGAACTTCAAGCCACTCTTTTGCTCCAATTTTATCTGGGAACAATTTTTGCCTTACTCTCTCGCTGAAAACTTCCGCTCCACCACCGGGCATCGTATCAAGCCCCGCCTCTTTCAATTCAGATAAAACCTCTTCATAACTTTTTCCAAACATCTTCGCAAAATAATCAATCTCAACCGCCGTAAACGCTTTGATGTTAATTTTCGGATTTATCTCTTTTATCCCACGCATCATATCAAGGTAATAATCCCAAGGAAGTTTCGGATCAAGTGAGCCAACTATGTGAACCTCAACAATTTCATCTTTCAAAGGTCTAATTTTTTCAAAAATTTGTTCAAGCGTAAATCTATAAGCACCATCTTGTCCCTCCTTTCTGTAAAACGAGCAAAACTTACAATCAAGTTCGCAAATGTTTGAATAGTTTATGATGTGATTCTTCACAAAATAAGTCCTGTTCCCGTTCAATCTCTCTCTGACGATATTTGCAAGAAAACCAAGCGAAAGAACATCATTTGTTTTGTAAAGTTTTACACCATCATCAAAACTTAACCTTTCACCGTTCAAAACTTTTTCAAATATATCCATCAACCCCGACTTTTGAATCTGCTTCTCTTGAATAGGTAGAATTTCTATCTCCATAGAATTGTGATTTTTGTTTTCAATTTGGCTTTAAAACTTTTTCAAGAGCATCAATAATTTGCCGATAATGTTCCGAAACCTTCACTTTATCAATCACATAAGCGATTTCGCCATCTGGATTTATGATAAATGTAACTCTTTTTGCAAACCCCAAGATCCCAGAAACTCCAAACGCTTTAATCACATTGGCATTTTCATCTGCGATCATCTCATACGGGAAATTGTATCTTTCTTTAAACTTCTTCTGCGTCTCAACATCATCCTTGCTTACGCCCAAAACATTTACATCATACTTTGAAAGAAACCCATAACCATCACGAATGTTACAAATTTCTTTTGTGCAACCCGGCGTAAACGCCTTTGGATAAAAAAATAAAACAGTCCATTTCCCTTTTAAATCATCTGAAGTTATAATCCTTCCATCTGTGCACATGCCAGAAAAATTTGGAATTCTATCGCCAGGTTTTAACATTCTACGACACCATTCTTGTTTTAAAAATAAATAAAGAGACACGCCAAAAGCGTGTCTCCGTGAATTACTCTGAAGTTTTTTGTCTGACTTGTTTTGAGCTCATCTCACGCAAATAATAAAGTTTCGCCCTTCTTACAGAGCCACGCTTCTTAACTTCAATCTTTGCAATTGACGGGGAATGAATCGGGAAAATTCTCTCAACACCAACGCCATCGCTAATTTTCCGCACGGTAAATGTCTCATTCAAACCACTACCTCGCCTTGAAATCACAATTCCCTCAAATTCCTGAATTCTCTCCTTATCACCTTCAACAACTTTGACATGAACAGAAACAGTGTCACCGGGCTTGAAATCCGGTATGTCCGTTTTAAGGTATTTTGATTCAACGAGTTTCACCTTATCCATTTTTATCATCTCCTGTAATTTTGTTTAACAAATCCTTCCTTCTTTTCAGCGTTTTTTCAAGTGCTTTTTCATATCTCCATTTTCTTATCAACTCATGATTTCCAGAAAGTAAAACTTCTGGGACTTTCATTCCTCTATATTCCGCAGGTCTTGTGTAATGCGGATGATCAAGAAGACCTGTTTGAAAAGAATCAGTCATCGCTGATTCAATATCGTTTAAAACTCCGGGTATAAGACGAATTGTCGCATCTATTACTACAAGCGCTGGCAATTCTCCGCCTGTTAAGACATAATCTCCAATTGATACTTCCTTAGTGACAAGCGCTTCTCTTACTCTTTCATCAACTCCCTTGTAATGTCCGCAGAGCAAAATTATATTGTTAAGTTTTGCGAATTCATTTGCCATCTTCTGATTGAAAAGTTCTCCATCTGGAGTTAAAAAAATTATCTCGTCATATTCTCTCTCGCTTTTCAATTTTTCAATGCATTCAAAAATTGGTTCAGGTCTTAAAATCATTCCCGAGCCACCACCATACGGATGATCATCAATCTGTCTGTATCTGCCAATTCCATAATCGTGCAAATCGTGGACATAAATTTCAACAAGTCCTTTTTCACGAGCTCTTTTGATTATGCTTGCATTCAATGGACTTTCAAATATCTTCGGAACAGCTGTTATTATATCTATTCTCATATTCTCATCACCTCCCGAACTCCATCAAATTAAACCTTCAATCAACTCAATTATCATCATCTTTTTTTCAAGGTCAACTTCTTTTACAACATCTTTTATAGCAGGGATCAAAATTTCCTTTCCCTTTGACTCAACCACATAAACATCGTTTGCTGGAAGAAGCCACACATCCGTTATCACTCCAATTTTATTCCCATTCGTATCGTAAACTTTTAAACCGATCAAATCATGGACATAAAAAGAGTCCTCGGGAAGCGGAACAAGTTCTTCTTCCGGAATATAGATAAATTTTCCAGAGAACGATTCAGCGCTTGTTCTA
>Ga0105162_1001971_pt1 | contig 11213 bp, 10 predicted proteins | sample JNZ201metaG_FD_81532 | JGI IMG/M metagenome (GOLD analysis project Ga0105162, IMG submission 81532) | Hot spring microbial communities from Jinze hot spring, China to study Microbial Dark Matter (Phase II) - JNZ 20120812A | ecosystem: Environmental > Aquatic > Thermal springs > Hot (42-90C) >...
CATGGTCAACCTTATTCAACCCTTTACTTCTAATCTAAGAAAATAATTGAAGTTTAAAAGCTTAGCGGATATTTAACTCGTTTTTAGATAATTATGTTTTAATAATGAATCCCCCATTAAGATCATATCCGGCCCTGCGATCGAGTCACTAATTAGACGTATTTGTAAAGTTATCTACACAATCTTTGAATTAAACTTAATGCTTGGTGATCGAGCCACGTCCATAAGGGATGATCTTCATTATATCCTCGATTAATTCTTTCTTCTTCCTATCTTCAACTTCTCCGAAGATACGTTTAATTACTTCTTCAGCCAATTCTTTTGCTCTCTCTTTACCTGGAGTTATCTTAATTATTCTTGTAGTCCTCCCTTCAAGAGTTTGAGATGGCCCCCATACTAGCCTACTATCTTCTACTCCGATAGCTATCTCAAGCTTAACGGTTACATACTTCTTCTCCCCCTTTATGATCACTCCTCCTTTAGGTACGTAATGTCCCGGAGGCGGCGAGAAGGATAATTGGTCAGGTTTCACATAGTAGACACTAATATATTGTAACCCTTCTTTCCATGCTCGACTATAGCATGCAGCAAATTGCGCTGCTTCCAATATCGATCTCTCAGTAGAGTCGGCTCCTTTCTTTAAGATTAAGATTGGCGCTCCTCTAACTTCTGAGTGGAAGACTAAATCTTCTTTTTCTAGATGTCTCCGTAATAGTGCGTGATTGCTGGAGACGTCTTTCCCCGCAACGGCTAGAAAGCCTTCGGAAGTATAGAACCACCTATACTTTTCATACCAATTCATCTTACCACGCGTAATCTTAGCAGATATAGTCTCCAACTTCTCAACAACTAAGTGCTCCCTCCTATTCAACAGCTTCTTTATCTTTTCACCAATCTCGTCAGCTTCCCTCTTTAATTCATCAATACGGGAATCTATATTTTTAGCCTCATCAAATATTCTCGATGCCTGTTTTGCAATCGATTCATTAAGGGTCAGCTGGACTTCTCCATAAGATGAAGATATCGAGATTTTTCTACTAAATTTGTCAACTCTCACCATTAGCTCATCTATCCTCACTTCTCCAGGTGGTTCAGCGTATCTCAGCTTCTCGATCTCGCTCGAGTAGGTGAGTATAAACTTGGCCAAACTTCTCTTCTGGCTTGATAACGCTTTCAGTTTTTCCAATGTTTTATGCTTATTCTCAAGTTCCTCGTTCAGTGACTTGATCTCTTTTTCTATCTTCTCTAGTGTTTCTCGTGCAGCCTCGTATGTTAGATTCTTTTCATAAGCTATTCTTACAGCCTCGTTGAAACTGGATGCCTGAATCACTTTTAGATCACGTAGCTTTAGAGATTCAGGCAAGTATGGTAGAGGATAGACTTCAAGTTTAGATTCTACGATGACTGGTTTACCGGTTTCAATCTCTTCGAGAACTCTCATAATCGCTTTTCTAATTTTTTCATACTCACCTATCGATATCTCTGAGAATTTCTTACTCTTCTCTACGCCCGCTATATAGGCTACTTCTTCAGCGTATCTTCCACCTAGACCCGCCTCGATGGCCAACGCTGAAACTATCTTCCTGTTCTTGTCTATCGATTCTAGTACTTGCTCTACATCTTGAGTACTCGTGATAATGCGTCTTCGAGGCGGAGGCTTGTACTCTTTTCCCACAATGATCTCCCTATCCTTCATTAATAGTTTTTCCAAACATTCAAGGATCCTCCCAGAGCTATCTGTTACTATCAACGTGCCTTTTGGCAAGAATTCAATTATTAAATTCAATCTTTCAGCATAGGGTCTCTGCAATTCAAAGATAACTATTCTCTCGCCTTCTAGTAATTCTACTTTTACTATTATCGAGTTGTTCAATATCTTTCTGAGCTTAGTTATTGTTTCTGAAGGCTTTGGAGGTTTCTGGTATTCACCTCTAACCAAGAACATGCATCTACCCGGAGAAATCCTCAATTCGTATCTATCATTATCCTTCTTAAGCTTCAGGATGATCGAGCCATCATCCATGCTGTAAACGTTTTCAATTCTGCTATCCACCAATTCATCACTGATCTCTTTCATCAATCTCTTGAACTCGAAAAAGGAAAGCTCCATCTTCTTCACCAATCTTGAGTGGGGACGCTCACTATCTCTTATGAACAATTAGAAGTATTAAGTTTTCAAGGTTACCCATAAAATAGGATAGATCCATGTATCTCTGAGGTAGTTTAAAGCAGACCTGCTTCTGATACTCGTTTGTTTAATTTTATATAAAGCTGGAGAATACCTTAGATGAGTGATTCTGTCTTGATGCCTGAAGACAAGATTTATTGGGGTAGAGCTATAGGCGGATGTATATTAGGGTTGTTAACAACGATATTTAGATTAGATAGGTTCGGCTCCATAGTTGCTATAATTATTGCGATAACCGTTTATTTTGTCTCAACGATTGTCTTACGGGTTCTCATCGATTCTGAGACACGTGCAACTCTAGGTAGAAAGTTATATCTTACAGGATCCGGGACGTATGGAGCATTATGGTTGTTAACCTGGATTTTTTCACATAATCTTATGTAGTCTTTACTCTAATCCAAAATATTGTTAGTAGTCTAAAGTATCATGAACCTCTTTCAGCCGTCTCATCTCCGTAAATCGAACTATTCTGATTCTTCTTCCTCTAGTTCTCTAAATGATTCTATCTGTTCAGGGGATTCTTCTGGTTTAGACTCTTTCTTTTCAATCTTATGAGGTGTAGGCAGTTTGTCCATAATATTGACTAGATCGAGCCATGTCTGTAGAAATTCCCTCGGAGGATTATACGATTCCTCCAGCAATTTCTTCATCTCGTTTTTTAATGTCTCCCTATCTACGCCATCTAAGTATCGCTCCCACAGTTTGAAGATGTAGGAGTCCCTATCATCGTTAACGTAGGAGTAGTATATTCCGTATAGTGCTTTATAATATGGATTGTGGTCTCCAATCTTCTTCCTAATATACTCTAGGCTTTTCTCAGATTCGCTTATCTTCCCACTGAAAAGGAGTGCATAGAATTTCCTGACCGACTTTATAGGCATCTCGCTCATGCTTGTTCCTCCTCTAAGTCTTCTACTCCATTCTCTGTTATCTTAAATATTGCTTCTCCCTCTGGGAGATACGGGCTAGATACTAGTCTAGCTATACGAGTATTCTTTCCAGCTGCTTTTCTAAGATATACTCGTGTATGGCTTGTGTGTCCAACTATGTGTCCTCCTACCGGTAGAACAGCCATGGCGCTAAAGTATTCATCTGGTCTAGCCATAACCTGGTTCGTGACTACTGCCGCTGCATTGAAGGCTCTTGCAAGTCTAAGAAGCTTATGCATATGTTTATTCAATTTCTGCTGACGCTCCGGAAGGCTCTGCCTACCCACGTACTCGCTTCTAAAATGTGCTGTCAATGAATCGATAATGATTAAACGTATATTGTTTTCTTTTATTACTTTGTCAGCTTTCTCTAATAGGAGTATCTGATGGTCACTGTTATAAGCTTCTGCGTATATTATTTTTTCAACTACTTGGTCTGGGTCTAGTCCTAGGAACTTAGCCATTTGAACTATTCTCTCTATTCTGAAAGTATTCTCTGTATCTATGTATAGTGCTCCTCCATTCAACCCTCCACGTTCTGGCGGGAGCTGGACGTTAACCGCTAGTTGATGACATATCTGGCTATTGTGGAATATCGTAGGCATATTCCCCCCTATGAAATTCTCTGTCTCCGGCACATTAAAGTCGTATACGTAATCATTGTATAGCTCGTAAGAAATCTCTGTTACGAAATCCCATGAAAGCTGTTTTATCATCGCTAGTCTTCTAATCGCTTCATCGATTTTCCTTATTCCCTCATTTATCTCCATGCTTGATGTCTTCTGATGTTTGATCTTAAATGGAAGTGAATAGAATAGTTTCGTATTTTCTCCGGTTACGTAGACTTCATAGTATTTCTCTTCTTTGACCTTCTTTTCTTTAATGATGGTGTTAATGCCCAGCTTAGATAAGAGATATGACATACTTAGTGCGAGGATAGGATTCTTAGTGTATGTTATGATTCCTCTAGACGGCGTATACCCATTGGCATCTATGTATCCAGCTAGAAATTGACGGATTACATTTCTCGAGCTATTGAATAGAGTCTCCGGAATAGATTTTTCTTTATCATTATCGATCTTTACAACTCTTTCTAGAAATTCCTTTACGGATTCTCCTAACAATATCTTGAAAAGTCCAGCTCGTCTCTCAATTTCGGGAGTGATGTCGAACTTCTTCTCAATATAATGCTCAACCCAATTTTTCAGAGTTTCATTATTAACAATTACGGAAGAGGGGCTAGATTCCCCAGCAGCTATGAATAATCCCGTAAAATAAGCATCATCAAGGCTTAAGCAATCTTCAGATTCTTCTATAGCTAGTATAGATGGGGCAGCTATCGGTGTCCCATGCTTAATCTCTCTAGCATCTACCCACGTTATTTCACCTTTCTCGTTTATTGAGAGGAATTTATGTGTTGGAGTAACTTTGAGCTCTCGCCCATTCTCAGTCTTTATTACTATAAGCTTATCCGTCCATTCTCTATACATGAATGCTGCTTCAACAGGCTTAATCCCGTCGCCTATAAAGGACAAGACTCTAACGCCGTTGAGAGGAATTATGAATCCCCGTCCATAAGGTAGTTCCCCATACATTGATATGTATTTTTCATAGATGGATTCTATCGGTTCTAGGTGGAGCTTAGTAGGGTTTAGATACATCACATACGTTCCTCTTGCAACGCATTTTCCTGAACCATACTCTCCGAAGAATTCTGTAATCGTCTGCGTCTCTACTCCTCCACCGATTAGTTTATCAAGTGTCTTACTCCCAGTCGTTATTCTGCCAACAGTCTTTTTTAATTCTGCAAGGTCCTTAGCAGTTACCCAACTTATCTCTATGGCCTGCCTGGCCGCAGCTATTATTTCTGCTGCTCTTTTCTCACTTATACCCGCTGCCGCCAATTCAGCAATAGTCGCTGTAGCTAGAGACTCTATTGTTGAGAAACCTATTTCTCTAAGCTTAGCTGCGGTTGCGTTACCTACTGAGGGGAGGTCTTCTATCTTTAAGTATACTTTTCTCTCTTCTTTCTGTTCTACAGGTTCTGTTTTCTTCTCTTTGGGAGACATCCTTCTTCTAGTATATGGTTTCTAAAAGTTGTATTTAAGGAGAGGGTTGAGGGGGAGCTGAAAATGGATTACTTCTTCCTCTCTCTCTGAGGAGCGATGTATCTATCAAGATATTCGTGGAAGAAAAACCAGATAGCAAATATAGCCAGCGATGCACCTATACCTATCGATAAGCCTAGGTATAGTGATTCTTTAACAGATTCGCTCAACGTGGTAACATCAATTATCATAGACGTCAGGAGTAGAGTGACTATAAAGAAGATGTATCCTCTAAGCCTTGATTCAACCCTAATCTTCTCTATGACTAGATTGAATATTGCAAAGAATAATAATGCGACGACTACGACGCTTATTATCCTAGTCCCGTAAAGTATGATAGAAGATACAGATTGCATATATTCCGGAGTAGCGAAAAGCATTAAGATACTGTATATGGATGCTAGCAGAACAGCGATGTAGACGAGGAAGGAAATCAGCCTATTAAAAGAAAAAGGCAATTCTCCACCCCAATATTTTTTCATTAGGCCATCAATATTAGCAAAGCCTAGAAGCTTCTTCATAACGTATCCGAGTATCCTGAGAGAGAGATAGGCGATCACGACTATCAATACAGCGATAATAATCTTCGGAACGAGTTGAGTAATCTCTCCAGAAATTAACCGTAAAAATTCTTCTACTATGTTGACCTGCGCCTTAACCACACGAACCATGATATTTAATTGGTTGTTCATCTATTTAGGGTATCCCCATAAGGAAGAATAAGAACCTATAGAGGATATAGAGTATCAATAATGTTGTTGCGATGGCCGCTATTTTTAAACCTAGAATGATCGATTCCCTAATGGTATCAACTATTATCGTGTAACCCATTATACTGTTACTGTAGAGTAGATATGAATATGTTCTAGCATACTCTTCGGGAACTATCGCCACTTCCATTATAGTGAAGTAGGCTATCGCAACTGATAATATTCTAATAGCAGCCGAAAAAATAAACAACGCAGTGTAATTGTCCTGAAAGATCAACCCGAAGGGCGTAGCCAACAATTGTGAAATATTTGCTATAATCGTTAAGAGAATGCTTACTCTTAATACACCTAGCCAACTCTTGTATCTAGCGAATAGAAAGTTTCCGAGAAAGTTTGCTCCAGTAAATGTGAAACCACCATAAGCGGAGATACCAATGTGTAATAGTGGGTAGGGAGTTATCATAGAGAGTATCGGAGTGAGCGATGCAAGTCCGAGAGAATACCTAAGATTCTTTAATGATGCCTTCGCCCACACAACTGATGAGACGATGCTTGCGATACTTCCAGCGAAATTTATCGCCGCAACTATGTAATCTGGGGAGTTTAAAACATTCATTAAGAATGGTGTCCAAGCTAGTCCAAGGAGATTCGCAGACGTAAGTAGAGTAATGAAGAAAGATGAAGAGGAAAACATCTGTTCAGGCTTACTGACTTGCTCAAACATCTTCAAACTTTCAACGTCTCTAATTCTAATGGTGATTATCGAGATTGTTGAGAGTACGCCTAGTAATCCTCCAAGAGTAAATAATGCTTGAAACTTGGTGGCTGGCGAAAGAGAATAAATTAAGAATATTGTAATCAGATATCCTATGATCGTCATGATGTTTGATGCTATAGTTCTCTTCGCCGTTACATCTTTAATGTCTGCTTCACTGAATAAACCATATATTATAAAGTTCGTGTAGGTTGAAGAAAAAATATATGAAATATTTGCAAGCGTGTAGCATAACGTAATCACTGAGAAGTTTTGAATATAGACTATCGGAATGAAGATGACTTTTTCGAGAGCATGGAAGAATAAAGATTTCTCAGTAATCTTGTTTACAAATATTGTTGGACGTTTATAGATTATCAAGGAGACTATGGTTGATATTAGAGTTGATATTAGTATTATGATTGATATTGTTAAGATGTCGAAACCTATCGAGACAAGGTAAAGTATGAAGATATTCCTAGTCATGACGAGGTATAGGCCGTAGAAAGCAGCCTCGCTAGCGAGGTAGATCTTCAGCAAACTTCTCGAAAGCCGCAGCATATAATTCTAGCTTCATTCTTCTAAATAGGTTAATTAAAGAATTTCTATCGGAATTCATGTATGCTTTGCGCTTATGCTTTTATCGTAGAATAGTATTTATGAGACCCTTGAACTGGATTAACAGAGAATATGAAGGCCGTCCTGATTGTTTGTGATGGTATGGGGGATAGACCTACAAAAACCCTAAACAATCTTACACCACTCCAAGCAGCAAATGCACCCACTTTTAATAGAATTGCCTCTCTAGGTGAATCAGGTATAATGGATATAATCTCTCCAGGTCAGCCTCCTGGAAGTGATACGGCTCATCTAGCTATCTTCGGATACGACCCTTATACGCAATATTCAGGTAGGGGAGCCTACGAAGCATTAGGCGCAGGATTAAATTTGAGGCCAGGAGATGTGGCCTTCAGATGTAATTTCGCAACCATCAACGAGGAAGGAGTAGTTATCGATAGAAGAGCTGGAAGGATAAGTACAGAGGAAGCGAGAATACTCGCTGAAGCATTAAGAGATCTCGTGCTCGAAGACGTGGAAGCACTCTTTACTCCTACTACTGAGCATAGAGGCGTTCTAGTTCTTAGAGGTGATAAACTTTCCAGGATGGTTTCAGACATAGATGTCCATGAAGTAGGAGTAAGAATCGGTAAACCAAGACCTCTAGACGATAGCATAGAAGCAGAACATACAGCTAAAATTCTAGAAGAATTCGTTACGAAAACAAGAAGAATACTGGAAAATCACCCTCTCAATAAAGAGAGGGTTGCGAAAGGTTTGAGACCTGCGAATGCTGTTTTACCCAGAGGTGCAGGAACACTACCCAACGTCAAGCCTTTCAAAGAGATATGGGATATGAAGACAGCAGCCATAGCTGGTGGAGCATTGTATAAAGGTGTTGCGAGAGCTCTAGGATTTGACTTGATCGAGGTTCCAGATGCAACAGGAACCGTTAACACAAACTTGAAAGGAAAAATAAAGCACGCTACAGATGCTCTGAAAACCTATGATTTCATATTCCTGCATATCAAGGCGACCGACACCGTAAGCCATGATAAAAATCCAGTTAAAAAGAAGGAAGTAATTGAATGGATATCGCGAGAAATTACGCCTCTAGTTGATATGGTCGAAGCAGAGGAGTACTACTTAATTTTGACCGCAGATCATACAACCCCTTCAGAAGTAGGAGAGCATAGAGGAGACCCCGTACCAGTAGCTATAATGGGGCCGGATGTTCGGAGAGATTGGATAGAGAAGTTTGATGAATTGTCATGTTCTAGAGGTGGTCTAAGCCGTATTAGGGGAACCGACTTAATGAAGATCCTCATGAACTATCTCGGGAAAGTTCCCCTCTTCGGAGAGTAATTAAACACTTCTAACAAAATAGTTCAAGACAAGAATTACGACAGTAATCATCGATACAAGGGTTAAGTTTTATTCTAAGTATCCAATGAGCTATCATCAATCATGGTTAAAGCTTTCTTTCCAACATGATATAATCGTAATATTAAAAAGTGCGACCTAGAACTAATATTTGCAAATTCGGAGGATGATCTATATGTCTGAACCTCCATCTCATAAGATGAGAATTCCAATAAACATAGATATAGAAGAGGTCGGCATCCTCGAAGGCGAGTTCATTCGATTCTACGCACCCTTAACGATAAGAGAGCTACTCAAGATGATGCCGATAGAGGGTTTTGCTGCAAAATGGGGATACGCCGTATATATTCAAGTAAACTTAAAGAGAGGAGCTGAAAAACCCGCTGAGAAAATTAACCCTGGAGATATCCTATACTGGCCTCCAGGTCCATACTTGTTGCTCTCCTTTAAAGAAGCCACTCCACCATCTCAGAGTGTAAGAATCGGGAAGATAGATAAGAATTACGGTTTACTAGAACAAGTTAAGCCTGGTTCAAGAATAAGATTCATTTTAAAATAAGTTTATTTTGTTTTAGTCTTTTTCTTGGATGCTACAGATTTTTCTTTAGTCTCTTCAGAGCTTTTAACGCTTTCCGCAACTACTTCTAATGGTGCAAAGATTCTGAGATCACTATTCCCTGAGACGAATCTTACCAGCTTCATTTCTGCAAGCTTGTTCAATACCTGCTTAGCTATAGACAATCTAATTCCGAATTTTTCCGATATGACGGAGGGCGTAAGATACTTCTGAGTCTTAGCAAAAGCAACTACTTCCTCTATACTTGGAGGGACTACATCACTTACTATTTTCTCTTTCTTCTGTGGTTGTTTCTCGCTTTCTTCCTCTTTTGGTTTTGTAGTCTTTTTCTCTAATTGGCTTAAACGTGGCTTCTTAGCTCCACCCAAACTATTTTACCTCCCGGATAGAATCACTATTCGCTAATAAAAACTTAACGGCCCTTATACTTACGAAATCAGCAATTCAAGGCTTCATATTGTTTTCACTAATATTATTATAAATAGTCAAAATGATGGAAATCTGCAATCTGGTTAGGATTTTTGCCGTTAATATGACTTTTTTTCGTTCAAAAGATATATATCATGGCAAATCTATGTTAAATTGCGAAAGGAGGGTAATGAGTATAAATGGAGTATCGGTTACAAGATAAGCAAATATCGTATTTGGCTTCAGTAATGAGAATAAACGATTCTAAATTACCGGCTATTCTTAGAATACAGAGTAAAGTCTTGAAGACCATGACCGACATATTGTTAGAGAAAGACTTCCAATGGGTACTCCCGGTAATGTTAGCGAAGTCTACGGATCCTCTATGGCCTGACCCAGGCTACAGCATTGAAGAGAGAATCGAGGTCGAAGTCTATGGTACGAAGGTTAAGACTATGCAGAGTATGATCGTCCATAAGAGAGTTCTCGTATCTCTGGGTCCTGAGAAGATCTTCATCTTATCTCCGAACATTAGAATAGAATCAAGGAAGAGGATGACAACGGGTAAGCATCTATACGAGTTTACTCAGCTAGACCTTGAGTCAGCCTATGCTAAGATGAGGGATATATTTCAATTGTTTGAAGAACTGGTCACCAAATCTATCGAGGTGGTCAAGAAGGAAATGCGTAGGGAATTAGAGATCCTCTCAAGAGATCTACGAGTACCAAATACTCCTTTCCGAGTCTACAAGAGGTCAGAGCTTGAAAAAGAGTATGGGGATAACTGGGAAGAAGAAATATCTAAAACATCAGAGGATCCTGTGTGGGTAACGGATATACCGAGAGAATTCTATGACTACCAGGATTTCGAGACCGGTGAATGGAGGAACTATGACTTGATCCTTCCAGAAGGATATGGAGAAGTACTGTCTGGAGCGGAGAGAGAATACGAGTACGAGAAACTCTTAAAGAAGATAACTAGAGACGGGCTGAGGAAAGAAGACTACAGAATCATATTAGATCTTGCTGAGAAAAAACTTCTAAAACCATCAGCTGGAGCGGGAATCGGAGTAGAAAGATTCATACGATATATCTGTGGATTAAAACATGTAGGGGAGGTTCAACCGTTCCCCCGTATCCCAGGCATAGTTCCAGACCTATAGACTAGATACTTGTATTTGAAAGAAAACAGAGGAGAATTACTCTTGGATACACTGATGAAATGACGTAACCAAGCGTTGGGCCTCAAAAACGTATAAGAATCTTCTTAATCTAATTTCACGAATGAGGTAAGGAGAGAAGGTTCCAATAGCTGATAACCTTTTCAAACTGATTATTCAATACCTAGATCATGCCGATACCTGTTCTATGACGATTTTCTCCTCTACGAAACCATTAAGCCGTTTCTGGCAATATCCGATATTTGTCTCATCCTCACGTAAATATAATACTTGGAAGAGGCGGTACCTTGATAGGTGGAGTTGAGGTTTAAAGACTTCCTAGCGGAGAAACTTCCAGAGGCGCCTCGTAACAAGCTACCTTCTAGAGCTAGAGTCATCGATAGAATTGCAATTATCCGTATTCCGGAAGAACTAGAG
>Ga0105162_1001975_pt1 | contig 11200 bp, 11 predicted proteins | sample JNZ201metaG_FD_81532 | JGI IMG/M metagenome (GOLD analysis project Ga0105162, IMG submission 81532) | Hot spring microbial communities from Jinze hot spring, China to study Microbial Dark Matter (Phase II) - JNZ 20120812A | ecosystem: Environmental > Aquatic > Thermal springs > Hot (42-90C) >...
ATATATGGAAATAGTCTAATATGTTCAATCTAGCAAGAGTGGAGAGAAGCTCAGCCCTCATCTCTAGGTCTACATAGATCTTCTTCAAGTCTCTTCTACCGATCCCCTTCATTACGGCTATCTTATTCTCTAGAAGATGGCTACTACCCTCACCTCTAAATTCATGTAGATCCGTACTAGGCTGCCAACTGAACAACTCAATATAATCAAATCTATTATCTTCTGGGTCGTATCCAACTATCTCATTTATCGATAATACCCTCCTCTCTACTTTCCCCGTGCTAGGTATTCTTACAGCACTTTGGACGACTACTGCGTTAAGTATGTCTATGTATGTTTTCGGGATTTCTATAGGAGAGCCTGAAAGTCTTTGGATTAACTTCTCAACACTTCCAGCATGGAATGTAGCAAGTACAGGAGCACCCGTCTGCATCGCCTGGAAAGCCACGCTCGCTTCTTTCCCTCTAACCTCTCCAACTATAATATAGTTTGGCCTCTGCCTGAGAGCTGCCTTCAATAAATCGAATAATTCTATGCTTGAGCTCCCCGACTCGGATTGTCTTGTTACCTCTCTCACCCAGTTATCGTGGGGAACTATTATCTCAGGCGTATCTTCTATGCTTATTATCTTATAGTGGGGATTGATGAACACACATACTGCTCGTAGGAGCGTTGTCTTACCGCTAGCTGTTTCCCCGCAAAACCAGATACTCATATTGTTTTCGAGAAGAATCCATAGGTAAGCTGCGCCTAGAGCACTTATCCCGCCGTACTTGATTATCTGGATTATACTTATAGGTTTATCACTAAATTTCCTGATAGTAAAGTTCGTGCCCTTCATGCTTATATCTTTCCCGAATACTATGTTAATCCTAGAGCCATCCGGAAGGGATGCATCGACGATAGGGTTTCTAAAAGTTACAGGTCTGCCAGTTCTCTCCGAGAGCTTTCTAACAAAATTGTCTAACTCATACTCATCTCTAAACACTATATTAGATTGACAGCTTCCAAAAATCTTATGCTCTACGAAAATTGGGCCAACTCCGTCACAGCTAACGTCCTCGATATACTCATCTCTAATAAAAGGTTCAAGTATTCCCATCCTTATTTTATCCATTATCAATTGATATTCTAAAGACCTGTACGTCTCGTTGTTTACGTATATTCTTTTGTAGCCGCTCTTCTTCTCTATTCTATAATCTCCTGTCTTAAGGCTTCCATCTATCTTGATCGTATTCTTTAGAATCTTCTTCAAGACTTCTTCATGTTCTTCCACAGTTTTGAAGTCTACACTCTCATCTATCTTGGAGATTATTAATTCTTCGACGATCTCCATTATCCTGCATATCTTCTCATTGATAGTTGGCTGGATGACAATATATGATGGTCTCTCTCCCGGCTTCACAGATTTTATATGAATGAATATTGGATCTCCTACAGGGTACAAAATGTTTACTTCTTTAGAGTACCTCATCTCTCGGCTGAGCTGCTCAAAATATTCTGGAAGCTCCTCGCCCTTCCTAGCTAGATTATCTAGGTATCTTGCTAGATGAGGATTCTTTGAAAGAGAATCCTTAAAATTCTTGGCAAGCCTTTCCTCCATGGTCTTGACTATTTGACTCATCCTCTCACGCTTTAGCTCTAGAGAAGGGGAGTACCTTTATCCCGAATGCAGGATCAACATCGAAGCTCAAGGTTATCGATGTCTGCTTCACTGCACCTTTTAATTTTGGGACTTGAAGTATCTTGACTATCCTGTCGCCTATCTCTTTGACCTGTAGTATGAAATGGACGTCCGAGATGCTTCTCATTCTTACAAGCATTTCTTCGCTGAAAGCATATGGGTGAACGGTTACTATCATTGACTTATCCTTTTCCTCTATTATGTTTCTAGCCTCTGTGAAGAAGTTGAGAATATCTTCTTCTTTAGCATGAGTGACCAGGTATGTTAGAGAGTCGATAACGTATAGGTCGAAGTATTCTCTAAGTTTTATAGTGTTCAATATCAGCTCTAGGAACCTTGATGAGAGGAGTTCATCCCATTCCAAGTCTTTAACATGTAATTCGTAGATCTGTAATACACCCTTCAAGTAGTATTCTTTTACCGATAGGCTAATCTCTTCCATCGATTTTAGAAGACCCCTAACCCCAGATTCAGTAGTTATAAAAAGTGTTCTGCAACCACACCTAAGAGCCCCGTAAACATATTGTTGTGCCAAGACACTTTTCCCACTATCATTTGGACCCTCGATCAAGCATAAGAAGGGGATTCTAAGTTCCCCGATCTTTCTATCTAGCTCAGGGTTCATCGCTTTTACAAATCTAGATTTACCAGATTCCTCGCTCAGTTTCTCCCACCTCCTTCGATGCAAGGCACTATCAAGACTGACTCTCCAACAACTGGTTCATCTTTTCTTACCCATGCTTCTATTAGTAGAGCTTCGCCTGGATCCCATAATCCTGATTTAAAATCTCCTGAGACTGGGTTAACCAATTCCGCATGATTACCGTACTCTATTCTTAGTGGGAGCCAACCCTCATCTAAGCTTCTACTTGGATTATATGTAAGCCATTTTACTCTAGTCTTGTTATCGGTTGATCTATATAGAAAGATTACGTCGAGAAGAGGAAAATCTGTTACATGTAGAGGTTTAATACATTTATTCACAAGTTTTAATGATATCGACGTGTTGTCCGGAGAAATCTCTAACTCTCTGATCTCTATTTCTCCCCTATTTCCTAGTGAGCTCTTCTCTAAGTACTGGCTATAGTATATGAAAAGCGATGTATTGTTGGACAGACTGTTTAACATGTATCCAACTAATATGAGCGTAGTTAGCGTAAAGATTACGAACACGGAGAGACTTCCAAGACTAGACATTCCATAACCCCCTACACTGAGAAAAAGTAATCACAGGTTTTTCCATTGAACAGTACTAGCTTGACATTGTAATCTCCTTCAGTAAGTGCTTCGTCTAGATTTGATGTAATCTCTAGTGTCTCAGCAGGATCCCATCTACCATCATCGTCTACGTCATTCAGCAGTCTGTATGTCCAGCCAGACGATGGATCTTCGTGGAGAAGATACTTTACACTATTATATGATATTAGGAGTATCTCTGAAGATTGTATTAGTTGAGGTGATACCTGTTTTGCTCCAGTATTCTTTACCCACAGCTTCACGATATCTGAAGAAATAGATGAATAAGCGAAGACTATTCTACAATCGTATTCTATTTCTTCTTTGATTTTCGCTAGTTGAAGTTTCTGAAGGTCTGCTGCTTGATTCATGTTTGAGATGTAGACGCTTGCTATGGTTGATGCAACGACGATCGATACTATTGCAAGAATTACCTCCGTCATTAATGACCCTACAGGCATGTCACGGCACACCCTCTCTACTCTTAAATTCTCCGAGAGGCTCCTTCAAACCAAACATTAGTAGTATGAAGAACCTATCGTCTACTCTATTATTAGCTAGCAGGCTTATAATGTATGCTGCTGCAACTGTAGAATCTAGAGATAACCGGCTCGGAGAACGAACATATACTTCTCCACCAGAATATTTGAGTAGAAAATCCACTACGTCTATCAGAGAATATATCAGTCTCCTAGGTACAAGTTGACCGGCTATCCTAGAGTTGAGAAACTTTAATACATGTTCCGGACCTAGCAGCTTTATCAGTATCGAACCGCATGCTAGAACATTTAGTAGGTTTACTTGACCTAAATGAGGTTCTTCGAATCTCGATCCTATGCTTTCTCTACCTACATCCTCGAAATCTTGGAGAGGTTCCTGGAAGACTTCTTTTTTACTACTCTTCTTTACGTTTTCTACTTCTTGAGATGCTTGCCTAGGCTGAAATTTTTCAAGGTCTATTATCTTCGCAACGTAGTTGAAGGGGTTTTCCAGCTCCGATATGAGTTGTCTTACGTCCATGAGTGTAGTCTCTAGAGGTCCCTTCATCCTTCTAACTTCATCTTCAAGTTCTCTAAGCCTCTTTTCGAGGAAGCTGTGTTCTTCACGGCTCATCCACTCTTTCCTCCAGAGGAGTTATAAGAACAAATTCACATATTGTGTTCTCATTTTCATCTAGGCACGTTGAAACCTTCTTAATTTCTAACGGCATTTTAAAGAACAGCTCATAATATCTTGAAAGTATTCCTCTATAGAAAAAGTATACGAGAGAAGTTTTGAAGTCTGAGTCTTCTTTAGAGAATTTCTCAAATTCTTTACTATTGATTCTACAGACTAATTCTAGACGACCGTCCGGTCTAAATGCTTTAAGTATAAAGGTATCCTTAACAAGGTTATGTATCTTTAAACAATTGACAAGATACTCATTAGCTTCTTCAAGAGAAGCTCCTCCAGACTTTAAACATGGATGTAGATTGAATAAATCTTCACCGATAGACCTGCCAAAGCTATAAAGCAGAACGTTCGTCAGACCCATTCCCAAGCTACTTTTAACAACGTCTAATATCAGTCCTATCACTTCATTAATGCCTGTGAATGAAAAAGCATTACATTCTTTATCCGAATTGAATACGCTCATAATCTCACAATCCCCTCAAAATAATACTAAAAAGATATTTATATATTTTTCTTGAGATATTTTTGTAAGATAACATTTATATATCAGTATTATCTAAATATTATTGAGAAAAATGTGGTGGAAAACTCAGGTAAGGAGAAAGATGAGTAGACGTGGATTAACAGGCCTAGAGACAGCCATCATTCTAATAGCATTCGTTATCGTTGCTGCTGCATTTGCTTTTGCAGTATTGAATCTGGGATTTGCATCTACTCAAAAAAGTGGTGAAGTTCTAAAAGCTGGATTAGAAGAAGCTACTTCAAGCATAGAGCTAGCAGGCTCGGTGATAGCTACTGGCGAAAAAGCGAGTGATAATAATATGAAGGTGTCCAATATTACATTATATGTCAAGACTGCGGTTGGAAAGAGACCTGTAGATCTCAGTAACAATACTTTGATAATATCTTACATGGATCCATATAAGGTCGTCGACAAACTTACCCATGGAGTACAAGTAGAAGTCTCGGAAATACAGGGTGATGGAGATTCCCTGATAGAGTATGGTGAATCATTTAAGGTCGTAATACATGTTGATCAGATCTACGGAGGTATCGATAACGTCCAGCTAAAGCCTAATGATGTATTCGTAATAGAAGTCAAGCCTCTGGTAGGCGCAGTACTAAAAGTTGAGAGAAGGATACCTCCATCAATCGATCCTGTAATGGACCTAGCATAAGATAAGCCAGATTAATCCACGTCTACTCTAATCCCCTATATTTTTTACCTGCTAAACATATTAAAGAGTTGGAACTAAATTGAAGATCCTTTTATCGTCTCCTAGGATCTCTGGAGTTGGCGGGATAGCTCATCATGTTAGAACGCTTGCTAGGAAACTTCGGGACAAGGGCTTCGTGGTGGATATTCTTTCCGCTGAATACTTGAAGATACCCAGCTTGAAGAATTTAGCTAATCCATTGTATGGGCTCCTCTCATACTTGAAGACCATCACGAAGGAATACGATATCGTTCATGGACATAATCTACCATCTCTTCCAGCTATCCTATCTTCTAGTGGCGGGAAGGTCTTGACTCTCCATGGATTGTACTCCAAGCAGATACGGCTACTTCACGGTCAGCAGCTAGGGTACATGGCTGAAGTCGTTGAAAAAAAGTTTCTGAGGAAGCTAGATGCTATAACAACTGTATCTATGGAGGCCTTGAAATACTATGAGGGCCTCGGGTTAAAGGTTGAGCACATACCTAACGCTATAGACTTGCTAGATCTACCTAAAGACTCTGAGAGAATATGCAGTCCTCAAATAACCTATCTAGGCAGGTTATCTTATGAGAAGGGTGTAGACTTACTGATCGAGACTGCGGCTAGATACGGTCTTAGAGGATTGGTTATTGCTGGAGATGGGCCGCTAAGGAGATTTTTCGAGAAAGCTCATGAAAAGAAGCTACTCACATATCTTGGACCTCTACCTAGGTGGAGAGCGTTGAGAGTCCTCGCAGGCTCTGATGCGGCAATTTTACCCTCTAGACAAGAGGGGATAAGCACGTTCCTACTAGAGGCCATGGCCTTAAAAATACCCGTGATAGCTAGTAAGGTAGGAGGGAACATAGAAATTATCCAAGAAAACGTAGAAGGTATTCTAATAGAGCCGGATGCTGGAGAAATAGCTAAAGCGGCTAGAAATGTTTTGACGAAAACCATCCCAGTAGATAAGATGATCGATAAAGCGTATAATAAGATACTAACACAGTATGAATGGAATACTGTGTTGAAAAAATACCTAAACGTTTATGCAAGAATCCTAGACCTAAAACGCTTTTAGAAGCTGTCTCAGCCAAGGAATTTTCTAGAGGGGCGGCAGTATCCTACTTCAAACACTTAAATAATCCTGCCAAGAATCCATAATTATAGAAGAGGGAAGAACCGATTAATGGATTTTGAAAATCTACATATCAAGGGTGAGAACATAATTGAGTACAGGGCCACCAACTATAAAATATATTGTTGAAGCCAGAATAGAGGTAGATGGCATAGTTGATAGAAATGATATCGTTGGAGCGATCTTCGGTCAAACGGAGGGGTTATTCAGTAGCGACCTAGACCTTAGAGAACTTCAGAAAGCTGGAAGAATAGGTAGAATAGAGATCCATACAAACGCACATGGAGATAAAACAATTGGGAGAATCACCGTACCATCTGCACTGGATAAGTATGCAACAGCCCTGATAGCGGCCATGGTTGAGAGCGTTGATAGGGTAGGACCATACCAAGCTAGAACAAAGATCGAGAAGATAGAAGACGTGAGAGCGGAAAAGAAAAAGAAGATACTTGAAAGAGCCAGAGCGATACTTTATGATTGGGAGAAGAGCAAAATCCCCGAAGACGACCAGCTACTGAAGGAGCTAGAAGAAACAGTACTGAAGGCGAAAATAATAGAGTATGGCCCTGAGAAGCTTCCGGCAGGGCCGGAAGTTGAATTAAGTGATGAATTGATCATAGTTGAGGGACGTGCTGATGTTATAAATTTACTTAGACATGGGTTTAAGAATGTAGTTGCTGTTGAAGGAGTAAAGATTCCTAAAACTATCGAGTCTCTAGCAAGTAAGAAGAAGAAGGTAATCGCATTCCTAGATGGGGATAGAGGAGGAGATATGATACTCAGTGAGCTCATCAGAATGAATATTAAGATAGACCAAGTAGCTAGAGCACCTCATGGAAAAGAAGTTGAAGAATTAACGGGGAAGGAGATATTCGAATCATTTCAGAAAGCTGTCCAAATACAGGAGATATTAAAAAACATGAAGATAAAACCTAAACCAGAAGAGGTAGAAGTACCCTCACAGATAAAGGAGTATGTAAAAGAAGTTGATGGGAAACTAGTATCGATACTGTTGAATGAAGACCTGGTAGAGCTTGCTAGAGTGCCTGTAAGCGAGCTTGCTCAGAAACTACAGGAATTGAAGAATGATGTAAAATACGTGGTCTTCGATGGAATAATAACACAGCGTCTAGTAGATATACTTTCAGACGCTCCTAGAGACGTATACATGATAGGGGTTAGACTAGGAGACATCGTAAATCCATCACCGAGAGTCCACATGTTAATATCCAGTAGACTATAGTATCATACCTTTAATGATGCGATGCTGTCGACTTTCAGAGCATTGAGAGCATTGATGAAAACTTAGGAAAAACTCTCATAAGAGAATGAGAAGATACGGTACATGATGTAAAGTGTTCTAGGATTCGCCATCCTTCTCTATTTCGGAAAGTCTAAGAGGATAACGTAATGTGGCCACTATTCCTCCTAGACCACGTATTTTATCAGAGGCTTCTAAACCATTTAGTATAACTCTTAACTTTATTCTTCCATGTTCAGCTTCGTCAAGTAGAGATGATAACCGCTCGTCTATAATGTTCTCCCATAGGAAGCTCTCCGAGATAAGCACCTTCTCAACAGCCTTCATCTTAGCTGCCTCTAAGACTTCCTTCAACCCTAACGCGACTTTCTCAGGGTTCCCAGACATCTCCCGAATAAAGTTTTCAACTTCTATGGAGTCTTTTACTGGTTTAAGTTCTTCAGCATACTCTCTTAGTTCTCCACTTCTAAGAGCCTCTCTTAGTCCTTCTTCTCTACCCAAGGAAGTATACCCTTTCTTCTTGATCTTCTCCAATACATTCTTTGCATTCTTCCTTCCTAGATACCCAACGAATTTCTCAACGCTAATACTTGAGCCCAATAGGGCTATATCCACATCTTTATCTTCTTTCAGAATACCTTGCATTAGCTTAACCACCTCATCGAATACTTCATACGTTGAGTCCTCAACGAATTCTTCATACATCTTCGTTCTAGAAGGGATGTTCTTAGAGTAGAGCACTCTTAACCCTAAGTTGCTGAACTCTGAGACGGCGACTCCCTCATTGTCTAATGTTATACATATAATCCTTCTACTCCTCCTTCTTGAATAGTTTAGAGAAAAGGAGTAAAGCCTATCGAATCTCTCCCTGCTCTCTATCTTTAACTCTACACCTGGAACTACGTGGACCGTATGATACTTCCCAACTAAGTCTAATTCTCTACTTTCATAGACTATCCGGCCGGTGAAGCTTATTCTCCTAAGTAGAGGATCGACAAACTTTTTCTCAACCATTATCCCAAACGTTACAGACACCCTTTCACTATCAAATCTACCGTCTGCACGCTCTTTCTTGATTTCTCTATTAGTCTCAGAGTACATTACATCTCCTATGCTGACCAGCCTGAAGATATTCAGTAAATCTAGAGTATTCTCGGGAAGTACCATGATAAACCTTTTCAATGGATTGACTTGACGTATAATCAACTCTAGACACCTATAGTCTTCTACTGGATAAAACTCAGAGTAGGCTAATAATAAACATCATGTGTAAGAATGGCAGGTGAAGAGTCGGCATAATCTTCACAGCATTCATCCCGGATAAGAATATCGTGGAGCGGCATCTCAGCTCAAGACATGGGTATCAAATTTTAGACAGGGGTACCGATCATGAAATACCGTTTTGGAAAATTGGTAGATGATGTGAAAGCCGGTGAGAGCGGTATTATATGAGAAGATTTATCTGGATAGTAGCATCCCCTGCGGTTGCACCTTCATCAAACTGATCCGGATAACTGGGCCACCTTAAAGATGGATCTTATCGATTATAGGAGAACTGAAAGCTTGTAGAGGTATTCTTAATAAACTTGTCTGGAGAATAAACTCATGCTGGTGGATTGGAGGTAAAGGTAGTCTACGATGAAGATAGATGGACTCTGTTAAGGAATCTTAGAGATAAGGCTTTAAAGATAATGGATGTGTTGAGTCTGAAAGGGTTAGAGACGATAGTCTACGGAAGTATCGCTCGAGGGGATGTAAAACCTAAGAGTGATGTAGATGTCTTTATACAGTATCCTGTAAGCTCAGCGATACTACAGGTATACTTAGAGGAAAATGGATTCAAAATCTATAGGAAAGTCTTAGTTCAGGCAACTCCAAGCTATGTTCCGAAAGCGTATATCTACTTAGACGAAGAGGAATTAACTTCAATAAGCTTTCCACTAGCTAAGATGAAGAAAGAGGAAATCGAATTCTACAAGCTAGCCGGTCAACTTGACTACAATAGGCTCAGGGAAGGTGGCAGGGTTCCAGGGATAAATAAAGACCTACTGTTCATAGTTCCAGTAGAGGATGGACATATAGAGATGCCTGTAAAAATGAACATAGAGAGAGCTGCAAAGATTATAGGAGTAGATCCTCAGACTATTAGGAATAGAATACGAGTCTTGGAGAAAAGGAGAGAGCATGGTAGAACTGGAGTCTACAGAGAGATAGAAGTATCAAGAGAAGAGAACTTCGAAGACATACTAGATTATCTGAGAGATAGAGACCCAGCACTTAGGAGGAGGCTTAAGAAATACGAGTGAAAATGCTTCGTATAGAAGAGAGTATTCTAAGTGAAGTGTATGTGGAGTTGAACCCTTTTTGCGAGTCTTATTATGTTGTCCTCTAGATAGAAGAAGTCAACTTTAATAAGAATGAGGAGATATTAATTGGAGAATATAGGGATAGGTGTAGAAGTATGGTCGAGAAGAGTGATGACGATTACATGAAGAGGATGACGAATGCTTTGAGAAGTGGGGCCAAGATGCTCTCTGAACACTGTCCTATATGCGGGAGCCCCATCTTCGAGATAAAGGAAGAGCTATGGTGTCTAAGATGTAATAAAAGAGTGGTGAAAGTCAAGTCCGATGAAGAAGTTGGTCAAGCATTATCAGTTTACACATTAACGATTACTGCGTCGACATTAGCGGTAAAGATAGAAGAATTAACAATACTCCTCTCTAGAGCGGTCGAGGTGGACGAAGTAAAGAGACTTTCCGAGACCCTTGAAATATTGCTTAAGACCCTTGAACAAACACTTAAAGTAAGAAAGCTTCTAAGAGAAGAAGAAAGTTAGGAATACACGTATAGTAGCACATATTCCGTCTCCGTAATGGCCACATCAGAACAATAATATCAATTACTTATCTACTACGACACCCAATTGTGGAATATATCTTGAACCAAGTTAAGATTAATATTAAAGAGAGCTAGGAAGACGCAGAAAAATTAGTGAAGAAATCTACATGAATGTCTACCAAAAGTATCGAATGAGTAAGCTGGTGGTATATGTTCCGATATGCTCAAGCTAGGACGTTCAACTATACGTGAAATGTTGAAGAAAGAGCATGTAAGAAGAGTGGCCAAAGTTCATAACCATATTTTGAGTATCTCCATTGACATGTTCAAACCTATCTTTTTAATAAATGATAAGAAGAAGAGGCTTACATGCATGGGTATTAATCTCAAGCTATGCTCTTGATTCGGATTTGGTATTTTTCACATGTAGCTAGCCCGATATACTTTAGAAGATAACTGTTTTCCAGTGGAAAGAGAGGGGTTAGCCAGATTTCCTGTGAAGAAACTCAATATAGCGGCTTTCCATCCTAGAGGGGCTAGAATAAAGCTTCTCTGGCCTTGATACTACAATCCCTTTAACAATCTGTGAAGAGTAGATATCATAGTGGAAAGCTAGAGAAACACTCATCCACCCCACTATTTCCATTGGAGAATATTCAACCATAGAT
>Ga0105162_1001976_pt1 | contig 11200 bp, 9 predicted proteins | sample JNZ201metaG_FD_81532 | JGI IMG/M metagenome (GOLD analysis project Ga0105162, IMG submission 81532) | Hot spring microbial communities from Jinze hot spring, China to study Microbial Dark Matter (Phase II) - JNZ 20120812A | ecosystem: Environmental > Aquatic > Thermal springs > Hot (42-90C) >...
CCCTATAGAAGCACGCCCTGTCCTCCCTATACTCCTGCATTATCCGGAACCTCCTCCTCTTCCTCCTGGAAACTGTGGGCTTTCCTTTTAGCCGGAGGTTTTCTTGGATGTGCTATGATCTTTCTCGGAGCTCTTTTTTTGGGGGAAGCTCGGAAAAGGGGTTAAATTTAACAAGATTTTTTGGAATTGCGTTACTTTTATTAGCATCGGCCGTTGGATGTTTGCAGAAAGCTCACCCTCAAATTAAGATTTGGTTTTTGGAAGTAGAAAGAGAAGGTGGCTACTGGGTTGGTCCAAATTTCCTTGCCAATTTAGGCCTCAATCCAAAGGGAGATTCCCCACCTGCTATTTCCCTCTCCCTTGAAGGCAATGATGTGCCTTTATTGCCTTTGAGAACATCAGCCGGGTGGGGATTTTTCTTCTTCACCCAGTATCACCGTACTCGCTATTCCTCTTATAACCCTTTAAAGCTTGAAGTTGGCAAAAGCGGCCCTCAGATAGCCAATAGCGGGTTTTGCCCTCCTCCTTCTGTTAAGCCCCTTCCATGGGCCCTACACTTCATTCATCTGGAGGAAGATCTGTATTACTTGCCCCAAGCTGAACTTGAAATCCCATGGCTTTGGAAACCCCTTTATGCTCCCGGAAAATTGGCTTTTACCCTTAACTTAACTGATGCGCTGGAAGGGCCCGTTACCATTACTGTTCAAATTTGGAGCCATAGCGATTTCCCTTCCAAGCCAGATCATGAGCTGCAAATGTGGTGGGATGAAACGCTGATAGGAAAATGGCAATGGGATGGTATGGGGGTTTATCAGTTTCAAGCGCATACAGAGCTAAATAAAAATTACGCAAAACATGAACTCACTCTGGAATCTTCCTTGCCCCTTGGTACTAAAGCCTCAGTCCTCTGGGTGGATTATATAGAGGTCATTTACAGGCGCATTGTAAAACCTGAGGGAGAAATGTGGCTCGCCGAAGGCGAAGCCCTCAAAGTTGAAGGGAGCAGCCCATGGACTTACGCAATAGATGTTACTAATCCTTTGGAGGTCAAAGGTTGCCTTATCCCTTCTGACGGTGTAATTTCCACAGTGCCTGGTCATCGCTATTGGATAGGCAATCCTCAAAAAGCCATGACCCCTACTGGGATAAGACCCAGCACTTCTTTTAATCCAAACAAGTTGGATGAAGTTGAGTATTTGGTAATAGCTCCGGAGGGGTTCCATAAAACCCTTGTTCCCCTGCTGGAGCATAGGGAAAGGCAAGGGCTTAGAGTGGGCTTAGTTGAACCAAAAGCAATCTATGATTCTTTCAGCGGGGGCAGAGCCGATCCTCAGGCAATTTGCTCCCTGGTCAATTCCTTGCCTTCCTTGCGTTATTTGCTGATAGTCGGAGATGGAACGGCTGTCCCTGGAGGCTATGATGGGCCCTCAGGTAAATTCCTGGTTGTCTCTCCTTTTACCCGAACCCGGGAAATTGGGGAAACCCCCGCAGATGTGCTTTTGGGGACGAACAATGCAAATGAGCCTGTGGTAGCAGTAGGGCGATTGCCAGCTACTTCTCCGAGAGAGTTGGCTTTTATGGTAGACAAAATCCTGGATTGGGAAAACTCAGGAGAGAGCTTATCTTTCTTGTTAGTTTATGATGATGGGCCAGAATTCAAAAGTGTAGCAGAGGAAATTAAACGAACGGTTGAAGCAAAAGGGTTTAACGCGAATTTTGCCCAAGATCGTTCTGAGGTTCTGAAATCATTGAACACAAAGGGGAAAACGGCTGTCGTATACTTTGGGCATGCCAGCTTGACACGCCTCGGTGATGAGGGTATACTGAGAATTGAAGATGCTCAAGGGGTAGCTGAACCTGCCTTAATAACGGTATGGGGATGCTTAGCTGCACACTTTGTACATCCGCATCAGGAATCGTTAGCTGAAGCCTGGCTTCGATCTCCTAATAAGGCAGTGGCCTTCTTAGGTCCAGCAGGGGCTACCACCTTAGCGGAACAAAAGCCTTTAGCTTTGGCTTTTTACCATGCTTTAGGACAGGAGCAGCGGATAGGTGATGCCTGGCTAAAGGCTTTGAAAGAGTTAAAGGGTTCTCAAGTCATCTTGAGTTATATATTGTTAGGCGATCCTGCCATGCTTATAGGAAGCTATTAGGAGGAATATCTATGGAAACGGTTGAGAACAAGGCCTGGGTTTCAGAGGAGGAAATTGACATCCGCGAGTACTTACGCATATTGAGGCGCTGGCTTTGGCTTATCGTCCTTTGCACACTAATCCCGGCCTTGGCTGCTTATATCATAAGCGCTAAATTCATCAAACCCGTGTATAAAGCCGAAGCGGTTTTAATGGTGGAGCCGAGAGCTAGCTCGGTAGGGGCTTTGCAGTACCAAGATATCCTGGCAGGGGAACGCATCGCCCGCACTTATGCCGAAATCCTCAAATCAAGGCCACTGCTGGAAAATGTGCTCCTGAAGCTTGGCTTTCCCACCGATCTACCCGAAAATGAGATCCCGTTCAAGCCATCAGTTCAGGCCATTAGAGACACGCAACTCATTAGAATAAGCGTTGAAAGCCTTGACCCGAAGCTCGCGGCAGATGCTGCTAATACCTTGGCGGAAGTCTTTGTAGAGGAAAGGGCTAAAAGCCAAGCTGAACGTTTTAGCACTCTGAAGGCCAGCCTGGAAGCCCAGGTGGCCAAAATTGATGAAGACATAGCCCAACTTAGTGAACGGAAGGATAAGGTCTACAATCCTGAAGATGCTAAAAGCTTGGATCAACAATTAATAAGTTTGCGAGACATGCGCACACGCCTTCTGTCAAGCCTTTATGAAATTCAGCTTTCCGAGGCCAGATATACAGATCTTATAACCATCGTGGAAAGAGCCAAGGTGCCTGAAAGGCCTATAAAACCCCGTAAACTTCTGAATAGCCTCATTTCCGGGATCCTCGGGGGGATGGTGGCCGTTATGGTAGCATTCTTGCTGGAATACATGGACACAAGCCTTAAAAATCCTGAGCAGGTGGAGGCTTTGACCGGACTCCCGGTCTTAGGAAATATCTTTGAATTCAGCCCTAATCCTGGCAAAAAAGAAGAGATTTACATTCCCATGGAACACCCCCGCTCGCACACTGCCGAGTCCTTTAGAATTCTCAGGGCTAATTTAGAGTTTTTGAGTGTGGATAAACCTGTTGAAGCCCTGTGCATAACCAGTGCAGGCCCCGAGGAGGGAAAAACGTCAGTAGCGCTTAACTTAGGAATAGCAATGGCCCAAGGAGGAAAGAAAGTGGTTCTGGTAGATGCTGATTTGCGTAAGCCAAAGGTTCACCAGCTTCTAGAGCTTACCCAGAGCCCAGGCTTAAGTGAGGCATTGATCGCAAAGGCTCCTGTGGAAAAATACCTTAAGCCATGGGGTAAGAACCTCTTCGTCCTAACCTCGGGGCGATTACCTCCTAATCCCGCGGATCTCCTGGCCTCTCAACGTATGGGAGAACTCCTTATGGAACTAAGGGATTTGGCTGATATAGTTATAGTAGATAGCCCACCTATCTTGGCCTGCGCTGATACCGTCTTCTTAGGGAAGTGGGTTGACGGCATTCTGATGGTGGCTGAGTGGGGCAAAACAGACCGCTCTGCCTTTGTGGAGGCGGTGGAAAGAGCCCGTCAGGGAGGCCTCAGGGTCCTGGGCACTGTCCTCAATAAGGTTAAACCTCCATCAAAAGGTTACTATTACTACTACTATTATTACTCCGATTCTTCCGAGGAAAAGCCCTGGTGGAAAAAACTGTTCCGGAAACGCCGGAGGCGGCGCGGGAGCAAAGAGGTGACAACAGAGGGATAGTGAATCCAAAGCCCCCAAGGTTAAAGAGCATTGCCCCTTCTAAACATGGGTATTGACTTTAAAGCGCTGATCGGTGGGGCTTTATGGATTCTTGGGTTGGCCATTGTTTTGGCAGCTTTTAGTTGGGCTTATTACGAAGCAAAGAAGTTTTGCATACATGTGCGCAAAGCTTTAGCTCAGCCCTCGCTTCTGCGTGCTATATATATCGGCTTAGCCCTTTTTTGCTTCGGGCTCGCCACTATATCCCAAAGCAAATTGGAGAGGACTTTATGGTTTATCTTAGCAATCGCCTGGATTGCTCAGTCGGCTTGGAACCATAGGCGGAAAGGTAAAACATGATCCCCTATAAGTTTAAACTTCTGATCCGTTGGGCTGCGAGTTTCCTGGTCGCAGGATTATCTGTATGGTTGCTTGTCCGAGGTTTGGATTGGTCAAGGGTCTTTATGGCCCTGGCTACGGCAAACTATTGGTGGGTTTTAGCAGGGATTTTAGCTATAGTGGCTACTTTCTTCACCCGCACTTTCCGATGGAAAACCCTCCTCTGGCGCTACTCTCTCCTTTTTCGTCCCGCTATTACCGCCATTTTAGTGGGGCAAGTAACTAATTTGGTTCTCCCAATGCGGGGGGGTGACCTTGTGCGAGCTTTATGGGTATCTCCCGGGGGAGGGACCAGCTCCGCTGAGGCTCTGGGAAGCATAGCTTTGGAGAAGGTCTGGGACCTTATAGCTCTGCTAAGTTGTAGTTTGATCCTTGCTTTCATAATGCCTCTCCCTCCTTGGTTCACTCCCTATACCTGGTCCACACCTTTAGCATTGTTTGCATTAATTGCAGTGATATGGTGCGGATTACATTGGCAAGAAAGCCTCTTTCGCCTGGCTAATCGTTGGAACTGGAATAAGGTTTTGCTCCCCTTCTTACGCAGGCTGGTCAACAGTTTGGAAGCTATCCGCCAACCTCAAATTTACTTGGACGTTATATTATGGACTGCTCTTACCTGGATTTTGGGGTGGATAGCTAACTTGGCCGTTCTATCTGCTTTTGGAATACCTTCTCCAAAGGCAGCTCTCTTTCTTCTGGCCGCTTTAATGGTGGGAGGGAATGTGCCAGTACCTGGCCGCGTAGGGATCTTTGAGGGCATTTGTGTGCTCTCCCTCGCTTTATTTAGAATATCCAGCGATTTAGCCATGGCTGTAAGCCTAGTCTTACATTTAGTAGTGATGGGACCGCCTTTGATAGCAGCAGCTGTTCTGGTCCTCTGGCCGGAATGGAGGGAAAAAAGTGCCAAAGCCTAAATACTCTATCGTTATCCCCGCTTACCAGGCTGCTGAGGAAATTAAGGCTTGCCTCGAAGCCTTGAACGCTCAGACTGTCCCCAGGGAGTGGTATGAAATAATCGTGGTAGACGATGGCTCTACAGACAAGACAGCGGAAGCGGCGAAGGAAGCTGGTGCTGACAAAGCGCTAAAAGTCTCCCACGGTGGACCGGCAAGGGCCCGAAATGTTGGCATTGAAGCCGCTGAAGGGGATATAATCCTTTTCACCGATGCTGATTGCCAGCCAGGCCCAGAATGGATTGAACGCATTTCTGCCCCCTTTATCGACCCCGAAGTTTCAGGAGCGAAGGGGACATATCGCTCCCGCCAGCAAGCTATCATCGCCCGCTTGGTGCAGTTGGAGTACGAATTTCGCTATGAGCGTATGGCTAATGCACCGCGAATTGATTTCATTGATACTTACTCTGCTGCTTATCGTCGTTCTGTATTGCTCCAGGCGGGAGGCTTTGACCCCTCCTTCCCTGTGCCTTCAGCCGAAGATGTGGACTTGTCCTTTCGATTGGCCAATGCAGGCCACAAATTGGTCTTTGTGCCCGATGCCTGGGTCTGGCACACCCACCCTGATAAGCTTGCTTCATACTTGAAGCGGAAGGCAAGGTTTGGCTTTTGGCGTGCACTCCTCTACCTCCGTTATCCTCACAAGATCCAGGGGGATGCCCATACTGATCCCAATTTAAAAGTTCAATTCGCGCTAATGGCTCTTATCATTTTAAGCCTGATCGGCGGACTGGCATGGGAGCCATTGAGTGCTCTGAGCCTTGTTTTTTCCGGAGCTTTTATAGCTACAACTATACCCTTTGCCCGTTGGGCCTGGAAGAGGGATCGTTCAGTAGCTATTTTGTGGCCTTTTGTCTCGTTAGCTCGCGTGCTAATCCAAGGGACGGGGCTCGCCTTTGGATTAATATATCATGGCCTTTTGTCTCGCCACAAAGTCAAAGCACCTTCTCTTCAAACTGCAGCTATTTGTAAATCTTCTGACCCCAAACATTAGATTTGTGGGCAAATTTGAGCCCTGGGGCCTCACTTTACTTTCAACGTTGGTGTTACTGATTGCTTACCTCTTCACCATGCCTCCCTCCCTTACTTGGGCTCATTGGGGAGCTGACGGTGGCGATCTTGCAGTGGCAGTGGCAAAAGCGAGGCTTCCCCACCCACCAGGCTTCCCAACTTATTTGCTTTTTGGAGCAATCTTCCTGCAATTTCCCTGGGGTGACCCGGCCTGGCGGCTGAACTTGCTCTCAGCCTTTTCTGGTGCTCTCGCTGGTGGCTTAACAGCTGCGGCTATCCGCCATGCCTCTTGCTCCGCTTTTATTGCAATTATTGCTGGCCTTTCCTTAGGATTTGCCCCCCTCTTTTGGTCCCAAGCTATCATAGCTGAAGTATACGCGCTGGCCGCGCTTTTCTCCGCTGCCCTCCTCTTCACAGTCCTCCGCCCAGTCCCGACCTGGCTGCAAGGTATCCTCTGGGGGCTGGGCATCGGGGTCCACCCGACTCTTATTTTCTTGGCTCCGTTGATAGCGGGAAAAAATAAATCAACCTTGTGCCTTGTTTCCTTTGCCTTACTAACGGTTGGTTTACTGTATGGCCCTGTCCTTTTAGCCTGGGGAAGAGCCCCTTCTCCCTGGGCTGATCTTTCCACTCCCCTTGGATGGTGGGCTTACGTGAGCGGACGCTTGTACCAGGGTTATCCATTTGGTCTACCGCTAACCTTTTGGCCCCGACGGCTCCTGGCTTTGGCTGGGCTGATGGTTCGGCAATTTACACCTTTTGGCGCGCTGCTGGCCCTTTGGGGATGGGTATGCCTGTGGCGGAATCGGAGAAGCTTGGCTTTTAACTCTGCCATGGCCTTCAGCGCTTTCAGCCTCTGGTCCATCGGTTATAACACTACTGATTCCTTAGTTTATTTGGTCCCCGCTCTCCCCTTGACCATTCTTTGGATGGGGGAGGGCCTTAAAGCGCTTGCCGGTAGGCTGAGAAAAGCGCACGATCCCTTCCCTTGGCTTCTAATGATAATCCCATTGCTCCAAATACTATCTTCCTGGGGAAAAATCAGCCTAAGGGGCGACCGCTCAGCCATTGAGTGGGCGGAAAGCATCCTGAGGAAAGCTCCACCAGCTGCCGTCCTCATCACCTCCTCCGATCCTCATACCTTTACTCTATGGTATGTCCAAGAAATACTGGGAAAGAGGCCTGACCTTGTGGTTATAGATAAGGATTTATGGTGGCATAAGCCATACCGTGAAATGATTTTGAAGGAGCTGGGAATGGGGGAGGAAGAGACGCAATTTGATGAACTCTTGAACTTACTCCAGAGGCCAGTATTGGAAGTAAAATGAAGCGCATAGGCCTTTTTTTAACCCTGATGGGCTTGCTTACGATAACGGTTTGGGGCTTACGGCTCGGCTTTATCCTGCAGGACGCTTACAAAAATTTGGTTAAGCTTCAAGCAGTGGCTAAAACCCCGGATTTAAGCCGATTTAGAGAAGCCTGCAGTTATATTGAATCCTTAAACCAAGACCTGAAGGCAATAGAGCGAGAAGCTGGCTTGCTTTTAAGCTTGATTCCGAAGTTAGAGGACCACCTTAAAGCCATGCCTTTGCTTTTCCAAATGGCCCAGAACCTTAGCGAAGCAGGTGTAGAGGTTTGCCATGCCTTTAAAGACCTGGAAACAGTCTCGCCCGAAAGCCTTTTACCTGCCATTATTTCCACCCCGAACCGATGGGAAAAAGCCTTTAATTCCCTCCAACAAGCAGAGATGGCATTGGCTCAAACAAGCGAGCTCTCCCTTCACCCTTCTCTTGAAAGAAAACTCCAACTGATGCGGAAGTTCTTGCCTTTAGGGAAAATTGGCCTTAACTTTTTAAAAGTCTTGCCAGACCTCCTCGGAACCGATGGGCAAAAGGTATACCTCATCTTGGCTCAGAATGAAAACGAGCTCCGACCCACAGGTGGGTTCATAACTGGCGTTGGGGAAATCCATGTCCAAGATGGGCGCCTCATCAGCATGACTTTTCGCGATAGTTACGCCGTGGACGACTTTTCCCTCCCTTACCCCGATCCCCCAGAACCCCTCCGGCGCTACATGGGCATTGATCTGTGGGTTTTCCGTGATAGCAATTGGTCCCCTGATTTTCCAACTTCGGCCCGAAACGCCATTTCCCTTTATCGCCCCGGCTATCCCCTAAAAATTGATGGAGTAATAGCTGTGGACCAGGAAGCTGTCAGCAGGATAGTAAAAGCCATTGGTCCTCTCAAGCTGGAAGGGGAAGAAGAATTGATAACGGGAGAAAGCGTTATCTTTTATATGCGCAAGGCCTGGGCCCCCGAAGGAGGTAATATAACTGGGGAATGGTGGCTAAAACGCAAAAATTTCATGGCTTCCCTGGCCGAAGCAATCCTCAAGAAGGTGGAGGATAATGATATAGATTGGATCTCATTAGCTCGGAGCATCCTATCCCTCTTGAAGGAGAAACACATCCTTATCTACCTCCAACACCCTGAAGCCTCCTCAATCCTTTCCTCCCTCGGTTGGGATGGTTCCCTCAAGCCAACCGATGGTGATTTCCTAATGGTAGTGGATTCCAATCTGGGATATAACAAAGTAAATCCGCGGGTTCGCGAGTCTATTTCTTATGAAGTGGACCTGACCCATGATATCCCTCGGGCCATTCTTACCCTGATTTATACCCACACTGCTCCAGCTGGCTACCCTTGCCAACCTGAAGCCCGTTACGATCCAATTTATGAGAAAATGATGGACCGCTGCTATTGGGACTACATTAGAATCTACATCCCATATGGGAGCAAACTCCAGGAAGCCACCCGCATACCAATTCCTCGGGAGTCCCTTTGGCACAGAGAAGGCGAATCCGGCGAAGTTGCTTTATATGAGGCAGAGGAAGGTCCTTGGACTGTTATGGCTGTTATGAGTTTGCTTCCCCCTTCAACAACCCAGACCCGCTTTTTTGTCTATTCCCTTCCTCTGGAGGTCATTAAATGGGAAGATAACGAGGGTTTTTACCATCTTAAAGTTCAGAAACAGCCTGGCACCCTTGGCCACCCCTTGATGGTGAAAATCAGCCTTCCCCCTGAGGCCGAACTCATTAGTGTGGAACCTGAACCATCGGCTGTAAAAGGTGGCTCAGTGCTTTTCCAAACGATTTTAAAGGAAGACAAGGAATTTAGCCTGCGTTTCAGGAGGAAAAAATGAAAGAGAAGGTCCTTTGGATTTTAGCTGGAATACTGATAGCAACCCTTACCATAATCCCAGCCCTTTGGGCATCACCAGGGCAGAGTCCGGAGCGCCAGACAGTCCCTACCCGTACTTTCACACCCACACCTGCTCCTCCCACAAGCACTCCGACCCCTGCTCCACCCGTTCCCCCTCCCTCACCAACACCAATTGCAAGCCCCACCCTAACTCCAACCTCATTACTAACGCCAATTGCAAGCCCCACCCTAACTCCAACCCCTTCACCGACACCAATTGCAAGCCCTACCTTTACTCCTACCGAAGCTTACATCTTTACACCTTCTCCAACCCCCACTATCGTGGCGATCTCCGTGCCCTCACCTACCTATACTCCAACTCCCACCTCTCCCCCTCAAACTTACGGTGGAATTTCCCCGCTGCTTTTAGTGGGTTTAGGGCTCATAATCCTTGGACTTATCATTATTGCGGTCTGGAGGGCTCGTGTTTAAGGCGCGTTTGCCTTTATGGGCCGGTTTAGCTTTATTACTAACAGGTGCTATTTTAACCCTCTTGTCCATATTTAGCCCTGGCCAACCCACTTCCCAGGAGCATCTCATCCCAACAGCTGGCCCTACAGCTTCTCCGAGGCCACTTCTGGAAACTCCTACTTGCTCTTTGCCCTCCTTTGTTAAACCTCCAGAGATTTCTATCCTCTGGGAAGGGAAACCACGGTGGGGGGTAGGGGTTGCGATTGGACCGATCTCAAAGTATAATATAAAACTACTCAGGCTGGGGTGGTACTTAGACTGGACGGCAAGGGCTGATCCTCCCAGGCCTGAGGGAATTGAATACGTTCAGATGGTTAGGCTTAGGGGGGGTAAACTTAACCCTAAGCCGGAAGAGATCGCGAGGATAGCAGAACTTAACCCTGGTTCTTTATGGCTTATAGGGAACGAGCCAGATGTAAAGTGGCAAGATAATGTAAAACCTGCCCTTTATGCAAAGCTTTACCATCAAGCTTATAAAACCATAAAATCGGCCGATCCGACTGCCAAAGTAGGTATAGGTGGTGTTTCCCAACCGACCCCTCTCCGGTTAAAGTATATTGAGTCAATCCTTGAAGCTTATAAGGCTCAGTTTGGAGAAAAAATGCCTATAGATGTCTGGAATATCCACAACTTCATCCTTCGGGAGGAGAGGGGTTCGTGGGGGGTTGATATCCCTCCGGGAATCCGGGAAGACCGGGGGGAGCTATATGAGATTGATGACAGTGGGAACATAGAGGCCTTTCGCCGCCAGATCCTCAACTTCAGGCGGTGGATGGCGGAGCATTATTTTCAAAATTACCCCCTCATAGTCTCTGAATACGGGATCCCAATGCCTGAAGATTATGGCTTTCCGCCGGAGCGGGTAATAACTTTTCTCCGGAGCACTTTTGAATTTTTCCTGACAGCCGCTGACCCGACAATAGGCTACCCCGCTGATGGCTACCGTTTAGTTCAGCGCTGGTGCTGGTACAGCCTGGACGATGTCACTTATCCCACCGGCCGCCTTTTTAATCCTGAAACCGGGACGCTGACGGTGGTGGGGGAGGGGTGGGTAAATATAGTTAAGCTATTCGTTGGTCAAGCGAGGAGATGAGGGCCTCACGAGTTGCAGGAATAACCGACGGTGTGCTCTTGTTCGTCACCGGATTGTGGTTATATACTTGGACTTTGGCGCCAACTGTTCTATGGGGAGATGATGGCTATTGGCAGCTTCAGGCTGCAACAGGCCATCTTCAGGCTAGTGCAGGGGGGCATCCTTTATGGGTGATGATTGCTCATCAGTTTGTGC
>Ga0105162_1001978_pt1 | contig 11194 bp, 10 predicted proteins | sample JNZ201metaG_FD_81532 | JGI IMG/M metagenome (GOLD analysis project Ga0105162, IMG submission 81532) | Hot spring microbial communities from Jinze hot spring, China to study Microbial Dark Matter (Phase II) - JNZ 20120812A | ecosystem: Environmental > Aquatic > Thermal springs > Hot (42-90C) >...
CACCCTAAACATGGGTATGTTCGCAACACAGAAAACTAAGGAAATAATGGCTAGAGCATATGAAGAAAGCACTAGAGCAATAGACATAGCCGGAAACGTAATAGCTGCAGTAAACACTACTGGTGGTGTAAAATATTTAGAGCTAGTAGCAATACCTATAAAACTAACAGCAGGTGCTAGACCAATAGACCTAAACAAAACAGCTGTAGCAATAACAATAATACTCCCAAACGGAAGCGCCAAACATACAGATAATGGATACATATATAATGGGTCCGTGACATTTAATAAGACTACGAACTTTAAGGATACCGTTGGCACTCAACTTAACTTATTGAATGCTACATGGCTTTACGCAAGGACTGATGAAGATACCAATAAAGGTGATGAGTTATTAGAGCCTGGTGAGATAGTGTTGTTAGTGTTTAATGCGTCGGATAAGGACGGTGGATTCAAAACAGTTGCTTATAGTAGGATTATTGTTGAGATTAAGCCGCCTCAGGGCGCTTCAGTAACTGTTGAGAGGGTTGTACCGCCAAAGCTAGATAGTGAGTATGTAGACCTAGATATTGGGTAGTAATGCTTAAAAGTATGGGTTGAAGGAGGTAAGTGGTGGTAATTAAATGAAACTTCTTTTTTATTATAAATTATTTTGTCGTGGTTTGATTAGTAAGGAGTCTGCAGTAGTTGTTTTAGCTTTTGCTTTGACTGTAGGTGTTTACGGCTTTATTGTTTTGAATTATGTTTCTATTTTCTCTCCGCAGTCTGGGGGGGTTAATCAATTCTTAATTCGTTCCGTATCCCTTAATTATTATGATGGTAGTGTTTGGAGACTTGTTATTCAGGTTGGCAGTACTTCAGACTTGGATTTCAAGTTAGGTAATGTAGGTTTGAGAGTTTTAGTTAATGGGGTTCAGCTACCTGTTTTTATTGATGATGCTGTCCAGGTAGGCGGCGACCGTTTAGTCTTAGGTAGGGCGTCTCCCTTCCTATCTTCTGGTAGGGTTTTAGTTAGTAGGGTTGTAGGTAGTTCCGTTAATTACGAATATGTTGACTTTATCGTCTATGTCGATCAGGCTAATAAATTAAATATAGTCATCGACGATGACTTAGATAGCGTGTTAGATAATAGTTACTTAATTAGGTTTTCTTCAGATTCATCATCTACTTATGAGTTGAATTTCTATGATGATATCTCATTAGTTGTTGGTAAGGGAGTTACGTTACCCGTCAGCTACTTAGATTTGCTAGCTACTTTATCAGTTAGGCCTAACCCGGCTGTGAAGGTATTATATGGTGAGGTGAGCTACCTGATTAGGGTTTCTGACATACTGTCTAACCTTAGAGGTGTGGTAGTTACCTCCTGGCTTACTGGGAAGGACCTAAGGTTAGATGCTAATAAACATGCATACATAACCATATTGATCCCTATCGGTAGAGTTGTAGGCGGTGATGAATTAAACATCGACTTAACAGTAAATAATGTTAAAGTCTTAAGTAAGAACTATAGAATTCCTCAAGGCCTTAGCGGTTCAGGTACTTTGATAATGTCTTAGGGAGGTTAAACATTGGATAAAGTTAAATTATTGATTATTCTCTACGTAATAGTTGGCGTAGTTACATCATTGCTTGGTTTCCTAACCCTCATACTTATAAATAACGGGATAATATTAAGAGATAACATAATTATTAGGTACTTACTTCTAGCATTTGCTGGAGTTACTATATTAGTAGGAGTCCACATAGCTTTAGCCGGTATTTCCAGCCTCAGAGGCAAATAAATCACGATCCTTAGCAGATAATTTTATATTCTATTATTTTAAAAATAATATTGTGTGGAAGTGCCATTGCTTAATATGCAGAGCGTTAGTACATCCAATAATAAGTAGAGTAAATATAGTCAGTACTAAAAGGAATGACGTAGTTGTCGAGCAGGTAGAGGAGCCTCCTAAAGAGTTCGAGGCGATGAATAATATCCCTCAGAGCACGACTCCACAACCCGAGCAATTAGTTACTAAACCTACTGAACAGCTACAGCAAACCCAACAACCTGTTATAGTTGAGGTTAAACTCCCTCAAGAACTTATTGAACGTATGAATCAATTAGATCAAGAGATAATCAATCTTAGGAAGGAGGTAGTATCACTAAACGATAACTTTAAGTCACTAATTATAGAATTTAAGGAGTCAATAGCTGAGCTATCATCCCCTTTCAACATTTTAAGAAATTCACGAAACGGAAATAGTAATGGCAACGGTAAAAACGGTAACGGTAAAAAGGGTTATGAAAAACCCGTAACACATCCAACAATAACCCCTACATCATTTCTTGAAGTCCTTAAAATTATTTACTCGATGTTAGGTAGGATGAGTAAGGAACAGGCTTTAATGTTTATTGACGGATACGTAAAGGTTGGCTTAATTAACGATGAGGTCGGTAAAGCACTGTCAGGAGTTGTCGAATTAGCAGATAGTATGCGTAAGTCTGGGCTAAGCCTTGAGGATCATCTACCCTACCTCTACGGGATAATTAGTGCTTTAAACATTAAGGATAACCTATTAAGTGATTACGTCTTAAAGGAGTTGATAAAGCATGGTAAGAGTGGCTAAGCTAGGTATATCTAACATACTTACTGAGGCTTTACTCATTATTGTTGGTGTAACTATTGCGGTAGCCTTCAGCTCAGCGATTATGTCTAGGCTGTCTGACTTTCAAAGCAGGTTCACCATAATCTCCTCTGAAGCTATCCAAGGACTTAGTGAGAAACTAATATACGTCCACGCTACATACGACCCCAACGCTAATTGCTTCATAATCTACCTAAAGAACGTTGGAAGCTATACTGTACAATCTATAGCAAGAGCTACAGTCATACTTAAAGGAGCTAACTCTATAGCGATGTACATCCCATATAGTAATGAGCCTGCCCCCGGATGTAGTTGTTGGGATTATGTAGAGTACGGAGTGAGTAACGGCGTTATAGATCCTTCAGAAACCGTAGCGATAAGGATCTTTAACTCAACACCTCTTCAACCACCCTACTACTTTAAATTTATTACAAGTAGGGGTACTTCAGTAGAGAGTGAATTCAGCTCACTATAGGTGTTCCTCAATGGTTTTCTCCTACACCATAGTATCCTTCATAATTATCGGTATGATGTTCACTTTACTAATCTACGTAGGCAATACAGTAGTTTCCTACATAACTACAATTAATAGGTTTTCTAACCCTATAAAAGAGGAATACCAAACATTAACTCAGGTACTAATCATACAATCAGCTAATTACTCTAACGGCTACATATTTTTAAACTTAAGTAATTCAGGTTCTTCATCAATAATGATAGATAGCTCATCAACCCTAATACTTGAATACGTATCAAATTACACGAATAGACGGGTAATCGAATTTAGTAAGTTTGGGGAGTCATGGTTTATTGATGGTTACTTCATAGCTAATAATTACTTCACACATAATGATGTATTTATCGATCTAAGGCCTGGAGCCACAGCTCTCCTAAGAGTAATTCCCTCAGACACCCCCTCACCTAATAAACCCATCCTCATCGTTTTCACAACACGTAAAGGTGTGAGGGCTGAGTATGTCTTCACCTACAACTAACCCCGCACTTCAAGTAATTAGTACAGGGAATGAGGAATTAGACACCAGACTTGGTGGCGGACTACCCATTCCAGCATTAATAATTTTAGATGGTGATAACGGCACAGGGAAAACAGCATTATGTAATCAATTCATTTATGGGTTAACATCAGCTGGTAAGAAAGTACAACTCATAATTACTGAAAATACTGTTAAGAACTTCTTAGAACAGGCTAAGAACATAAGTTACGACTTAATCACTCCCTACGTAAAGGGATCCTTAAGTATCATCCCAGCACACCTTGAAGGTGTTAGGTGGGGCAGGAAACCAGTAATTAAATTACTTGAATACCTCACTAAATTTCTAAGAGCTAAGGTCGAGGAATTTGACGCAATATTTTTTGACTCAATAAGTCTGCTAGTAAACTATTTACCAACTACAAGCATTCATAACTTCATTACAGAGTTAAGACAGTTAGTAAAGTTAGGTAAGTTAGTAGTATTGACCATACACCCCAAGATGGTTAGTGATGAAGTCATAAAGATCGTTGCAGCTTCCTCAGACGTATATCTTAAACTATACCTCACTGAGATTGGAGGAAGGAGTGTTAAAGTGATCAACGTAATTAAGATTAGGGGGGCCCCTACAATAGCTGAGACAGCAATAGCATTCGACGTCGATCCAGCTTTCGGAGTTAAGATAGTGCCATTAGCATTAGCTAAGGTGTAGTGAGGAGGCACTATGTCTAAACAATTAAGTGTTGAGGGTTTGCAGGAATTAAATAACATGATGAGAAAGTACCGCTACCTAGCTAAGTACGTATCGGACATATCCAGGCTTGTTGGGACCCCCCTATACTACTCTAAAAACCTAACCACCGATCTTAAGAAAATCGTAAACGTAAACCTCATATACAGTGTTGATGAGGGCATATTCATTCATGTGTATATGCCCCCAGGTGGTACGTCATCAGGTTATAGAAAGTATGTAGTTATTGAACCACCTAAGCCCCCCAAAGAACTCTTCATACTTACTGAGGAGAAATTAGCTGAAGTCCTTACCGAGAAGGACGTAGCTGAAGACCTTACCGAGAGAAAGAAAATACTTCTTAAATATCTCGAAAAGTTGGTTGACATCGTAGATACTCCGGTCAATTACGGTGAACTCCTTTCTAGGAAGAGTAAGATTAAGAGAATACCTGTATGGAAAGAAGATTACAGTAACTTAATCTACTACATGATAAGGGATAAGGCTGGGTTAAAGGTCCTCGAGCCGTTACTTAAGGACCCTTACCTCGAAGACGTGTACTGCAATGGTGTAGGATTCGTCTACACTGTCCATAAGATCTTCGGTCCCTTAGAGACTAATATCTACTTCAGCACTGAGGAGGAGTTAGATAAGTTTATTATAGAATTAAGTGAGAGGATTGGGAAGCCAGTAAGTCATGCTAGACCGATAGTTGATGCTACCTTACCTGATGGTAGTAGAATAAACCTTGTCTTCGGCAATGACGTCAGTTTAAGGGGTAGTAACTTCACTATCAGGAAGTTTAGTAAGGTACCTATAAGCATTACCGAGATAATAAGTTATGGAACGATGAATGAGTATATGGCGGCTTACCTATGGATGCTCCTTCTAGAAGGTATGAGCGGCTTTGTCTCAGGTGAAACCGCCTCAGGTAAGACTACAACCCTCAACGCAATAATAGCGTTCATAAGGCCTACCGCCAAGATAGTGTCCATAGAAGATACAGCAGAGATTCAAGCACCTCATGAGAACTGGACTAGGGAACTAACCAGAGACACAGGCTCCGTTGAAACTAGTATCACTCTATTCGATTTACTTAAGGCTGCTTTAAGGCAGAGGCCTAACTACATAATAGTTGGTGAGATAAGAGGTGCTGAGGGGAACGTAGCATTTCAGGCTATGCAGACAGGGCATCCAGTACTAGCAACATTCCATGCGGGTAGCGTTGAGAGACTAGTACAAAGAATTACCTCACCACCTATTAACGTACCTAAAACACAGTTAGATAATCTCAACTTCATTTTAATACAGAGTGCTGCATATAAGGAAGGCATTCTGATAAGGCGTGTTGTAAGTATTAACGAGGTAATAGGTTACGAACCCAGGAGCGATTCAGTAATATACGTACCCATATTTACTTGGGAACCTGTAAAAGATGTCTTCACGTTTAGGGGGAGGGGGACTAGTTACCTACTCGAACAGAAGATAGCGTTAGCTAGAGGAATTTCTAGGAGGAATATGGGTCTCATTTATGAGGAGTTAGACCTAAGGGCTAAGATATTGAGGGAATTAGTTAATAAGAAAGTCTTCAACTACTTTGACGTATTTAAAGTCATCGTTAAGACATATAACCTAATTGACTCAAGACTTAAGTCAACTCCGAAGGAGGAGGGGCCTCAAACAGTAATTCAGGTCCTTAACGAAGTACTAACTAAGTTGCAGAAGAATGATTTCATTAAATAATTTACGGTAATCACTTATGAGTAAATCAAGTAGGAGGAAATTAATTCTCGATAAGTATTTCATAGTATCATTAGTGCTAACCACCTCCTTACTAATCTATCTAAGAGACCCTCAATTCATACCAATAATGTTCATACCGATAGCTGTTGGGTTAGTGAGGATCGTCCTCCCTTATCTAAGATTTAGAATGGGTGAGGGGAATGTCGACCTACCACTACTCTACCTCCTCCTCCATATGTATGCAGTCTCCACAGGTAAGCCTGTTCGAGCTAGGCTCTTCCAATTAAATAGTGTTTTAGGTGATTACGGTGATTACGAAGCAACTTTAAGGAGGATTGCCGCATTAGCTACTGAATGGGGATACGGTTTCGTAAGGAGTATTAGGCTCGTATCTAGGGACGTTAGGAATAGGGTGTTTAGGGAATTTCTACTGAGGTTTAGTGAGGTCTTAAGGACTGGTGAGGACCCTACAAGGTTTTTAGAGGTTGAGTTCGCTGCTGCTAGAAGGAATTACCAAGCTCAGTACTATAGGGCTATGGACTTAATGAGGATTATATTAGGCATGCATACAACTTTAATGAGTTCAGCCGCCTTCATACTTACGGTTATGGCGGTATTTATGGTATTCGTGGGTAGTAACATAACTACTTACTTACTAACGTTAATAGGCTCCTTAACAGTAGTTGGGACATTCACAGTAATTACATACATAGTAGTCCCTAAAGAATGGGTAAGCCCCAACATTAAGCCTAAGCCAAGGCACATATACTCCAAGTATAACGCCTCAGTCATAGTAGTGTTATCATTATCTTCAGTTACTGGGTTCTTAATCTATACTAACCTAAATAACCTTGAGTTAGCTATAATGGTTACTGGGGGCTTAACCCTTCTACCAGGTCTTATAGCTACTAAGATAGAGAACGATATTAAGAAGGTTGAGTCCTTCTACCCCATATTCGTACGTAGTTTCGGTCTAACCTACTCAGTACTACCAAATTATGTAAGGGCTCTCGCATCAATACTTATGAGTGATTACGGTGCATTAACTAAGCATATTAAGTTAGCCTACGCAAAGTTAAGCAATGGTATAGACCCTAAAATCGTTTGGAGGCATTTCTCATTAAACGTATGGAGTAATTTAGTGATGAGGAGTACTAACGTATTAGTTGATGCTGTAGAGGTTGGAGGAGATTTAAGAAATACTGGAGTAGCCCTAAGCGACTTATTTATAAGGTTGAACGACCTTAGAAGTACTAGGGAGAGAATTGCTAGGACATTTGAAGCGACTACATATATACTTCAGATACTCGTGACTTCCGTATCGATTAGCATAATTAATATACTTCAGATGTTTTCGAAATTCATGGAGAGCCTCTCAGCAGGTCTTGAAGTAACAGAACTATACGGATTAATACCATTTTATATAACGCCTGAAAGCATTTCATTCATCTACACAACTACACTATTATTTCTCGTGGTATTAGTTATAGCTAATGCTCTAACCATTAAGTTAGCATATGGGGGGTTGGTAGAGACTCTATGGATTCAAATATCAGTACTATCAATTGCAACAGCTTCTGCTTCATTCGCTATGAGGACTTTGGTAAACTACATCTTCGGACAACTACTGTTTCCCGGGTTAATTCCTGGGTAAGAGGCGATACTATTAAATTCCTCATTTAAGTATTTTAATGAAGGGGATTTAGATGAATCTAATAGATAGGGAATCACTAATTATAATAAAACATTCAACAATGTGTATAATTGCCTTAACTACTTTATTACTCATAACACTACACAACCTAATGGCTTCAGTCCCTTCAGTCAAATACCAAACCATTACTTGGGTAGATGATTTAGGTGTATGGATCGTAGATCTATCACTATATACTGAAAGCCCATGGGTTATGGGTAAATTAGTGCCTATAGGCATAAATGCTGTATTAAGGAGTTCCCCACCTAACGGTACTTTATACATGGTTGCTAGAGTGGTCTCAAATGGTATTGAAATCTCTTCAAAGTATATAGGTGAGCTGTCGGGGAAATCGGCGAAGGCTTCAGATTATATGTATTTAGTAGTTTCTAATCTTTACTTTAGTGGATCTAACTACGGTACTACGTACCCTTATAAACTCACTATTGTCGTAGAGGGGTTTAGAGGCAGTAAGGTTTTCAGACACTACCTTGAGTTCCCAGTAACTATATCAGTCAGCCATACATTAGTTTTATCTGATGTGTTAATTAATGGTAATCCCAATTATTACTTTATGTTTGAATCCATAGATAGCGTAAATTTCTCAGTAGTTCTTAGAAACCAGGGCACTAGGAACGTTGAGTGGGCTGTTGTTGATTTCTATCTAGGTAAGGAATTAATCGGTAGGAGGTATGTAGAGTCCCTACCTCCTGGCGGGGCCAGATCAGTTAATGTGACTACTTTTAGGTACTTTACTCCAGGTCTTTACGATGTTAATGTTGTGGTTAGGTATAGGCTACCTGATGGAGTTGAAGACTACGTGAACGCCTCAGGGATTATTGAGGTCTTTAAAGGTGTTAAGGTTACTTTAAACTGCGATAAGACATCCGTTATAGAAGGATCTCAAGTATTGTTTGAGGGTAAGGTAATTCCAGGTAATAAGTCCTTCGTAATACTTGAAAAGTTAGTAGATAATTTCTGGGTACCTCTTGATGCCGTACTCTCCGATGAGTACGGAGTTTTCAGGTTTGAATGGACAGCAAAGAGCGTCGATCCTTCAATTAATTATGTTAGGGAAGTATTTAGGGTTAGGGTACCATTATCAGCTATTGGGAGTAACGCTAGCGTAGTCAGTAACTCAGTCTCTTTAACTGTATATAGCTCTAGACGTGTTTCAGACTTTATAAGTGATCTAACACTCTTCCTAGAGCCTGATAAAGTGTTCACCGGTTATAACGTATCATTTACAATTAAGGTTACTCCCATCCTACCTATCTGCATTCCTGTTAAGATAACGTACTTAGATCCTTCGTTATATATGTGGTTTGAACTAGTTAGTACGTACGTATGTGGTGGTGAAGGTAGCGTATTAACCGCTATTAAACTACCTCCAGGTAAGTACTCAGTTAAGGCTGTATTACCATCAACCTATAGAGTTATTGAGAGCTTACCGAAACCGTTAGAAGTTTTAGAAATCCCAAAAGTAATAATTTTAAATCCTACTGTAATTACCTATGGTAATGACTTACCAGTAACCGTGAGAACTACCCCCTTAATCAGTACTTCACTCGACGGGTACGCATACCTGACTAAGAACTCAGAAATACTTCAAAATTCATCAATATCGCTAAGCAATGGTATTGCAGATCTAATCTTCAGGAACGTAAGCCGCGAAGGTATGCTAACAGTACATGCATGCATTAACTTTAATAGCTTCAAAATTTGCAACTATAGTAACGTGGAAGTCGTTAAGATGTTATTGAGCATATCACCACTATCTACAACTGTGGATGTTAACTCACTAGTTAGATACTCCATCAGTGTTACACCTCCAGGCAAATACGAATTAGAATTAACTATTTCCTCAGGTGCTGAGACAGTACTCATACAGAGATTTATGACTGATGAATATGGTAAAGCTTTAATAAATATTACTGCTCCTTCAAAGCCAGGAAACTACGTAGTTGGAGCCTCAATTAGAGGAACACCTATATCAGTAAGTGCTAAGCTAGACGTGATAGAGTTTATAAAGTCTATCACGTTAGAACTACTTAATAAAAGTGTTAAAGTACTAGATAAAGTATATGTAAGGGTGAGCCTGAGCCCAGCCACTTCAACTCCACAGCAACTAATCATAAATCTTCAAAGAGATAAAGAGTGGGAACCAATTATGCATTATATGATGACATCAGCTTCAGCATTAATATCGTTTACCGCTCCAAATATTGAAGGCGTATATAAAGTTAAGGCTACTATACCAGGGTCTAATGTAGAAAGCAATATAGAAACCCTCACAGTATCTTCTACAGTAACTACATTACTACCTACAGAATACTTATATGCGATCTTAGCATCAGCAGTCTTAGGCGGTCTACTACTATACTTAAGAGGTAGGAGGAGATAGAAATAGACTTAATTAACACCATAATAAATAATGTCAATATTTTAATTATCTTATCTACTATAGTGCTTGTAGTAAGCTTAGTTGCTATAGTAGCTATAGCTTCGAGGGGCACCCGAGGACCTGGCAATGAAGTAAATAATCCCTCAGTCAACATTGAAACTCTAGAGGATGAAGTACCATTACCCCCCAAACCCATAACTGCTACAAACCTTGAGATAATTAAAAGGATAAATGAGTTAGAAACACTAAGTTATAAAGACCTGATTGGAGAACTTAACATAAGTCGTGAAGAACTAAGCACTTTATTAAATGAATTATCAAGTAAGGGTTACATAGAGTTAAATGGTGAGTACATATTACTTACCGATAAGGGGAGGAAATTTTTTGAAATTATGAGGGAGAAACATCATTACGCATCTACTCAGAAAAAGGTTTAAGCAGAGAAACATAAAAACCTTATGATGGGAAACGGTAGCCTACACACCCACCCCCTAACCAGCCAACCATCTTCAGCACCCCCTGAACTCATCCTCCGCGATCAAGTTTAGCAAATAGCTTCAGCTTCTCATCATCCACTCCGGTCTCCCCAATCAGAAACTCCTACATTATTGGTCCCCTCCACTCTAAGGACTTCCCCCACCCTCTTACCGTGTTCGCCCACAGCATATTAGAGGGTCTTAGTTCTGTCTCCTTCACTTAAACTCCTGAGGTTTAACCCGTCGTACCAGGACTTCACAACCACATCCTAACACTAAATTCTCTCCTAACATTATAGTAATATTACTTAATCATTTCATGAGGTTTGCATGAGGTTTTGAAACCATGGTTTTATAAATCATCACAACACATTGGCGTGACGGGCCCGCCGGGATTTGAACCCGGGTCCTCCGGCTCCGGAGTCCTGGGGCATCCGTAGATCTGTTTCAGCAAACTACATAAAACTGAAACATTAGTGCATAGCTGAAGGTAGATGATGATATTCTTCTTTGAAAACTGAAACGTTA
>Ga0105162_1001988_pt1 | contig 11146 bp, 3 predicted proteins | sample JNZ201metaG_FD_81532 | JGI IMG/M metagenome (GOLD analysis project Ga0105162, IMG submission 81532) | Hot spring microbial communities from Jinze hot spring, China to study Microbial Dark Matter (Phase II) - JNZ 20120812A | ecosystem: Environmental > Aquatic > Thermal springs > Hot (42-90C) >...
ACAGATTGAAGCATCTGCAAAGACTGGAGCTGATTTTATAGAGATTCACACGGGTGAATATGCAAACGCGAGAAATGAAAAGGAGCAATTTGAGGAGCTTAAAAAAATAAAGGAAGCAGCAAAAACTTGCAAGAAGCCTTGGGCTTGGCGTAAATGCTGGGCATGGGTTAAACTATTTAAATGTCATTCCTATAACAAGGGTAGAAGAGATTGAAGAGTTAAGTATTGGTCATGCAATTGTTGCGAGGGCAATTTTCGTTGGTTTTGAAAGAGCTGTTAGGGAAATGGTGAGGTTGGTAAAGGGAATATGAATGATCATTGCGAACATTGAGAGTAGCATTATATTTGGAGAAATGATGAAAAATTGACTCACCCCTCTATCCCCTCTCTATAAAATAGAGAGGGGGGGATTAAGGGAATAAGTTAAAAAACTGACTCACCCCCTGTCCCCCTCTCTAAGATTTAGAGAGGGGGAAAATGAAAAGGGGGTGAGTTAAAGAATAACTTTTTGAGATTGTCCCAATCGGATCATTTTATGCCTTCGTCGCTGTTCTCCATGAAAAACTTTTCGCTGTGAGCGTAAACATGGTGATCTTGATGAAAATTGACTCACCCTGTTCCCTTATCTAAAATTTAAAGAAGGGGAACGGGAACTTAAGTGGATGAGTTAAAAAACTGACTCACCCCCTACCCCTCTCTATAAAATAGAGAGGGGGAGTAACTGACTCACCCCCTAACCCCCTCTCTAAAATTAGAGAGGGGGAACTTAAGGGGGTGAGTTAAAAAATTAGAAATTGTCCCAACGTGGTTACTTTGCGACTTCGTGCTTCGCATCTTGTAATAATTTACCTCTTGTTCCCGCTATACAACTGTAGAGGGGGGAACTAAAAGGAATGAATTAAGAAACCGACTCACCCCCAACCCCCTCTCTAAAATTAGAGAAGAGGGAATTAAAGGGGGTGAGTTAGAAAATGACTTTTTAAGTTTGCGTCATCGTTGTGCTTCTCGCCCTGAAGGTCCAAAAGACTCCTTATTATGGAGTTTTTAAGTGCTTAACTTTACTTGAAGATAATTCTTTAAGCAGACATTTAGTCAATTTTTAAATCAACTCAAAAAGGGATTATTTTTTCTTGACAAATTATTTTTCTGTTTTTATCTTTTGATAGAAAAGCACCTTTCTAAATTGGGACAGCGTCAAAGTTTTAAAACAAAATCTTGGAGGCAAAAATGAGGTGGGTGCTTATTAGTTTAACTATTTCAATTTTGCTATCTTTTGTTTCTTTTGCTCAAGTTCAATATCCGCTTTATTATTTAAAACCCGGTTTTCACATCTCTTATGTTGCAAATTATCCAACCATTCCCAGAATTGATGGCTGTGATGATGTGCTTGCTGGTTTGGATTTGAACAAAAACGGAAAACTTGAAATCCTTGCGATTAATGACCCAACTGTTTCAAGTCCATCGTCAAATGATACTACTAAATGGATTTTCTGGTTTGAAAATGATGGGAACGATAATTATAAGCTTTTGTGGAGTGTTGGTTTGCCTTTGACTTCAATTACAACCGGTTATAGCTTTCCTGGGGTAAATATCACAGATGTTGATGGAGATGGAAATTATGAAATAACGGTTGTCAATCCATCTAATGCAGATCCAGCAAGTGGGGTTACAAACCCTGATAAGATATTTTTCTATGAATATGATCCTCAAACGAAAACATTCCCAACTGAACCAACATTTTCTTGGAATTTGGATTATCCAGCAGATGGTGAGGCTGGATTTAGATTGACATATCTTTATGCTGATGATTTTGATAATGATGGTAAGCAGGAGATAGCTTTAATTGACAGGACTTCAAATATCCATATGTGGATAATTTCACTTGATGGGAATGATCTTAATCCGTTTTCAACTTTTAAAATTGAATTTCAAGATAGCTCACTTACTGCAACTTGGGCATTTGATATCGCTGTAACAGATTTTGATAGAGATGGAAAGAAGGAAGTTTGGTTTGGGACATGGACTAATTTTACTTGGGTTATTGTTGAAGCTGAAGGACCCGATACTTATGTGAAGAAGAAAGTCGTCACGAACTCGCATATTGGCTCTGGGACATTAGTTGGAACTTTGAGGAGTCTTAAATTTATGGATATGGATGGCGATGGGTATCCAGAAGGTTTTGCGATGGCAACAAATGGTAAGCTTGTTTTCATTGAAAATAAGAAACCAACGGATGTGAGTGAAATTGATTCAACTTATTTCTATAAAGTTGGTGGTTGGGATTATACACGAGGCGCTGATTGGGGCGACCTTGATGGTGATGGAAATTTAGATGTTATAGTGGCTGGAAATTACAGAAATGTTTACCACATTGAATATAAAGGTTCTGGACCTTTTGCTGATTCAACAAGTTGGGAGTGGGACGAGTTTCTTTCAGATACACTTGGAACGCCGAGATATTACTATGTTAGCATTCCAAAGGGAGATATGGATGGAGATGGTAAAAGGGAAGTTGTGATAGGCTCTTTGCAAAGACCTGATTCAACGAGAGGATTTTTTATTGTGTTTGAAAGCGATGTTGCAGTAAAGGTGCAGGCGCAAAATGATGAAATTTTAATGGGTTATCATTTATCCCAAAACTATCCAAATCCGTTTAACCCAACAACATGGATTGAATTTTCAATTCCACGGGATGAATTTATAAGTTTGAAAATTTACACAGTAGATGGGCGTTTAGTCAAGACATTGATTGAAGGTAGATATTATTCAGCGGGGAAACATAAAATAACTTGGGATGGAACTGACGAAAATGGAAATAAAGTTGCAAGCGGGGTTTATATTTATAAAATTAGCGCGGGTAAGTTTGAAGCATCAAGAAAAATGCTTCTTTTGAGGTGAGAATTAAAAATGGCAGGGGTGCGGTTAATTCCGCACCCTTTTTATTTTCAATTGGCTCAAATTGAAATTTTTAATTATGCGGAAAATTTTGAATTTTTTTATTGACATTGGTTTTTGAATTTTATATTTTCTAACAAAATGCTAATCATTTAAAAATAAAAACAGAGGTTCTCAAAATGAGAAGGTTAATTGTTTTATCAGGTGTATTCTTACTGCTTGTAGAATTTGCTCTGGCACAAACTTGGCAACTTGTCTACAAAAATAAGGGGGTGGGAACGAAGGATACTATTATTGCTCAATTAGGTCCAGGTCGTTCTGTTCTCGTTACAGATGTAAATAAAGATGGTGTAAAAGAGGTTTACACTACTGCTTATGTTGGGCATAAGGTTATCCAGTTTACAGTTGCTGGTAATGATAGCGTTGAGTTAACTTATATTTTCCCAGATCAACCCTCTGCCTACTACTCTGAACCAAGAGATATTGAAGTTGGTGATCTTGATGGTGATGGAAAACTTGAAATAATTTATCCCGTTGGGAGGTTAAAGACTGATTTTACAAACCATGTTAACCAGCGTGGTTATCAAGTTTGGGAATGGAATCCATCAGAAAATAAGTTTGATGGTCCTTATGTTATAATTCCAGATACAGGAATGACAAGATTTAGACCTGAAAACTTCGTCGTTGATGATGTTGATGGAGATGGTAAGCAAGAATTAATCCATTTTGAGTTTGCGTTCGGTGGGGCAAGTGACGGCGTTTATATTATTTCAGTTGAAGGTGATTTTGAAAGTGGATTTGCAACTGTTGTTAAAGAAGCATATTTCCCAACACATAGTTTTGCAGTGATTGATGGGGTTGAAAGAAATATGGCAGTTGTAAGTGGAACTGTCGCAGATGTTGATGGTGATGGGAAGAAAGAAATTTGGTTTATGGGAAATAATCTTGTTGGAAATGAAACGCCAGTTTGGTTCATTAAAGCAGTTGGACCAAACACATACGAGGCAGATACTAATAAAATCGTTGTTCTTCAATCAGCAAACAGCTATCCGTTGAAAGCAGTTGCAAAGGGAGATTTTGATGCTAATGGCAAAGATGAAGTCTATTTTTCCTTTTTCAGAGCGGTAACAACAACTGAAAGCGTGCCGAACACAGTTTATGTCATTGGAAATCTTGACAATGTTGATAACTTTGACTCAACTAAAGTTAAAGTAATTTATTCTGACACTACTGATAGAATGTTTTATTTATTTAACTTGCAAAATGTGGGGAATAGGTATCTTGTTTTAGGTGGATATTATGTTGTATACGAGGCGGAATTTCAAGGTGGTTCCCCGCTTGAGCCAACATCTTGGGCTGTGAGCAAAATAATTGACTATGATCCTGTTGATTCAGCAGCTGGAGCTGGATGGAGTGGTGGAATCTGGAGAACTGGTGCCACAAATGATCTTGATGGCGATGGGAAACCCGAAATTATACTTTTCTTGCAGGGGATAACCGATAGTTTGAATAAGTATTCAGAAAACAAGGTTTTGAGAATTTATGAGAAAACGGTAACTTGGGTCAAGGAATGGACTGTCATAACTCCAGATGATTATGAACTTTATCAAAATTATCCAAATCCGTTTAACCCAACGACGAATATATCTTTCTATTTACCCGTTGATAAGAAAATAAGTTTGATAATTTATGATATTGCAGGTCGTGAAGTTGTTAAATTGATTGATGAGCAAGAATTCCCGAAAGGAAAACATACTATAGTTTGGGATGGGAAAGATAAAAATGGGAAACCTGTGGCAAGCGGAACTTACTTTTATAAACTTAAATTTGGAAACTTTGAAAAAACGAGGAAAATGATGTTGGTTAAGTAAAATTTGCCCAATACCAATAAGTCTATCAGGGGGCGTCGGTTTAGCCACGCCCCCTTTTTTATTTTATCTGTAAATTTTTAATGTCACTATGGAGTTAGGTTTGATTTTCAAAATAACTTTATCACCTTCAAATTTCGCTTCTTCCTTCTCTTCTTCAAGAAAGTTGGCTTTATAAATTTTTGATGGCTTAAATGGCAATACTATTTGAGCTGTTGTCTCCTTCCCTTGCGACTCATAAAACTGCAATGTCCAAGCATCTTCATCCTCAGACTTTTTTAAAATTGTTAAGACCAAGTTATCGGGGCTCAATTTCAGGAAAGAGTAATTTTCAGGTGGAAGGTTGCCTTCATGTTTATCGGTCAAGATTGGGATAAGTGGATTATTAAAATCATAAGCGACATTTACGGTTTTTGCTTCTCTCCATGTTCCTTTGTGTGGGTAAAGTGAGTATTCAATTTTATGGAAGCCTCTATCCGCTGTTGGATCAGGCCATTTTGGTGAGCGAAGCAATGAAAGACGGATAACGGAATTTTTGCAATCATAACCATATTTTGAATTATTTATCAAACTAACACCATAATCTTTCTCGGAAACATCAGCCCATCTTAAAGCTGGCACCTCAACTTTTGCACTATCCCAAGAATTTTTAAATTCAGTTGACCTTTTAATATAGCCGTAAGGAATTTCATAGGTTGCAAATGTATCTTTAACCGCAAGTGGAAATGCAACTTTTAACATTATGTTTTCCTCCCACCAATCAACATCTGTTCTAAAGTCTATTCTTTCAATTTTATCGTAAAGGATTATGTATTGAGTGAAAAAGCTTGTTGGAAAAGTTTCGGTGGGTGGATATGACCTTGTATCTGGTTTTCTAAATTCCCTTTCAAGTTTTAACACCGCACGAACTGGTCCCGACTCAATTACCTCACAGTTTTTAAAGTTTGAGTTGAATTCAATTCCTGTTAATCCGATATTCCAAGCATCCCAGGCTGTTGGCTTATCCTCCAGAAGTTGGAGTTTATTACCGTGTCCATTTAAAATTTGTTTGTTAAATCTTTTATCAAAAATCTCGCTTATCCAGCCAGTATTTGTGTCAATTTCAATTTTGAAAAATTTGTTTTCAATGCGATTTTTTGAAATTAAAAGTTCATTTTTAAATTCGGACGGTTTTTGTTTTTTGATGATGTAAGTTTTATACCCAATTGGTGGAACATTTTCAGCAACGAAAATAATTTTTCTTGTTCCACTGTCATCTATGCTTTGAGACGGGACTTCTCTTCCCGATGGTTCAAATATAGCATATTCGTTTGTGTCAAATTTTTCAAGATTTATCTCAACTAAATCAGTCCTTGTCCATGAACTTGGATTGAAAACTATCAGTGGTTCTCCTTCTTTAAGCAAAGCTGTATTTATGTTTTGAGTAATTTTTTCAAGTGATTTTTTAATTTGAAAGTTTGTAAAGCTTTCTACATCTGCGTAATCCTTTTTTGCGTCAAAATAGACCTCTCTTATACTTGATCCTGGGAGTATATCGTGGAATTGATTGAAAATAAATTTGAGCCAGTATTTTTCAAAGGTTTTGTTATCGTAGTTAAAATTAAAGAGCGTTGCGATAGTTGAAAATTTTTCAGCGTTTGAAAGGGCAATTTCAAGTTTGCGGTTGTATTTTTTGATATCTGCTTGTGTTGTGTAAGTGCCTTGATGATATTCAAGATAAAGTTCATCTTTCCACACAGGTAGATTTTTTAGGGTTTCTTTATTTAGTGTTTTAATGTAATTTGTAACCGTTGAAAATTTAATGTTTGGGAAAATATCAAGTTTTTTAAGTTCATCTATTCTTTTGAGCATTTCTTCTGTTGGTCCACCACCATGGTCGCCAACCCCAAAGAGAACAAGTAATTCTCTTAATCCTGTGTTTGCTTCAAATTGCCTCAACCAATCAACAAGTCGGAACGGATTTTCAATTGTGTTAACATAACTAAATGGAAAATATGTTAAAATCTTTGAACCATCTGGGGATTCCCACCAGAAAAGCCTGTGTGGGAAGACATTTTTTTCGTTCCAATTTAATTTTTGTGTGATGAAGTAGGTTATATCAGCATTTGCGAGGAATGCTGGCAAGTTCCAATTATATCCAAAAGAGTCCGGAAACCAACCGATATCTGGTTTCACGTCTAAGACCTTTTTAAAATATCGTTGTGAATACAAAAGGTTATGCATCCACGATTCGCCACCTGGAAGATTACAGTCGGGCTCAATCCATGTGCCACCAACTACCTCCCATCTTCCGAGTTTTATTTGCTCCTTGATGTTATCAAAAAGTTCGGGGTAAAGGCTTCGCATCCATTCATAATAAACCGCTGAACTTTGTGTATAGGTTAAATGTGGGTGTTTCCTCATAAGGTTAATTACGGAGTTGAAAGTATTTTTGCATACCTCAATAGTTTCTTTTGAACGCCAAAGCCATGCAGCATCTATATGAGCGTTGGAGGCAAAAATAAGCGTAAATTTTTTCGCAAATTCGCTAACTGGTTTTAACTTTGCCCTTGTTTTTTCAAGTGAGATATTAAACTTTTCAACATCTCCTGAAATAAGCGAATTTAAATCAAGCTCTTTGGCTGTGCTTTGTAAAAGAGTGTTAAGTTTAAGCCTTTCTTTTTTATCAATTGTTGAACGATCTATACCAGGGTCATATCTGGTCATATCGTTTGCTTGGTAGGTATCAAAGCTTAAAAGTTTTTGCCCAACTTTTAAACTAAGCGAGAAATTTTTTATCTCATTCAAAAAATCTTTTAAACTTTCAACTTCAAACTCAGCCATTATAAGTCTTAAAGGACCAGATCTGTTAATTGCTTTAATTGCAATTAGAAATTCCTGTCCTGGTTTAACTATATCCGTCAGGTCAAATTCTGCGCTCCATTGTATATAGCCGATATACTTTTCGTTTACCCATAGATAGCCTAAATCGTCAACTGTAACTTTGAATATAATTTTCCCTCTTACATCTTTTCCGAACATTTTTTCAGGTAATGTGAATCTTGTCCGTAGCCAGCATGAATCAACATAAATTCGCTGTCCAATTCTTAATGTGTCCCATTTTGAATCATCAAAATTAATTTTGGTGAATACCTCTTCTGTTTTCTCGCCAGTGATAAGGCATTTGATGTCGGGGCTAACCTTCCAGGTTCGGATTGAAATTGTGCTTAATGAATCAAGAATTGATGTTACTGAGTCAACCTCTGTTTTTCTCTGAGAAATTGCAAAGTTTAAAATTCCGATGAAAAAAATGGGAATTAGTCCCTTTAGCATTTTCATTGTTTCCATTTTTTGTTTTAACTTCTCATTTTCTATCAAGAATTTCCCTTACTTTAAGTGCTATTGTTTCGTAAGAATACGGCTTCTGAATTATGTCAAAGCCCTCAAGATTTAAATTTAAACCATTTAAGCTGTATCCAGTTGCGAAAATTACTTTAACATTGGGTTTTATCTTAAGTATTTCTCTCATTGCATCATACCCATTTAAAATTGGCATTACTATGTCAAGCAAGACGAGATCAATTTCATCTGCTTTCTCCCTGAATATCTCAAGCGCCTCAAGACCGTTTGCAGCAGAATAAACTTTATAGCCAAGACTTTGTAGTATATCTGTAACTGTTATTCTTAACCTTTCTTCATCTTCTGCCACAAGTATCGTTTCGGTTCCACCTTTTATTTCAATTTTCTGTTCCTCTTTTTCAATTTCTTTTTCCTCTTCTTCATAGACCGCTGGGAAATAAACTCTAAAGGTTGTCCCCTGTCCAACCTCACTGTAGACGTTTATAAAACCACCATGTTGTTTCACAATTCCATACACTATTGAAAGCCCGAGCCCTGTTCCATGTTCCTTTGTTGTGAAAAATGGTTCAAAAATCTTCGGCATAATCTCTTTGCTTATCCCAACCCCGTTATCTGTCACGGAGAGAACAACATAGTTCCCAGGTTTTGAGTCAATGTGAAAATCAGCGTATTCTTGGTCAATGTATCGTGAATATGTTTCTATTATTATTTTTCCAGCTTCGGGTATAGCTTCTTGGGCGTTGATTATGAGGTTTAAAAGGAGTTGATTGATTAACGCGGGATCAACTTTAACATTTGGAAGCTTTGGCGCAAGTATGAGTTCAATTTTGATATTTTCGCGCAATACTTTAAGCATGACTTTGGTGAAATCATTGACTATGCTGTTAAGGTCACTTATTTTCATCACCGCTGGTTGTTCTCTACTGAATATCAAAAGCTTTCTTGTGAATTCTCCAGTTTTTCTTATTGTCTGTTCAATTTCATTGAGTTTTTCTTTTGCTTTTTCAATATCCGAGGTTAGCAACCGTCTGGCAAATTGTGCGTTTCCAAGTATAACCGTTAAGGCATTGTTGATATCATGCACTACACCAGCAGTTAATCTCCCAAGGGCATCCATCTTTTGCGATTGAAGTAATTGCTGTTCAAGTGCCTTAACTTTTGTCACATCTCGTAGTATTCCCTGATAGGCGATTACATTTCCCTTTTCGTCATAAATTGGCGTTGATGTATCATAGACGATAAGTTTTCGTCCATCTCTCGTTTTGAGATGAAGCTCATAATCTTTTATATAACCCTGCTTCTCAATCGCTTCAAGGTTTTTCTTCCTATCTTCTGGATTTTCATAAAGATCATTCGCTATATCAACTTTTAAAATTTCTTCTTTTGATGAATAACCAAAAAGTTCAACAAATGCAGGATTAACATCAACGAGTTTTCCTTCCGGGGTGCTTATATAGATTGGATCTTTTGAATCCTCAAAAAGTTTCCTATATCTTTGTTCAGATTCGCGCAATGCTTTTTCATTTTCACCTCTTTGGATTGCAAGCCCAAGTATATCTGCAAAAGTTTTTATCGCATCAATTTCAGATTTCTCCCATTCGCGTTCAGTTTGGCAGTCATTTAAACTTATAAATCCCCACCATTTATCCCCGACGAAGATGGGAGCGATAAGAATTGATTTAACCCCAAGGAAACTTAAGAATAGAGATTCTCTGAACGGGAAATTCTTAACATTGCCACATATCACATCTTTTTCCCCAAGAACATCAATCCACCTATCAAATCCTGCTAATCTGTATGATATATTCTGAAGCTGTGCATCCTCAATATGTTTTTCAACACCTCTGGAATACCACTTTGAAATCAAATTTGTTACAATTTCCCCATCCCTTTCCTGATTTTGGAAAACATAGACAGAACTTACTTCCATTGATTTCCCGAATTCTTCAATGAGATTGACTATTTCATTTTCCCAGTTAATTGTTTTTAGTAATATCCCTGCGGAGTGGTTTATAGTTTTCAAAACTTTTTCTCTCTTTAAAAGTTTTTGCTCGGTTTCTTTCAGTGTGGTTATGTCAAGCATCATACCAAGTGTTTTGACTGCTTTCCCAGTCTCATCACGAATTATATAAGCGTAGTCAAGACAATAAATTAAACTGCCATCTTTTTTTCTAATTCTATATTCCGTTTCAAAAGTTGAGATATTGCTTTTTAACGCCTCGTTAATCTTTGCTGTAACATATTCAACATCATCGGGATGGATAAAGTCTCTCCATCTAAATTTGCTACTTTTAAGTTCTTCTTTCTTTAAACCGAAAATAGTTTCAACATCACCTTCCCATATCGTTGTATCGTTTTCAAGATCCCATTCATAAACGACTTCTTTCATGGCAGAAATTATCTTTTCAAATTTATCACGCCACTTTAAAAGTTCAAGTTCAATTAGTTTTTTGCCTATCGCAAAAGAAATTTGAAAAGAGATCGCCAGAGCTAAATTTATTTCTTCCTGTGTGAACTCATGTGGCTGTTCATAATAAATCATAAATTTTCCGAGCAATTTCCCTCTGAAGACAAGTGGTATAAAGCCAAGCGCCTGAATGCCTTCAGCGAGAATTTTACTTTTCAAATCCTTGCTCAAAGTTTTATCAGTATTGACATCGCTTATAAGGATTGGCTGTGGGTTTGGTTCATCTGGTTTCCATGGTGAATGTCCTTCAACAGCTTTTCTATAATTTTCGGAAAGCCCTGCCCATGCTTTAAATCTCATCACCCCATCTGGGTCAATGAGAAGAATTGATGCCTTGTTTATGTTCAAGATTTTCAAAATCCCATTCAGCGCTTGTTGATAAACATCTTCAATTGATTCCGAGCGAATAATTAAGTTCGCAAGGTTGTAAAATGTCTCTATTGTAATAAGTTGATGTTCCAGCTCTTGTTCGGTTTTTATTCGCTTTCTAATCTCGTCTCTTAATTTCTGTGAAGGTATATTTGTTAAGACTGCAAAGATAAAAAATATGACTATGTAAGAGACCATCAAAATAAGT
>Ga0105162_1001998_pt1 | contig 11117 bp, 7 predicted proteins | sample JNZ201metaG_FD_81532 | JGI IMG/M metagenome (GOLD analysis project Ga0105162, IMG submission 81532) | Hot spring microbial communities from Jinze hot spring, China to study Microbial Dark Matter (Phase II) - JNZ 20120812A | ecosystem: Environmental > Aquatic > Thermal springs > Hot (42-90C) >...
ATGAAAAATCCTGAAGTTGCTAAACTACTTAGGATGATGGCGATTTATTTGGAGATGAAAGGAGTTCAGTTTAAGCCTCAAGCTTATGAAAGAGCTGCTTATTCTATTGAAGCTTTAGATGAAGATATTGAGGATTTTGTAAAAAAGAAAGGAAAAGAGGGATTAAAAAATTTACCAGGAGTTGGCGAGTCAATTGCGGAAAAAATTATTGAATATTTAAAAACTGGAGAAATTAAAGAATTAGAAGAATTAAAAAAAGAGGTGCCAGTTGATGTTGAAACTTTGACAAGCATTGAAGGGGTTGGACCAAAAATAGTTTATAAACTTTATAAAGCTTTAGGAATTAAAACGATTGAAGATTTAGAAAAAGCTTGTTTGGAACATAAAATTAGAAGACTTCCTGGATTTGGCGAGAAAAGTGAAGAAAAAATTTTAAAGGGGATTCAATTTTATAAACAAGGTGGACAACGAGCTATTTTAGGTTTTATTATTCCAGCAGTTGAGGAATTGGTTAATTATTTAAAAGAAAGTGGTTTAGCTAAAGAGGTTGTGCCTGCTGGTTCATATAGACGAAGAAAAGAAACAATTGGTGATATTGATATTTTAGCTGTTTCTGATAAACCAGAGAAATTAATGGATTATTTTGTAAATTTTGAAGGCGTAGAACATGTTTATGCTAAAGGACCAACAAAAACAAATGTCAGATTAAAAATTGGTTTAGATGCTGATTTAAGAGTTGTTCCTGAAGAAAGTTTTGGAGCAGCTCTTGCTTATTTTACTGGTTCAAAGGATCATAATATTCAAATGAGGGAACTAGCTATAAAGAAGGGTTTTAAGCTTAATGAATATGGACTTTTTGATAAAAACGAAAAAAGAATTGCTGGAAGAACCGAAGAAGAGATTTATGAAAAATTGGGACTTGAGTGGATTCCACCAGAAATGAGAGAAAATCGAGGTGAAATTCAATTGGCTCTCGAACATAAATTACCAAAACTAATCGAATATGGATCGATAAGGGGCGATTTACAAGTTCAGACAAATTGGAGTGATGGTCAAAATTCAATTGAAGAAATGGTCGAAGAAGCAATTAAATTAGGCTTAGAGTATATTTGTATTACTGATCATACAAAATCTTTAGCGGTTGCTGGAGGTTTAGATGAAAAAAGATTACTAAAACAAATTGAAGAAATAGATAAACTAAATAAAAAATATAGAGGTAAGATAACTATTTTAAAAGGAGCTGAAGTTAATATAAATAAAGATGGAAGTTTGGATTTAAGTGATGAAGTTTTAGCCAAGTTAGATTTTGTTGGCGTTGCTGTACATAGCCATTTTAATTTACCAAGAAAAGAGCAAACTGAAAGAATTAAAAAAGCTTTAAGTAATCCTAATGTTCATTGTCTTTTTCATCCAACTGGAAGAATTATTAACAAAAGACCTGCTTATGAAGTTGATATTGATGAAATAATTGATTTTGCTAAAAAAAATAATAAAATTTTGGAGATTGATGCTTATCCAGATAGATTAGATTTAAAGGATGAACATATCAAAAAATGTGTTGAAGCTGGAGTAAAAATGGTTATTGATACCGACGCTCACTCTGTTTTACATCTCCAGTTTTTAGACTTAGGTATTGCTCAAGCAAGAAGAGGTTGGGCAACAAGAAAAGATATTTTAAATACTCTTCCTCTTAAAGAATTTTTAAAGTATTTGGAAAGTATCAAAAAGAAATGATAATCGACGGAAAAAAATTAGCTGAAGAGATTTTAGAAGAATTAAAAGAAAAAAGAAAAAATTATAATGAACTTAAAATTGCTGCTTTTCTTATTGGAAAAGACAAAGAAAAAGAAAGTTTTCTAAAAACAAAAAAATCATTTGCGGAAAAATTAGATATCGAATTTAGAATTTATGAAATCGATAATTATGAAAACCTTAACCGTCGAAAGATTAGAAAATATATAAGCCAAATTGTAAGACATAAAACAATTAATGGTGCTTTAATTCAACTTCCTATTCCTTCAAAATATCCAACTCAATATATTCTTAATACTATTCCTCCGCGAAAAGATATTGATTGTTTATCAAGCAGACTTTTAGGAAAGTTTTTTTCTAATTCGCCAGTAATAAATCCACCATCTGTTGAGGTTGTTAAATTTATAAAAGAAAAATATAATCTTGAATTCAAAGGAAAAATTGTTTTAGTAGTTGGTTATGGGCGATTAATTGGAAAACCAATATCGCATTATTTAGCTAAAGAGGGGGCTGGCGTAATAATTTTACAGGAAAACAATAAACTAGAGTATTTTTTAAAAGATGCTGATGTAATAATCTCTGGTGTTGGTAAATCAAGGTTAATTAATGATTGTAAAGAAGGAGCAATTATAATTGATTTCGGTTATTCATTTGAAAATGATAAAATTTATGGAGATGCTGATTTTGATAAATTAAAAAACAAAGCTTATTTAATAACACCAACACCTGGAGGAACTGGACCAATTCTTGTAGCTAAACTTTTTGAAAATTTATTTAAATTAATAGAATATAAACTTCCTTTTTAGGGCCCATAGTTTAACGGCAAAACACCTCCGTCGCATGGAGGAGATGAGGGTTCAATTCCCTCTGGGTCCACAAAATTTTGCCCCTGGGAGGATTCGAACCTCCAACCTTCTCCTTAGAAGGGAGCTGCTCTTCCTATTGAGCTACAGGGGCATGCCGCGAGTGGGATTCGAACCCACGACCTGGCGCTTATGAGACGCCCGCTCTAACCACTGAGCTATCGCGGCTTATATTATAATTTTACAAAATTTTTTTTAAATGTTTCTTCCGCCACTCTTCAATTAACTTATGATTACCCGAAAGAAGAACTTTAGGAACTTTTAATTTTTTTCCATTTATATTAATTTCTTGTGGTCTTGTATAAACAGGTAAAGAATAAAGCCTACCGAATCTTTTTTCCTCTAAAGAAAGAGGATTATGTAAAAAACCAGGAACAAATCTTGAAACCGCATCAATAATAGCCATTGCCGGAATTTCTCCTCCAGAAAGCATAAATTTTCCCAAAGAAATTTTTAAATCAACAAACTTTTCTATCCGAGCATCAATACCTTCATAATGACCACAAATAATAATTATTTGTTTTTCATTACTTAATTTTTTAGCTAATTTTTGATCAAAGATTTTTCCTGCTGGATGAGTTAAAATAATTTTTCTTTTCTTTGTTTTAAATTCATCTTTAGCTTTTTTTAAAGCTAAATAAATCGGTTCAAACTTAATAACCATTCCTGGTCCCCCACCATAAGGTTTATCATCAACGGTTTTATGCTTATCAAAAGTAAAATCTCTTGGGTTCCAAATCTTTATTTTGAGAATATTTTTTTCTTGAGCTTTTTTAATTAATGATGTTTCGAGATAAGAAAATGCTTCAGGAAAAAGAGAAATAATATCAAATCTTATCATTCATTAAGCTTTTCTTTCAAATTTTTAATTACATCTTCACTTGTTAAAGTAGATTTTTCAATGAATGAAGGTTCTTCAACCCGAATATTCACTCGGGCGTGATTTTTAATGCCTACGGCTTTAATAAGATGCTTAATTGCATTTAAAGTCGAGCCTTTTCTTCCAATAATAATTCCCATATCTTGAGGATGAACTTTAATAGTAAGAAGAACGCCCATTTCGTCTATTTTTCTATTTATTTGAATAGATTCTGGATTATTAACCAAAGATCTTAAAATTTCTTCTAACAATTTTTGATATGGAGGAAGATTATTATTTGCCATCTTTGCTTTCTTTTCTTTAAAAACGACCTTTTTTAAATTTTACCATAAATTCTTCTATCTCATAAGAATTTGAATTCTTGTAGGATCTAAAGGCAATCTATCGCGCCAAGCTGGCCAGATTTTAATGTTAGCTTCTTTCACGCCTTTAATTTTGGAAAAATAATCAGTTATTTCTTTAAGTGTTTTTCCTTTAATTTGATTTTTAATAATTTCTTCACTCAAATTTGGAGTTAATTCTACCTTTCCTTTAACGGAAATCTTCATTAAATTTTGTTTAAAATCATAATCAATTAAAGAAATTGAAGTTATTTCAAGTTTATTAATCATGAACATTTCTTTTTCTTCAGCTAATTTTTCAAAAATAATATTTTTTATTAAGGACTCTACTTCATTCTGAGAAAAAACCATCGTCTCCAGTTTACCTTGAATTAAACCAGAAATTTTATTTGTTTTTTCTCCTACTTTATGCGAAACATTTAAAATTTCAAAAGAATAAAGAGAATCATCGTCTAAATAAAGTTTATTGGGATAAAGAACTACAAGTTCTCCTTTCAAGACATCTTTAATTTTCTTTTCTAATGTCACTCTTAAATTAGTTAAATCATTGGGGGTAACTGTTTTTGTTTCTTTTTCTATATTTGGTTTATAATCTTCATAAACTTCAGCATATAAAACATCAGACCATAATTTTCCTTTTTCATATTCTTTGCCTTCCAATGCAACAATTTTCAATTTCGTTCCTTTAGGAAGATTAAGATTTTGATTTTTGATTTCAAAGGGAACTGCTTCAATCAAAGTTTGAGAAGGATTTTCTTCTGATCCTTTTTCTAAAACTACGCCATTTAAGGTTTTAAAAACATTTCCTTCATATTCAAGTCTTGTTCCTTGAACCAAAGAAAAAGAATTATTTAGTTTGTTATAAAAAACTACTTTAAGATTAGGAAGAAAACCTCCTTCTGTAGTTAATCCTGTTGTCTCAATTTCTTCGCTAGTTGCTTTTTCAATAACAATTTTTTTAGCAGGAAGGATTTTGTTCTGATAATCAATCTGAACTAAATTTTCTTTTAGAGTAATTATTTCATTAAAATCTTCAGTTTTTCTTTCTAAAACCATACTAATAACCGCTCGGGTCTGAATAAGACCAAAAAGAAAAGTAAAAAGAAAATAAATAAAGATTGAAAAACCCAAAAAAAGACCTAATTTTTTAAAAAGCCCAAAATTAAGATGTATTCTAAATAATGGTTTGGGAGTTTGATAAGATACTTTAACTGAACTTGTTATCGATTCTTTTTCAAGAATTTTACTCTTTGGTGGTTTAACATCAATAATCTTAGGTTCCTCCAAAGCAAAATCTTTTAGAAAGATATTTAGTCCTAAATTTGAAGCTAAATTGATAAATTCTTTATCTTCGGAATCTAAGAAAACTTCTTTTTTTAATCTCTCCACTTCTCTTTGAAAAATTTCTAAATTTTTCGGGTGTTTAAGAACTTTAAAATTTTTAGGAACAACTAAAATTATTTCATTATCTTTAGTTTTACTTATTATCTCTAAAATATCACCAAGTTCTTCTGTTCCTTCTAAATAAATGTAAGATCTTGATTTAGCCATTATTTCCTTTAGAAATTAATTGATGTTCTTTAAATAATTCTTGATAGACTTTCTCTGAATTATTATCCCATAAAATTCCTTTTTCTTTAAGAAGTTCTAAAGAAATTTCTTTGGGAAGACCATATGAAGTATACAGAAGAAAAACTTTTTCTCCTAAGATTTCTGGAGAATCATTTTCTTTGATTAATTTTTCAAACTCTCTTAGACCACGGTTTAAGGTGTTCTCGAAATTATTTAGTTCTTCAAAAAAGATAGATTTTATTTTTTCAAAATTTTTTAATTCGGGATAGAACTCACTATATTTTTCAATTGTTTTTTTTATTAACTCTTCAAGAATATCAAAAGTGAGATTTAAAAATTTAGCGTGAAGTCTAAGTCTTCTTAAAATTCTTCTTAAAACATAACCTCTTTCTAGATTGCTTGGATATAAACCGTCAGCAATTAAAAATACGCTTCCTCTTAAGTGATCCATAATTATTCTTTTCCTTCGTTCGTTATCGGAAAATTTATCTAAAACTTCTTTTAGAGGAAGAAAAAGATCGGTTTCAAAAATCGTTGGTGTTTTTTGTAAAACTTTCATTAATCTTTCAAGCCCCATTCCTGTATCTACTCCAGGAAATTCTAACTTTTTTAAATTTTTATTTTTATCTTGATAGTATTCGTTAAAAACTAAATTCCATATTTCCAAACCATCAACATAAATTTCTGTTGTTGGTCCACAAGGACCTTCATCTCCTGTTGGTCCCCAAAAATTGTCTTCCCTACCCTTTTTTAGAATTTTATCTTGACTAAAACCTAGATTCTGCCAAAACTTAAAACTTTCCTCATCAAAAGGAACGTTATCTTCTCCTCCAAAGACAGTTACATAATCAATTTTCAATCCAAATTCTTTAGTAATTAATTCATGAGCCCAATAAATAGCTGATTTTTTAAAATAGCCAACTATACCAAAATCATCTGGATCATCAGTACCAACAGGACCAAAAGAAAAATTACCTAGCATTTCAAAAAAGGTTAAATGTCTTTCATCACCAACTTCATCAATATCTGTTGTTCGAAAACATTTTTGGATAGATGTTGTTCTTTGCGTTCCAAAATCTTTTAGAGCATCTTTTTCTCGAGTGTAATACTTTTTAAATTGTTGCATACCAGCTGTGGTTAAAAGAACTGAAGGATCATCATAAGGAATTAATGACGATGAAGAAACAATTTTATGACCTCTCCTAGCAAAAAAATCTAAAAATATTTTTCTTACTTCTTCTGATTTAATCATTAAAATTTAACAAACGGAAAATAAATCACGTCTTTAATTGAAGACTTATTTAAAAGAATAGTTATTAATCTATCTAAACCTATTCCCAAGCCTGCAGCCGGTGGCATTCCATATTCTAAAGCCTCAATAAATGTTTCATCATAAGGATGAGCTTCAGGATTACCTTTTTTTAATTCTTCAGCTTCTTTTAAAAATCTTTCCTTTTGATCAAGTGGATCATTAAGCTCACCAAAAGCGTTAGCGATTTCAAAACCAGCTAAATAAATTTGAAATCTTAAGGTCAATTCAGGCTTCTGGGGGTGAGATTTAGCTAACGGGGAAAGATCTTTAGGATGATAGATAACAAACGTTGGTTCAATTAAATAGGGTCTAATTAATTTTTTGAATATTTCATCTACAATCTTACCTTTTGTCATTATTTTTGGATTAACTTCAATTTTTTTTTCTTTGGTGAGTTCGAGAAAATCTTTAAGATCATTATTAAAATAATCTAATCCCGTTTTTTCCTTTAAAATACTCACATATTCATAAACCCTCCATTTTTTTCCTAAATCAATTACTTTATTTTGAAATTCAATTTTATACAGATCCGATTTTTTAATTTTTTTTCCTTTAAGCTGAGCTTTGATTAAATTAATTCTCTTAACCAACTCCTTAATAACTTTTTCTGTAAATTCCATTAAGCCCTCCATATTTTGATAAGCCCAATAAAGTTCTATCATCGTAAATTCAGGATTATGTTCTCTATCAATACCTTCGTTTCTAAAATCTTTACCTATTTCAAAAATTTTTTCAAATGAGCCAACTAGCATTTTTTTTAAATAAATTTCTGGAGCAATTCTTAAATAAAGTTTTTGTTTTAAAGCTTCTAAATAAGTAACAAATGGTCTTGCTAAAGCACCACCATAATGAGTTTGTAAAATTGGAGTTTCAACTTCTAAAAACCCATAACTCCACAGAATTTTTCTAAGCTCTTCTAAAATTTTAAATCTTAAATAAAAAGTTTCTTTTTCTTCATCATAAAAAATAGTTTTCAAATATGGCTTTCTAACAAGAAGTTCTTCATCTCTAACTTTGTAGTATTCTTTTGGAAAATTTTTAAGAGATTTCGTAAGTAAAAACCATTTTGAGGCTAAAAGACTTTTTTCTTTGCTTTGAGGTAAGAAAGCATTCCCATAAAAACAGAAAAAATCTCCAATATCAGCAATTTTTTCAAAATTTTCAAATTCCTTTGTATAATCTTTTTTTAATATTATTTGAACCTTACCGCTAAAATCTTTAAGATCAACAAAAATTATTCCCCCATGTTCTCTAAGAGCCATTACTCTTCCTCCAAGCCAAATCTTCTTTTTTTTATTTTTCAAAAACTGATAAAAATTTTTAAGAAAATCGTTTATTTGAATCAAACGAGGCGAATTTGGTGGATAAGGATCATAACCTAATTCTCTGGTTATTTTCAATTTTTCAACTTTATCCATAATTATTATAAATTTTATCTAAAATTTTTAGATTTTCAATTAAAATCCACCACCTGGTGCACCTGGTGCTTGAAGTTGGGTTGATATTTGTTGATAGATAGGGATAAGAACAGCTAAAGCAACAAAACCAACAACTATTCCAACAAAAATTAAAAGAGCCGGCTGGAGAAGAGTTAATAAATTCTGAACTAAATTCCTAACTTCCTGGCGGTAATAATTTTCCATAATTAAAAGAGTTTCTTCAAGATTTCCAGTTTCTGAAGCAATTCCTAAAATACTACTTAAAATTGAGGGGATTGTTTTTTCTTCTAAAAGAGCTTCACCAAATTTTTTTCCGGCAACAATTTTTTTCTCAGTACTAATTAGAGCCTCTTTGAGTTTAGGATGGAAAGTTGTTTTCGAAGTAAGACGTAATGCTTGAGGAAGAGAAATTCCCGATTTTAAAAGAGAATGCAAAACAAAAAGAGAATCGCTTAAACCAAAATAAAGATAAATCTTAGAAAAAATTGGAAGTTCAATTAGAAGCAAGGTAAGATACTTCCTTGTTGATCTCAAACTAATTAAAATCAAAAAAACAAAAAGAAATATTAAGGCTAAGAAAATAATTAAATTAAGATTAGCATTGGTAAAATCAGAAACTAAAAGAAGAAATTTAGTAAAAAGAGGTGGGTTATCAGAAAGTTCACGTATTAAAATACCTATTTTAGGTAAAACAAAAGTTATTAAAAGAAAAACTACTCCTAAAGCCATTATAAGGACAATAACCGGATAAATAAGATTTCCTATAATTTCTGATCTTATTTCCCTTTTTTTCTCTAAATTCTCTACCCAACGAAGAAGATTCTCAGCTAAATTACCAGAAATCTCTCCTGATTTAATAGTTTCAACTTCAACTTCAGAAAAAATTGAAGGAAAAGCTGCAAAAGTTTTATAAAATGGTTCACCTTTTTGAAGATTATAACTAAGATAATATAAAAAATCAGCCAAACTTCCTTTCGTTTCCTTTAAAAGAATTCTTAAACCTTGGGTTAAATCTAAACCAGATTTCAAAATTAAATAAAGATTTCTTGCTAAAAAAATTTTTTGATTCAATGAAATTCTAAAAGCAAATTTAAAATAGAGATTATAAAAAAAAGTTTGAGGAAGTTCTTTTATTTCAACAGGGGTAAGTTCATTTCTTAAAAGATAAGCTAGGCATTCTTCTTTGGTTTCAAAAAAGAGTCTACCTTTATTTAATCTCCCCAAATTATCATAAGCTTTAAAACTAAATACTTTCATTCATGAATAACTCTTAAAACTTCTTCGACAGTTGTAGTCCCAAGAAAAACTTTATTCAAGCCATCTTCAAACATTGTTTGGTAACCATTTTTTCTTATTATTTCTTTGATCTTATTTAAAGTAAATTGTTTACTGGCAATTAATTCTCTTAATTCTTCGGTAACATAAACAGCCTCAAAAATACCTGTTCTTCCTTGGTAACCAGAAAAACCACAACTTGGACATCCCTTCCCTCTAAAAATCGTAACTTTTTCTAATGAGGTTTCGTAATTTTGGATATCTTCATGAGGAATTTCTAAAGACTTTAGTTGTTCTAAAATTATTTTTTTCTTAGCAGAAGAAAGAGATTCGGAGACAATACAATCTTGACAAATTTTTCTCACAAGTCTTTGAGCAATAATTAAAGTTAAACTATCAGCAACTAAATAATGAGGAACACCAAGATCAATTAAACGAGGGATTGTTGTTGGAGCATCATTTGTATGAAGAGTAGAAAGAACGAGGTGACCTGTCAAAGCTGCTTGAACAGCAACATCAGCTGTTTCTGAATCTCGAATCTCACCAACCATAATGATATCTGGATCTTGTCTTAAAAATGCTCTTAAACCAACAGCAAAATTAAGACCAACTTTCGGATTAACTTGAGTTTGATTAACATAAGGGATAGCGTATTCAATAGGGTCTTCAATAGTAACGATATTAACTTCTGGTTTATTTAAAAGAGTAATAATAGTGTAAAGAGTTGTTGTTTTTCCTGAACCTGTTGGCCCAGTAACTAAAATCATTCCAAATGTTTTCTTAATAGATTTTTCAATAATTTCTTTTACTGGTGAAATTAAACCAAGTTCTTCCAATGAAGATGGTTTTATCCCTCCAGAAAGAAGTCTTAAAACTGCTTTTTCACCATAAAGCGTTGGCATAATAGCAACACGGATATCAAATTCAAAATCACCAATTTTTGTTTTTATTCTTCCATCCTGAGGTCGAAAATGTTCATCTAATTGAAGATTACTCATAACTTTTATTCTTGCAATAACAGGATCTAAAAGATGTTTAGGTAAACGAGTAATTTCTTTTAGAATGCCATCAATACGAAAACGGACTAGAACTTCTTTTTCCAATGGTTCAATATGAATATCTGAAGCTCGTGAACTAAAAGCGTAACTTAAAAAATTATCAACTAATTTTTCAATTGAAGCTTCGGACTCAACACCAATAGTATAAATTGTTTGAAGATCTGATTTAAATTTCCTTTCATATTCTTCTCGATAAAATTTTTGATAATTTAAAAAAGCAATTCTTAAGTCGGCAGGGGTAATTAAATAAGGTTCAATTTTTTTATGAGTAATATGCTCTAAAATTTTTATGGTTTCAAGGTCAAGCGGGTTTAACATTCCAACTTTTAAAACTTCACCTTCTAAAGAAAAGGGGACTAAATTTTTTTCAAACGCTAATCTTTCGGGAACTAAACTAAGAATGCTTGATGGAATTGAAATACCCTTTAAACTTATTCTTGGAACTTTAATCTCTTCGGAAATTAAATCATAAAAGTAATTTTCATCAATAATTCTTCTTTGAATAAGAATTTCATAAAATGGGATTTTTAATCTTTTACTTTCTTCTAAAATATTTTGATATAAATCTTCATCAATTAAACCTTTGTTAAAAAGAATTTGTTTTATTTTTTCTTCTGATAAAATC
>Ga0105162_1002002_pt1 | contig 11105 bp, 8 predicted proteins | sample JNZ201metaG_FD_81532 | JGI IMG/M metagenome (GOLD analysis project Ga0105162, IMG submission 81532) | Hot spring microbial communities from Jinze hot spring, China to study Microbial Dark Matter (Phase II) - JNZ 20120812A | ecosystem: Environmental > Aquatic > Thermal springs > Hot (42-90C) >...
GATGTTTCAGAATTTCAAATCAAACGTGATGTTGGTATTTACATCGTCTTCGTGGAACCTTCCACCCGAACCAAAGAATCTTTCATTAACGCCGCAAAATTCCACAAAAATGCAAAGGTAAATATCTTTGATTCCGAACACTCTTCGTTTAACAAGCAAGAAAGCTACGTGGACACATTTAATATGTTAACAGGTTACAGTGAATATTCTATCTTTGTTCTGAGAACCAGACTCGAAGGTGTTGTGAGATTGCTCGAAAGAAAAGTTGGAGAGTTCGCAGAAAGGCATGGCATCATGAGACCTGCATTCATCAACGGTGGTGACGGAAAGCACGAACATCCCACACAAGAACTCCTTGACGAATACACCTTCCTTGAACATAACAATTTCGACAATTCGCACATCAGAATAGCTCTTGTCGGTGATTTGCTCCACGGTAGAACGGTCCATTCTAAAGCCGATGGTCTAAAGGTCTTTAAAAACGTAGAAGTTGATTTGATTGCCCCACCCGAATTGCAAATGCCTGAAGGATACATTCAAAAAATGAAGAGAAATGGATTTGAAGTAAGGCAGTTCTACTCAATAGATGAGTATTTAAGCCATGGAAAACCAGCAAATATATGGTATTTCACTCGCCTGCAACTTGAAAGAATGGGCGAGGATATCTTAGAAAAGGAAAAAATACTGAGAAAAGCCGTAACGTTCAGAGAGGATATGCTCGATAAGATTCCTGAAGGAACGAAGTTCTATCATCCGCTTCCAAGGCCAAAGTTCAATCCAGAAATCCCCACATTCCTCGACACATTGCCACTCAACGGATGGGAAGAACAAGCGATAAACGGATATTACGTAAGAATCGTGCTTTTATCAATGCTTGGCGGTGCACTTGAAGCTCCGTTCGATACATCAAGACCTCAGCAACAAGAAGATGAAGATTTCATCATCCCAGCACCAATCACGGATGGGACAAAAGGTGTTCTGAAAGAAGGAAAAAGAGGCATTAAACCGATAGAGAATGGAACAGTAATAGACCACATTGCAAAAGGAAAATCACAAGAAGAGATTTACAATACTATTGTAAAAATAAGGAAGATACTTAAACTCTACGATGTGGACAGTGCAGACGGAATATTCAAATCAGCAGATGGTAGTTACAAAGGTTACATAAGCTTGCCAGATAAGTATTTGTCTTTCAAAGAAATTAAGAAACTTTCAGCAATTTCGCCAAATACAACCGTAAATATCATCAAAAACTCTAGAGTTGTCGAAAAATATCGAATCAAAATGCCACCTCGTATTTATGGATTTGAGGAAATCAGATGCAAAAATGAGAACTGCATAACGAATCCAACACACGGTGAAAATGTAACCGCCTCGTTTGTCCAAATCGACGGAAAATTCGTGTGTGAATACTGTGAAACACCACATGAATACCACGAGATTTGGAAAATATAAATATGATAAAATGACAAAGCCCCCGAGAAGGGGGCTTTGTTGTTGGTTTTTAGAATTTCCTGATTATCCCAACACGTTTGCCATTATTTTTGCCAGTTCTACAAAACTTTCTTTGAGACTTGCACCTCCAACAAGTGCACCATCGATGTCTGGTTTGACGAATAGTCCAAAGAAGTTCTCTGGAGTGACACTACCACCGTAAAGGATGGTTACTGACTGTGCAACTTCGTCACTGTATATCTTTGCAAGGAGTGACCTTACAAATTCATGAGCTTCTTGAGCTTGTTCTGGCGTTGCCACAACACCTGTTCCTATTGCCCATACAGGCTCATATGCGATAACTACCCTCTTAACTTCTTCCGCATCTATTCCGTACAAGCCTTCTCTAACTTGTTTTTCAAGCACGCAAAAGGTTAATCCCTTTTGCCTTTCTTCGAGAGTCTCACCTATACAAAATATCGGAGTTAAACCTTCTGCAAGAGCTTTTTTGATTTTTTTGTTGATAAGTTCATCCGTTTCTCCGAATATTCTTCTCCTTTCACTGTGTCCAATTATAACGGCTTGAACGCCAAGTTCTTTCAGCATTTTTGGTGATACTTCCCCTGTGAATGCACCACTGTCTTCGTAGTACATATTCTGTGCTGCGAGTTTTATATTGCTCGAACTAACAACTTCTCTAACCCTATCAAGTGCGACAAAAACAGGAGCGATGTATATATCAAAAGAATTAAACCCAGCGAGCGCATTAACCAAAGTGTTGGCAAAAAGTTGCGCTTCGCTGGGTGTTTTATTCATTTTCCAGTTTCCAGCAAGGATGAATTTTCTATTGGTTATTTTTTTTTATTCGCAATGGAAACGATACCTGGTAATTCTTTTCCTTCGAGAAATTCAAGTGATGCTCCACCACCAGTTGAGACGTGGCTAAACTTCTTTTCAAGTCCGAACTGTGCAACTGCTGCTGCGCTGTCTCCACCGCCAACGACAGTTGTTACACCTTTTTCTGTGAGTGATGCAATAAATTCTGCAACTGCCTTTGTACCAACTGCAAAGTCTTCTATTTCAAACACACCGAGAGGTCCATTCCAAACAACCGTCTTTGCATCTGCAAGTTTCGATTTGATGAGTTCTACGCTTGCCGGACCGATATCGTAACCAGCCCAACCTTCTGGAATGCCTTCTTCGCATGTGAAGACTTTCTTCTCAACCCCTGCTTCCATCTTTTGTGCGCAAACCGCGTCTGTTGGTATAACAAGCTCAACACCTTTTTCCTTTGCTTGTTCAAGAAGTTGTTTTGCAAGTTCTATTTTGTCTTCTTCCACAAGTGAATTACCTGTTTGTTTGCCAAGTGCTCTCCAGAATGTGAACATCATGGCGCCACCAATGATTATTCTATCAGCTTTGTTGAGGAGGTTGGTTATAACCCCTATTTTATCTGAAACCTTTGCTCCACCAAGAACGACGACGTACGGTTTATCTGGATTGAGTGTTGCCTTTGACAGGAACTTAATCTCTTTTTCCATTAAGAAACCTGCAACAGATGGTATAAATTGTGCAATTCCAACGTTACTTGAGTGTGCCCTGTGGGCTGTTCCAAATGCATCGTTGACGTGTATATCAGCAAGGCTTGCCCATTTTCTTGCGAGTTCGAGGTCGTTCTTTTCTTCTCCTGGGTCGAACCTTGTATTCTCGAGCATTAACACCTCGCCCTCTTTTAATTCAGCAACTGCTTTTTCAACCTCTTCCCCGTAAAGTGCGGGCACGAATTTAACTTCTTTTCCAAGAAGTTCCGATAATCTTTCTGCAACGGGTTTCAATGAGTATTTTGGATCCGGTCCACCCTTTGGTCTGCCAAGGTGGGAAAGAAGGATTACTTTTGCACCGTTATCGAGGGCATACTTAATTGTCGGAAGTGCCTCAACAATTCTTGTATCGTCTGCGACTTTTCCATCTTTCAAAGGAACGTTAAAGTCAACCCTCATTATTACCCTTTTACCTTTGAGGTCAACATCTCTAATTGTGAGTTTTTCCATCTTCTGACACCTCCCGTGTCATAGTCTTGAAATGCATAATTATGAGCGTACAAAAAAGGGGGACGCGCCCCCGTTATTGATTTTCGAATTAGAGTAATGTTGCTACTTTTTCAATTGTGTCGACAACTCTGCAGGTGTAGCCGTATTCGTTGTCGTACCAGCTGTAGACTGTTACGAAGTTTCCGTTCATGACTTTTGTAAGTGTTGCATCGTAAATACCTGCATATGTTGAACCAACAATATCTGAACTTACAATAGGATCTTCGTTGTATTTGATAATGCCTTTGAGTCTGCCTTCAGTTGCTTCCTTAACTTTTGCGTTGACTTCTTCTGCTGTTGTCGGTTTTTCAACTTGGACACTGAGAACAGAGATTGAACCATCCGGAGTTGGGACCCTCAATGCCATACCATCGAGTTTACCCTTTACTTCTGGAACTACAAGTGCAACTGCTTTTGCTGCTCCCGTTGTTGTTGGGATTATGTTCAAGGCTGCTGCTCTTGCTCTTCTAAGGTCTTTGTGTGGAAGGTCGAGAACTCTCTGGTCGTTTGTGTAGCTGTGGACTGTTACGAGGTAACCTGTAACTATTCCGAATGCATCATTAATTACCTTAACAATTGAAGCAATAGAGTTTGTTGTACAGGATGCACAGGATATAATCTGGTGTTCTGGTTTGAGTTGTTCTTCGTTACAACCGAAAACTACTGTAATGTCTTCTCCCTTTGCTGGAGCTGTGATAATTACTTTCTTTGCACCAGCTTGGATGTGTTTCATTGCCCCATCTCTTTCTGTAAATTTACCTGTTGATTCAACAACCACGTCAACGCCGAGGTCTTTCCATGGAAGGTTTGCTGGGTCTTTTTCTGCAAATACCTTTATGGCTTTTCCGTTAACATACATCGTGTCACCTTCTACCTTAACTTCCCCTGGAAATTCTCTGTGCACGGAGTCATATTTGAAAAGGTGAGCCAATGTTTCTGGGCTGTCCAAATCGTTAATGGCAACTACCTCTACTGAACTGTTGCGGCGAATGAGCTCTCTAAGGACAAGTCTTCCAATCCTTCCAAAACCGTTGATAGCTATCTTCATCTTTCTCCCTCCTTCACAATGTTGGTGTGAATTTCTCTTGCTCGTGAAAAATTGTACAATATAAATATTACATTTACAAGCTTGCGGAAGTTAAATTTTTTGAATATTTTTGAAAATTCAGGTAATCATTCAAAAAGTCAACGTGAAATATCGATGGTTATAACCAAAAATGGGCGTTTTCAAAATTATTATACCATGAATGTTCGTTTTAAGCAACTAAGCTAAAATTTGAAAGAGATTAGTTACTTTTTAGCTTTATCTAGGAATTTACCCATATCGTTTCTGGTAGTTTTAAAAAATTGCTGTAAACTTTCATAAAGCTTATGGTATAATACATTTGCAAAGATGTGAACAGACATGATTTTCTTAAGAGTGTGTATCTCAAGGGGGATTTTAAAACTATATGATAGCACAAAAACTTAGGAAACTCGTCATTCAATCATCTATCATATTCGTCATCTTCACATTTGTCCTAGGTATTCTGCTATTAAAAAACCTAAAAAGCGCCTTTGATGTTCAGTTCAAAGAGTTCTCTCTAAACGTTTCGAAAGCTTTAGAATTCCAGTTTTCTCAAAAAACAAAAGAGCTCCAACGGACATTTGATAATTTGAAAAGTCTATTTGATAGACTTCCATTATCTGAAGAGGAGTACGTTTTTTTCAAAGAAAGCCTGATATCAAACCTAAAGATGCTTAATATAGACTTTCTCGCAATTTATGAAACCAGTGGTCTTGTGCAAATTCACTACCTTGGTGAACAACATTCAACAAGAGCTGAGAATCTTTTAAATCGGCTCTCCCTTAAACAACTTACGGGAAAGTCTCATTTCTTCTTGGATATCCCGAATTTGTCCTTTCCGATAGAGCTTTTTGTTCTTTACCCATCTCCAAAAATCTTGAAGCTTTGGGAAGTTGAAACACCCAGTATCATCTTAGTAGGGAAATATTGGACAGTTACAGATTTCGTCAAATTAGAAGAATTAACCGGGGCATCAGTTTCTTATTCTACTAATCCTGGTAATTCCTCATTGACCAAGTTGGTCTACTCATACCCGCTTACGGACCAAAGTAATAAAAACTTTGGGTATTTGGTCTTTTCAAAAAATTTCACACTACTCACTAAGTACCTTGTCTATGTTGTAATTTTGGTAATTTTGTCTATTATCCTTCTTATCTCTATACTCTCCATATTCTACCTACAGCTCAAAAAGTTAGCGCTTGCACCTTTCAGCGACATAATCTACGCTATCGATAACCATACACCCGATACAGTTGAAAAGTACATATACCGAGACGATGAAATTGGTAGCCTTGCCAACGCAATTAAGAATTACTTGCACCAACGTGAGCAAATAAATCTTTACCTAAAGGAACTGGAGACGAAAAATCAGAGCCTAAGGTCATTAAATGAGCAGATTCGCCAACTGCTGGAAAAAGATGTTCTCACTGGACTGCTTACAAGATACGTTTTCAACAGTCAAATCGAACGCTTATATGTTTCGAGCAAAGCGGACAGAATACCATTATCTGCCATTTCTATTGATGCAGACAATTTCAAGAAAATTAACGATACGTTCGGGCATAATGTAGGGGACGAGGTTTTGAAAGGAATAGCTGAAGTAATATTGAAAAACGTTCGAGCAAGTGATTTCCCAATAAGGATGGGGGGCGAGGAGATTCTGATACTACTTCCTGAGGCAGATATTGATGCAGCACATTTAATAGCAGAAAGAATTCGTACAAAGGTTGAAGAAAAGTTTAAAGAAACCCCATACAAAGTTACGATAAGTCTGGGCGTTACTCAATTGAAAGGGAACGATACAATTGAAAGTTTTTTGAAAAGAGCAGATGAAGCACTCTATATCTCAAAATCCAATGGTAAAAACAGAACAACAGTACTCTTCTAAAGCACCCGAGAACTGGTATTGCCTAACGAAAAATAATTGGTATAATTTCTTAATGAACATCGAAAAACTATTGAACCGTCGCTGATGATATCCGCGATTTATTATTTGATATGATGGAGGTGGTATTTGTGTTTTTAAACTTTTCGTTGCTTATCTTAGGACTTGTCTTTGTAAGCATAGGTGCTGATAAAGTTGTTGAGGGCGCTTCCGCTATTGCAAAAAAGCTTAGGGTTTCAGACCTTGTCATCGGTCTCACAATAGTGGCCTTTGGTACATCGGCTCCGGAATTAGTCGTAAACATCGTATCTTCAATCAAGAAAAATTCAGACATTGCTCTTGGTAATATAATCGGTAGCAACATATTCAATATACTCGTAGTTGCGGGACTCTCCGCTATGCTAAGACCAATAAGTGTTAAACACTCGACGCTCAAGAAAGAGATTCCGCTAAGTTTCTTAGCTGCCTTGTCGGTTCTTGCCCTTGGAAACAAGGGAAATAACCTTCCTTCGATAATAACGCGCGGTGATGGCATTGTGCTTTTATCTTTCTTTGCAATATTTGTGGCATACATATTCGAAATGGCGAAAAAAGATAGGGAAATGTTTGAAGAGATGGAAATGGAAAGACTAAAAAATATTAGCACTTGGCTTGCTGTAATTTACGTAATTGGTGGTTTAGTGGGACTTGTAATTGGTGGCCGTTGGATAGTGAACAGTGCATCTCAGATAGCAAGGGCACTTGGAGTTTCAGACAAAATGATAGGTTTAACAATCGTTGCTGCTGGGACATCAATACCCGAGCTTGCTACGTCTTTGGTTGCTGCCGCAAAGGGTAATAGCGAAATAGCACTGGGAAATGTTATTGGTTCGAATATATTCAACATCTTCTTCATACTGGGCATTTCTGCCGTTCTTAATCCTTTGTATTATCAAACGGCGTTGAACGTAGACATAGCATTACTTCTTATTATAACCGTTTTCTTAATACTCTTCTCAAGGGATTTGAAAATAAACAAAATCGAAGGAGCTCTCATGGTCGCAACATATGTAGGATACACCGCTTACTTGATAATCAGAGGATAAGATTTTCGATATATTCCCAAGAAGGTGGCGTACTTGTACGAGCATCTTGAGTATTACGGAGTATCAAAGAGAGTTATAGATGCTATGAATAAAGTAGACAGAAAACTCTTTGTTCCTGCAGAGTATCAAGATAGTGCATACATTGACACACCTCTTCCAATAGGTTACGGTCAAACGATATCAGCACCACATATGGTTGGATTAATGTGCGAATATTTGGATTTACAAGAAGGAGACAAAGTACTCGAAATTGGAACTGGAAGTGGGTACAACGCTGCTGTAATGTCACAACTCGTTGGACCTTCGGGGGAAATTTACACTGTTGAAGTCGTCGAACCTTTGTACGAAAGAGCGAAGAAAGTTATTGAACAATTAGGAATAGAAAACATCAAAATGTTTCTCAGTGATGGGAAGCTTGGATTACCACAGTTTGCTCCTTATGACAAAATCGTTGCCACGTGTTACGCAAAAGAAATCCCACCCGCACTGATTGAACAACTTCGCGAAGGTGGGATTTTATTAATTCCTGTCGGGAACGAATATATCCAGGTTCTGAAGAGAATAAAAAAATACGGTCAAAAAATTACCGAAGAATCATTAGGACATGTTAGGTTTGTACCGATGGTGTAAGCTTCAATCTTCACTGACAGCGTGAGTATGCTGAGCATACGCAAGGTATAGTTTTTTTATTGTGAGTCTGCCCCACGTGTATGTGATTATAGAAGCCGTGGTTATTCCCAATAACTATCCCCAACCACACACCGGTTAAGCCCATCCTAAAACCATCAACAAAAATCCACGTCCAGAAAACTTGAAATATGATAGTTCTCAATATCGTTGTTACTAAACTTTTGTATCCATGCCCAATCCCCTGGAACATACCTGATGTTAACATTCCAAAAGGTGTTCCTGGAAGAAACATACACAATATCTTGAGCGCTTGTGAAACATTTTCTAAAAGTAGTGAAGAGGATTTTGAATACGAAAACATAAGTGCAAGCGGTTTTGAGAAAAAGAAAATTACCAACATCGTTCCTATCGCAAAATACTCAGCGAACTTTATAGCATAATTCAGAGCACCTTCAAGTTTCTTGATATCCTTCGCCCCGTAAGCTGCTCCGGTCACCGTTGTTACTGCCGAAGAAACTCCTATAATTGTCAACGTTCCCAAGTTTATTATTCGCCAAGCGCCAGTGAATGTTGCTACTCCCAAATCTCCGGCTGCTTTCGCTGCAAAGAAATTAAGAAAATATATTGCCACAGACATCGTGATTTGAGCAAGCGCTGTTGGAAAACCAACTATAGAGATGTCATAGAGGATTTCTCTATCTAAAGAAAAGCCCTTAAAAGTTACGTTTAGAAACGTCTTTTTAGAAAAAATCAGAAGGTACAAAAGCATAGCACTTGCTACAAAAATGGAGATATTAGTTGCCCATGCTGCTCCTTCGATGCCGAATTTGAAAGCGTATATAAAGATGGGGTCAAGAACCATGTTCAATACAGAGCTAAAAAGAACTATATACATTGGTCGCTTTGAATCGCCTTCTCCACGAAGAATGCCTATAGCGGAGTTGTTGAACATCATAAATATTGATGATAGAAAAATTATGAAACCGTAATCTTGCGCTTTTTGCATTGCAAGCCCTGAAGCACCCGTGAATTTCAAAACAAAACCAAGTGATAAAATGCCAACAACAGTAGTCAAAAAGCCTACAATGATGGCAAGGATTATAGAATGTTCTGCCACAGAATTTGCGCCTTCGAAATCCTTCGCACCTATTCTTCTGGCAATTGCAGAACTAGTCCCTACCGCAATTCCAGTAGCAATCGATATGACTATCATGTATATTGGGAAAAATAAACCCATTGCAGCCAACGAGGAAGGACCAAGGCCAGCAACCCATACAGCGTCCACGAGATTGTAAAGCGTTTGAATGAGCATAGCTATCATGTTTGGTATAGAAAGCTTTATAACAGCTTTTTTGTAATCTCCTAAGAGTAGTTCAATATTTTTGTTCAACTTCGTGTTTGAGCTTTTTGGAATATTTTCCACTATAATTTTCCTCCTTTCATTTGTTATATTCTAACCTTTCTACAAACGATTTCATCTCACTCAGCGCACGCTCAGCTGCTTTTTCACGGTTTTTACCAGCACCAAGCAAGCCAAAGTTAGCGTACATAGGTTTCAGCTCTTCAGCAGTCGTTATATAATCTATAAGTGCGCCACACATGGTTTTCTTCGGAAATTCAACCATCTCTTTTCCTTCCAGTAGTCTTGCTACATTAAGTCCCACGTAAAGACCTGTCATTGCAGATTCTACGTATCCCTCAACACCTGTTATCTGCCCAGCAAAGAATATATTTGGCTGTCTTTTCAATCTCAAGAATCTGTCCAAAACCCTTGGAGAGTCTATGTAACTATTTCTATGCATCACACCATACCTCAAAATTTCCGCATTTTCCAATCCCGGAATCATTCTTATAACTCTCAGTTGTTCTCCCCATTTCAATCGCGTTTGAAATCCGACAAGGTTGTACATAGTACCTTCAACATTTTCTTTTCTCAATTGCACAACAGCGTAAGGTTCTTTTCCCGTCTTTGGGTCAGGAAGTCCAACAGGTCTCAGTGGACCGTATCTCATAGCATCCTTTCCACTGCGTGCTATTTCTTCTATTGGCTGACATCTTTCAAAAAGTAACTTCCTATCAAAATCCTTCATCTCAACAACTTCCGCGTTAACTAAAGCTTCCCAAAAAGCCTCGTATTGTTCCTTATTCATTGGGCAATTTATATAATCCCCGGAACCTATACCGTATCTATCTGCTACATAGCAAATATCCATATTTATGCTATCCGCACTTATTATCGGAGCGACAGCATCGAAAAAATTAAATAACCCCCCGCTTACTTCTTTGACCCATTCTGCAAGTACTCCATCTGTTGTAGGTCCCGTAGCGATGACCCAAATGCCATTTTCACCTGGTTTTGTCACTTCTTCATCTATCACTTCCACCAGCCCTGATGCTAACAATCTCTCTGTTACACACCTTGAAAATTTCTCTCTATCCACAGCCAACGCTTTTCCGGCAGGTACTTTATTCTCCATGGCGCAATCTAAGATAATACTACCAAACAACTTCATTTCCTCTTTTAAAAGTCCCTCTGCGTTCTTCAAATCCACCGACTTCAAAGAATTGCTGCATACCAGCTCTGCAAAGTAATCACTTTTGTGCACTGGTGATTTCTTTATTTTCTTCATCTCGTGAATAATTACCTTATGCCCTCTTTTCACCAATTGCCAAGCCACTTCACTACCTGCCAAACCCGCCCCTACGACATGGACTTCGTTCACAGCAATCTGTCTGTTCACGTTAACCACCTCAATTTTCCAATTCTTCTATTTTCAAAAATTTTTCAACATGCTTGTGTAATTTTACCATAACAATCAAAAACAAAAAAGCCTCTGCTTTTCGCAGAGGCTTTTTGAAGGGTATTAGGAATCCTGGGCACTACCTACTCTCGCAAGGGGTCGCCCCCTTACTAC
>Ga0105162_1002009_pt1 | contig 11082 bp, 8 predicted proteins | sample JNZ201metaG_FD_81532 | JGI IMG/M metagenome (GOLD analysis project Ga0105162, IMG submission 81532) | Hot spring microbial communities from Jinze hot spring, China to study Microbial Dark Matter (Phase II) - JNZ 20120812A | ecosystem: Environmental > Aquatic > Thermal springs > Hot (42-90C) >...
GCCCACGGTCAAGGCCGACCCGTAGCGAAAGACCTCCTTGGTCAGGGAAAAAGGGGCCGCGTACGCGGCCCCTTTTTCCCTGACCAAGGAGGTCTTTCGCTACGGGTCGGCCTTGACCGTGGGCGGCCGGTTCACGGGAAGCACGGTGATCACCACCTGGTCCTCGGCCACAGCGCCGCACGCGTCCACCACCCGCAGGGTGGCGATCACCCGCAGCGGCTGGCAGCCCGTTACCTCGGGCGCCACGAACACCGGGCAGAGGGTGTCCGCGCCCAGGAGCTTCCCCGCGGTCACCGTCCAGAAGATCTGGATCGGGTCGCCGTCGGGGTCACCCGCCCGCCCGAGGAGGAGGATTTGGCCGCAGGCGGGAACGCTCACGTCCGGGCCGGCATCGGCCCAAGGGGCACGGTTCACGTTGCGCACGAAGATCCGCACGGTGTCCCTGGCCTCCGCGCCGCACACGTCGCGCACCACCAGCACAAGCTCCACGATCTCGCCCTCGCACTTGTCCGTGAGGGGCGCGGTGTACACGGGGGTCAGGCTCTGCGGGTCATCCAGGGTGCCGCGGCCGCAGGGCACGATCCAGGTCACGAAGATGTCGTCGCCGTCGGGGTCGCAAGCCCAGCCCTCAAGCTTCACCCTTTGCCCTTCGTCCACGGTGAGGTCCGGCCCGGCGTACACCGCCGGCGGGTTGTTCTTGCGCACCACGTGCAGAAGGAGGGTGTCCTCGCTTCTTCCGCCGCAGCAGTCCTCAGCTACCACAGTGATGGGGATGATCTCGCCCGCGCAGTCCCGCACCCGCGGGGCAAAGTAGGTGGTCACCGCCGCATGGGGATCGGAGAACTGCCCTTTGGGCGCAAGCCACGTGATCTTCACCGGGTCCCCATCGGGGTCATAGACCTCGGCGCGGAGGACGATGCTCCCCCCTTCCTCCACGGTTTTCGCGGGCGCCACCTTGCAGACGGGTCCAGGACCGGTGGGCGCGGGCTTCGGGGCCGGCGGGGCCGTCACGGGCGGCGGGCAAGGAACCGGGCAGGGCGCGCACGTCCCCTCGTCGTAGAGGAAGTTCTGGCCGGGGCCGCCGTCGAGGAGGTTGCACCCCGGCCCGCCAAAGAGCACGTCGCAGCCCGGCCCACCGAAGAGCTGGTCGTTCCCGGCCTCGCCCTCCAGACGGTCATCGCCCTCCTCCCCATAGAGGAAGTCGTCCCCAGGCCCTCCGAAGAGGAGGTCGTTCCCCGGCCCACCGAGAATGAGGTCGCAGCCCGGCCCGCCCTGGATGAGGTCGTCCCCCGGGCCTCCGATGAGGAGATCGTTGCCCTCAAATCCGAAGATCCGGTCGTTCCCGCCCAGGCCGAGGATGAGGTCGTTGCTCGGGGTCCCGAAGAGCACGTCGTCGCCCTCCGTTCCCACGATGACCTTATCCGGAGGGTTGGCGGAGAGGAAGGTGAGGATCACGTCCCACATGGGGTCCACGCAGGGCTTGTAGGGGAGGTGTTTGAGGAGGAGGGCCACGATTTCCGGGGCCACGCGGTACTTCGCCAAGCAGGCGGGGATTTCCACCGGCGGCTTGGCCTCCACCACCTCGATGAGGAGCCTGGGAAGGGCCGCGGCGTCCTCGGCGAGCACGAACTTCCCGCCGCACTTCTCCGCCAGGGCCCGCAGGGACGCCTGGGCCTGCGCCTCCAGGGCGATCCCCACCACGTCCAGAACGTAGCCGCTGCGGCAGAGGTTTGTGGCCACGGCCATGGGGTCACCCCCGCAGGTCTCCTCCCCATCGGTGAGGAGGATGAGGCGGGTCCCCGTGGGCGCCGCGGAGGCCGCCACCTTCAAGGACTCCGCGAGGGGCGTCCATCCCTTGGCGGAAAGGCCCTGAATTCTCTGGATGAGCGCGGAACGTTCGGCAGCCGTATGGGCGCCATAGGCCACAAGGATCTCGATGTCCGCGCAGCTTTGGGCCTTGGGCTCGCCGGGGAGCCTGTGGCCGAAGGCCACCACCCCGAAGGGGGTCCCCTCCGGAATGGCCTGGATCGTCTGGATCAGGGCCTCCTTGGCCCAGGCGATCTTGGTCTTGCCCGCGGTCCACGGATCGTTCATGGAGTTGGAGGCATCCAGGATGAACATGTAACCCGCGGGCCCGGCGAGGCTCCCTAGGCCCGCCGCCACAAGCAGCACAAGGATCCCAAACTTTCGCATCGTGACCTCCTTGGTCCTTCGGGGGAGTATAGCGGGAAAATGCGTTCAGGTATGTAATGCGAGCTACGTTCAGCGGGGTTTGCGCACAAACCGCCGGCCCGGAAGCTCCTCCACCAGCCCCGAAAGCACGAGCTCCACAAGGATCTGGGAGGCCTGTCCGTGGGGGAGGCCCGTTTGAACCACGATCTCCTCAAGGGTGAGGGGCTCCAGGGAGAGGAGGCTGTAGACCTTGGCGGCCTCCGGCGAAAGCTCGGGCTCGCGCGTGGCTCGCCTCGGCCCTAAGGGCAACATCCCCAGTTCCTCCAGGATGTCCTCCACACAGGTCACGGGTTTTGCGCCCTCTTTGAGGAGGCGGTGGGTGCCCGCGGAGGCCTCGGAGGTGATGGGGCCGGGAACGGCCAGCACCTCCTTCCCCTGTTCCAAGGCGTAGTCCGCGGTGATGAGGGCGCCGGAGCGCTCCGGTGCCTCCACCACGACCACAAGGAGGGAAAGTCCGGCGATGAGGCGGTTCCGGCGAGGAAAGGTCCACTGCGCTCCCTCCATGTCCCAGGGGAACTCCGAGAGCACGGCCCCCTGCTCCGCGATCCTTCGCAGGAGCCTTTCGCTTCCCGCGGGATAGGGTTTTCCGAGCCCAGTGCCCAAAACCGCGAGCGTACGACCCGAAAGGAGGGCACCCTCGTGGGCGGCGGTGTCGATCCCGGGGGCCAGGCCGGAGACCACGGTGACCCCGCGCTCCGCCAGCTCCTGGGCAAGCTTTTTGGCCACAAGCCTTCCGTAGCTCGTGGCCCGGCGGGTGCCCACGATCCCCACCGCGAGGCGGTCCTCCTCCCGCCACTCCCCAAGGACGTAGAGGACGGGCGGCGGGTCCGCGATCTCCCGCAGGGGCTCCGGGTACCCTTGGTCCTCCAGGGTCAGGATATGGGCGCCGGCCCGCGCAGCCTTCCTAAGCTCCTCCTCCGGGTCGGCTTTCTGCCGCTCCGCCCAGATTTGGGGGGCCGCCGCGCCGAAAAGCTCGGGCAAAGGCCCCCGGCCCAGGGCTTCCCAGGCCTCCTTGGGGCCGCCAAACCGCTCCAAAAGGAGGCCCCGCCGCCTGGGCGTAAGCGAGGGCAGCAGGTTCAACCCCACCCAAGCCCGCTTTTCCTCAAGGTCTTGAGCCATTCCCTGTGGCGATTTTGGCCCTCGCCCCCCGATGGGCCAACAGGAAGCCCAGTCCAGGGGGGTCAGGAGGGTCGGGGAACACATGGGCATCCTCGCCCCCGGCCGCCCTACAATGGCGCGCCATGTTCCTGGGGTTCTTGGTGCTCTTTTTAGGAAGTGTGGCGGCTTTGGCCCAAACCGGGGTGCACGAACATGCCCTGGCGAGGATCAGCGCGGAGCGGTTCGCCGTGGCCCGCGGCCTGCGTGTGGAAATCTACCAGGTTTCCCGCCCGGCCGCGCCGGAACGGGTGCTCCCCGCTCCCCAGCGCTTGGAGGGCGTGGCGTCCCTCGCGGCCTCGTCCGACGGCCGCTACCTCGCTGCCGGCGGGGACTTCGGGCGCGTCGCCGTGTGGGACCTCCCCTCCGGCCAGCTTCTCTACGAAGTGAAGCTCCACAGCTTCAAGGTGTGGTCCGTGGCCTTCTCCCCTGACGGCACGCTCCTCGCCTCCGGCGCGTTCGACGGCACCGTGAAGCTTTTGGACCTGCGCACGGGCCTGGAGGCCGGGGTCTTCCGCGATCCGGAGCTGCGCTCGCCCGAGGTCCCCGAGGGCACGGCCCACACGGGTTGGGTGCGGTGCGTGGCCTTCTCCCCGGACGGGCGGTACCTGGCCACGAGCGGCTGCGATGGCTACGTGCGCATCTGGGATGTCCAAAGCCTTCGACTCCTTTGGAAACTCCGGGGCGGGATCAACGTGTACTCCGTGGCCTTTTCTCCGGACGGGGACTTTCTCGCCTGGGGCAACAACCCGGGCGAGGTGCGGCTGGCCCGCACGGAAAGTTGGCAGGAGGCCCGGCTGATCCCCGTGAAGAACCCGGCGTTCTGCGTGGCCTTCTCCCCCTCCGGCCGGTACTTGGCGGCCGCGGGGCACCAAAGGGTCGTGTGGGTGTGGGATGCGGCCCGCGGGGTCCTTATGCGCGAGCTCTCCGGCCATGAGGGGCGCATCTGGGGCCTCGCCTTTCTTTCGGAGACGAAGCTTGTGACCACCGCGGAGGACGGGACGTTCCGGGTGTGGGACCTCGGGCCTTAGCTCTGGAGGAGCTGGCGCGGAGGATCGTGGCCTGCCGGGCCTGCCCCAGGCTCGTGGCCCATCGGGAGGAGGTGGCCCGGCGCAAGGCCCCGGCATTCCGGGACCAGACCTACTGGGGAAGGCCTGTGCCGGGCTTTGGGGATCCGGAGGCTTGGCTTTTTATCGTGGGGCTTGCGCCCGCGGCCCATGGGGCCAACCGCACGGGAAGGATGTTCACGGGCGATGGTCCCCGCGGCGCCGGGGATTTCCTCATGGCCGCCCTCCACCGCGCCGGCCTCGCCAACCTCCCCTATGCGCGGGCGCGCGACGACGGCCTCACGCTCTCCGGCGTGTTTTTGAGCGCCATCTGCCGGTGCGCCCCGCCCCAAAACCGCCCCACCTCCGCGGAGATCCGCCGGTGCCTTCCCTTCCTCGTGGAGGAGCTCCGGATCGTGGGGCCCAAGGTGATCCTGACCCTCGGAGGTCTTGCGTTTTCCTGGACCCTCCAGGCTTTGGAGGAGCTGGGGGAAGACCTTCCCCGGCCGCGCCCCAAATTCCGCCACGGACTTGTTTTGGATCTGCGGCCGGAGGGCCCTTTGGTCCTCGCTTCCTACCATCCTTCCCGCCAGAACACCCAGACCGGCCGGCTCACCCCGGCCATGCTGGATGCCATCCTCGCCCAAGCTCGGGCAGGCCACGCGTCTCCTCCTGAAGGGCGCGCAGGATAAGGAAGGCCCAAAGCGCCAAGAGATACCAAAGGCCGAAGGTTTCCCCCACCGGGAGCACCGCGCCCGGAAGGCTTCCGATGCGGTCCACCACCCAAAGATAGGGCTCCGCCAGGAGCCCGAGCATCCGCCCCACCCAGGGCGCGAGGGCCGGAATGAGAAGAAGCGGAAGCCCCAAGACCCCGGCCCAAAGGAGGGCGGTGGTCCAGGGGATGAGGACGAGGTTGGCCACAAGTCCATAGGGCGCGAGGTATCCGAAGCTCGCCCCGAGGAACGGAAGCACCCCCACCTGAGCGCAGGCGCTCACGGCAAGGAGGTCGGCAAGGTAGCGCCCCCCTCGGGGGAGGCGCGGACGCAGGCGCGAACCGGTCCAGCTGGGAAGCATCAAGACGATCCCGGCGGTGGCCGAAAACGAGAGCTGGAACGCGGCATCCAGGACGGACCAGGGCCAGATGAGGAGGACAAGAAGGGCCGCAAGGGACAGGCCCTGGAGGGGGTCCAGCCAACGGCGGGCCACCCAGCCCCGCTCCCAAAGGAGCCAAAAGAGCCCAAGGACCCCGAACATGAGGGCCGCGCGCAGGAGGGAGACACGCAGACCGCCGATGAGGACGTACGCGCCAGCCATGGGGATGAGGAGGAAGTAGCGCCAGGCTTGAGGAACACGCAAAAGCTGCAAAAGGAACCAGCCGCCCGCCACGAGGATCCCCAAATGCAGCCCGGAGAGGGCGAGGAGGTGGGCCACGCCCGCCTCGCGGAAGGCCTCCTTCTCCTCGGGGGAGAGGAGGCCCCGGCTCCCCAAAAGGAGGGCGCAAAGAAGGGCCTGGGCCCGCGACGGAAGGGGACGAAGGAGGGCGCGGAGCCTCTCCCTGGCCTGGGCGGCCCAGAAAAGAAGCCCGCCGCGGCTTTCCTCCAGGATCTCCACGTGCTCGGCCCAAAAGAGGCCATGGATCCCCCGCCGGGCCAGGTAGTCCCGGAAGCCTTGGGGCTCGGGGATGTCGTAGCGCCCGAAAAGCCGCACCCTTTGGCCCGGGGACACCGGATTTTCCTGGGGCCCGTACGCGAGGAGGCGCACCCCCAGCGTCTCCACCTCCACGGTGAAGGAGAGCCTTTTGGCCGTGGGTTCGGGGAGGTCCACCACCCGGCCCGTGCACTCCCGGAGGAGGGGGAGCTGGAAGGCGAGGTGCTTGGGGAGCGGTGCGGGCCGCACGAGGCCCGCTCCCAAGAAAAGGGCGGCGGCCCAAAGGAAGGGGATGCGCCGGTACCGGGCCGCGAGGACCATAAAGAGCGCGGAGACTCCAAGACCAAGGGGCCCCAGCGGGGCGAGGTGGCCCAAGGCCAGGCCGAACCCGAGGGCCGCGGCGATCCCGGGGAGGAGGGCGCGGGCCATTGGCCGTCCTTCCTTGGCCAGTATAATGAGGGTGCTTGGGGGTGACTGGACTCGACGGGAACACCGAGGCCAGGCGGCAAGCGGAGCTCCCGTACGCTCCTAAAACCACGGGACGGCCAAATAAGTGCCGACTACGCTTACGTTCCTGCTTACGCCCTGAACTAGCGCGTAAGCCGTCCCCAGTCCCCTCGCCCGCGGGGGGCTGGCGGGCGTGACCGAAGCGGGCTAGCCCGAAGGCCCTGGCCCCGGGGCCAAGGGCGAGAACCTTTTGGGGCTTGGGCTCGAGCGATCCTGCCCGTGGGAGCGCGAGAGCCGAGAGGGAAAACACGGGCTAAGCTTGTAGATGCCGAAGCCGAGGTGTTTTCGGACGGGGGTTCGAATCCCCCCACCTCCACCAGGGCTAGGGCGTAGCCAAGCGGTAAGGCAGCGGGCTTTGGACCCGCGATCGGAGGTTCGAATCCTCCCGCCCTAGCCAGCGATGTCCCCTTCGGAACATCCCCTTTCCCCCTTGGGCCTCGCCCTCCCCGAGGAGCTTTGGCGCGAGGCCCTAAGCCACGCCTCCTACGCCAACGAGACGGGTCATCCCTCCAACGAGCGCCTGGAGTTCCTGGGCGACGCGGCCCTCTCCCTCGCGGTCACGGAGATCCTGTTCCGCCGCTTCCCGGAGAGGGCGGAGGGGGAGCTCACCAAGATCCGGGCGGTGGTGGTGTCCCGGCCGGTGCTCGCGGAGGTGGCCCGCCGCCTGGGCCTAGGACAGCACCTCCTTTTGGGGAGGGGCGCGGAGGCCGCCGGGGCGCGGGAGCGCCCCTCCGTCCTGGCCTCCGCCCTGGAGGCCCTGTTCGGGGCCCTGTTCCTCGCCCACGGTTACCCCGCCGTGCGGGACCTCGTGGAAAAGCTTTTCTCCGAGGAGATCGCCCGCTATGCCCAAGAGGTCCCGGACTACAAATCCCTCCTTCAGGAGCTCGTGCAGGAGCGGTTTGGAGGCCTTCCGGAGTACCGGGTGGTGGCGGAGGAGGGGCCGGAGCACAAAAAGGTGTTCACCGTGGAGGCCCAAGCCGGCGGGCACAGGGCCCTGGGGCGGGGCCGCTCCAAAAAGGAGGCGGAGCAGGCCGCAGCCAAGCGCCTGTACCTCGCCCTCACCACCCCCGAAACCTCGGAGGCCTCCGCGGCGTAAGATCACGAGGGGCTTTGCCCCGTACAAAGGAGGGGGAATGCGCGCGCGATTCTTGGCGGTTTTGCTCCTTTTTTCCGTTTTGGCGGGGGCCCAGCCCGAGGAGTTCCGGGACCTCAACTTCGGGAACAAACCCTTTAACCCCGGCGACGTGGGGCTCGTCATGCGGGCCCTCGTTCGCGACAACGACGCGGGCAACACCGATCCCATCTACTTCACCCGGGTCACCGTGGAGAACCTGGGCACGGCTAAACCCGAGGACATCGAGTGGGTGGAGCTCCGCATGGAGAACTCCTGCGGGAAAAAGGTGGTCCTGGCGCGGGGGGAGGGCTTCCCCATCCATGAGATCCTCCTTGGGCGCGATCCCGAGGAGCGCATGATCCTCGACGACGGCGAGGCCTATCTCTACGTGTGGGTGAAGGTCACGGACAGGATCACGGAGGGGCGGACGATCCAGCCCAAGCTGATCCTGGGCTGGGCCGAGGGCGAGAAGGGCGGGACGCTCGAGCTTGTGGACGGAACCCCGGAGAAGCTCGTGGTGGCCGGAAGCTTCACCGCCCGGATCCTCCCTGGCCCGGAGGGCGGCAACCTCAACCCCGGCGACCGCTTCCCCGTGGCCGAGGTGGAGGTGGAGGACACCGCGGACGTGAACCCCTGGGGCTTGGACGTGGTGAAGATCCGCATCGATGGACCTGCCGGCCTCGTTTGGATCCTCGACAACAAGATCCAAACGCTGGAGATCCCGGTGGGGCGCGATTACACCCTTCCTGAGCCCCTGTTCGCCGCGCTGGATGAAGGTAAACACGTCCTCACCCTTTGGGTGGAGGTGCCCGAGGGCTTCCGGCCCAAGGATCCCGTGAGCGTGGCGCCCACCCTGACCCTCACCCTCAAGGAGGCCGGCCATGCCCAGACCTTCAAGCTTGTCGATCCCGTTCCGGACCGGGTTTTGGCCGCGGGGCTGGAGATCCTGGAGGTCCAGGTGCCCCAGGCCGGCAAGGTCCTGAGCCCCGCGCCGGGCACGCTCCTCTATTCCGCCCTCAAGATCGGCGATCAAGACCGGAACGCCACGCCCGTGCGCCTCGATAGCCTCACCCTTAGGCCTTTGGGCACCCTCACCGCCGTGGCCAGCGTGGAGGTGGTGGACCAAGGCGGCCGCCTCCTTGGCTTCGCCAAGGGGATCGACAAACCCATCCCCCTCGTCTCCCCCGATGGCAAGCCCCTCCTCCTTCCCGACGACGCCACCTGGACCCTGAACCTCACCCTGACCCTTTCCGGAAAGATCCCGCTTGGGGCAAGCCTCCTCCTTTCCCACGAGATCGCGCTTGAGGAGGTCCTGCCGCGGGACTGGCTGGCGCGCCCCGACGCCCTCACCAAGTTCAAGGGAACGCAGAGCGTCACCCCCAAGGACGCGGTGTTCTTCGGGAAGCCCACGGTGAAGCTGGCGAAGGTCGAGGACCGGGCCGTCCTCTCCACCGATGGGGAAACGATCGGCCTCCTTTCCGGGAAGCTCGCGGTGAAGCCCCTGGAGTTCATGGAGGTCTCGGCCCAGTCCTTGGCGGGCTACCGCCTGAGCACCAAGGCCCTGGCGGACGGGTTGAGCTTCACCCTGGAGGCCGGGAGGGCCCAGGCCAAGGCGGGGGACCTTGCGGCCTTCGCGGTGGCCCTCAAACCCGTGCGCATGCCGCAGAAGGAAATGCAGGTCACCCTGGACCTGAGCGTGGATAAGGTCGTGGACTGGGCTGGGATCGCCCTTCCTTTCACCTTGGGGCCAAGCCAGGCGGTGTTCTCCTTCGTCGTGCCCCAAATTGGGCTTCAGGCGGATCCGCAAACGCCCTCGGCGGCTTTGCTCCACGCGGATGCCCCGCTTTCCGCCCTCAAGGTCCACGTCTACTTCGATCCCAACCTTCCCGTGGAGCTTGTGGAGGTCCAGGGCCTTGAGCCCTACGTGGCCGAGGTGGAGCCGGAGGAGCCGGAGCCGGGGCGGATCGCCCTTTCGCTTAGGCTTTCGCCCGAGGGGAAACCCGCCGCCGGTCCCCTTGCCCGCCTCCTCTTCGCCAAGAAGGTGGAGGAGGAGGTGGCCTTCTCCCTGCGGCTGGAGGTCCGGGAGGCGCGAGGGCCGCAAGGAGAGCTGCTCCCGTTCTTCCTCGCGCCCGAGGTTTTGGAGCTCAAACTTTAGGGAGCAGGTTGCGCGACGGACGGGGTCGGCCATAATCGGCATGGCCGGCCCCGTCGTCTAGCGGCCAAGGATTTCGGGTTCTCAACCCGAAGACAGGGGTTCAAATCCCCTCGGGGCCAGAGAAGCCGGGCGTTTCGCCCGGCTTTTTTCCTTTAGGCGGAGCGATTCCCAAAGCGCTCCCAGTGCACCTTCGCGGGGTCGTACTGGGTGCGGGGCTCCGGGTGCTCCGCGGGGATCCCCACGGGGATCAGGGCGAAGATCCAATAGTCCTCGGGAAGGCCCAAGAGGGGGCGCAGGGCTTCCTGGCGCTTTTCGTCCATGCCGCACCAGGTGGCCCCGAGGCCCAGGTTGGCCGCGGCCAAAAGGAGGTTCTCCACCGCGGCCGCCAGGTCCTGGAAAAAGTAGAAGTTGCCCGCGGGCTTCCCCAAAGGAAGGATCACCGCGCCCGCGTCCACCCCAAACCGCGCGTGGGGATGGGCCGTGCACACCTCCCGGATCCGCTCCCGGTCCGTGATCACCAGGAACTCCCAGGGCTGGCGGTTGCGGGCCGAAGGGGCCGCCATGGCCGCTTTGAGCAGAAGCTCCAGTTTTTCCTTGGGCACCGGCTCGCCCGTGAACTTCCGCACCGATCTTCGCCGCATGAAGAACGCCAGAACCTCCTCCGGGCTCATCCCTCACCTCCGATGAGCGAGCCTCTTTTCCCGGCGAGCGCCTCCAGGAGGGCCCCCTCCCGGTCCATCTGGAAGATCACGATGGGAAGGGCATTTTCCCCGGCGATGGCCACGGCCGCACCGTCCATGACCCGCAATCCCCGCGCCAGGTACTCCCCATGGCTCAGCCGGGGAAGGAGCCGGGCGCTCGGGTTTTTGAGGGGGTCGTCCTCGAAAAGGCCGGGGACCTTGGAGGCCTTGAGCACCACCTCGGCGTCCACGGAAAGGGCGCGGATCACGGCAGCGGTGTCGGTGGTCACGTAGGGGTCGCCGGTTCCTCCGGCGAAGATGACCACGGCCCCGGAGGAAAGGGCTTCCTTGGCGCGCCAGGGGTCCACGGCCTCCGCCACCCCCGCCACGGGCAGGGCCGACATGAGGAGCGCCGGGATCCCCCGGGCAAGGAGGAACTCCCGGAGCACCACCCCGTTCAACAGGGTGCCGAGCATGCCCACGGTGTGGCCGGCCGTGGGGGGGAGGAAGGGGAGGGCCGCGCCCCGGGCCACGTTCCCCCCGCCC
>Ga0105162_1002010_pt1 | contig 11081 bp, 9 predicted proteins | sample JNZ201metaG_FD_81532 | JGI IMG/M metagenome (GOLD analysis project Ga0105162, IMG submission 81532) | Hot spring microbial communities from Jinze hot spring, China to study Microbial Dark Matter (Phase II) - JNZ 20120812A | ecosystem: Environmental > Aquatic > Thermal springs > Hot (42-90C) >...
CCCATTCCTGGAAAACTTGGTCGAAGTCTTTCTTTATGCCGCGGGCTTTGAAGACGTTATTATAGCCTGCTATTCCATTTGCTTGCTCGTGGACGACGTCCCATATAAATTCTCTTCCATAATGCTCATAGATGTAGTATGTCCAGAGAGCGACGGCGCCGTAGTTTGATAGTGTTCCTTCCCATACTACGAGGGATGTGTCCCAGAAGTAGGCTAGGTAGTACATTATGTGGCTTGATGGGAATCCATATCCGCATACGATTTGGGCTAGTTCTGAGCAGCCCTCATTAACCCATGAGTATTCGTCTGGGTCTATGTCGCGGTGTATTAAGTGCTGGAACTCATGGGCGATGGTGCCCTCATACTCGTATGGCATGCATGCTGCTGGCGGATACGGCGGGTTTACGTAGTATTCTGGTCTACCGCCATCTGGGCTTCGTCCTTGCCTTCTGAACCACTGGTACGTGTCAATATGAATTATGTTTGCATTGTAAAGATTGCTTACATAAGACCAGAAGTAGCCTTCAATGAACCACGGAGCATTAACTGGGTCCCAGAACAATCCATCACGGATATTGAATATCAGTATTTGTATCTTATAGTCATCCAGCGGGCCTGGTCTGTCTTTATACATGCCGAAGAATGACGTGTCCTTTTCCCATATGTTTTCGTCGAACTCATGCATTATCTGGATTAATTGCCATCCAAAAATATAGTCGCGATAGCCTGGTCGAAGACGTGGGGCTCCCCAGAATGCACCGCCACGATAGCTCCACGGATATGCAAAATAGAATACGTCATCTTCAATTTCCGGAGTCCCTTTAGTGTCCCATTCGTCTTTATAGCCGCCAGTCCAGACGTCTGGGGCTAATCCAACCCATATGTTGCAGTGTTCGCCGCTCAGCACAAGCTGAAAGTCTAGGTAATACCATCCGCCTAAGTAATCGTCTATAACCGCGATAGTCCACGGAGAATGCGGCGTAAGCTCAGGTACGACGCCTTCGGCCACCGCAAACTCTAGGAATGAAGATGCGTCAAGTCCAGGAATCTCCTCAGGATCTGAGGGGCGACTTATCTTAGGATGTGTTACGCCCTTAATGACTCCATCTATCCTCGGTCCACTTACAGTTTCCGAAGCAGAAACGCTATTTAATGGCACCAGAGAAGCCAAAAGCACTAAAGCAAAGACTAAAGCCAATAACTTCTTCATTTTCTCCCCTCTTTTAGCAGTAGTACATATATCGCACAGCCCCTTTTTGAACTTTGCGGAACCCTCTTCTAAAATAATGCCAAAGAATTGCGCAAAAGCGAGATCAGAATATAATAAATCTCGCTCCTTATCGATGTTCGATAAGGAGAAATAAACCATGCAAACACTTCTTACCCTGATAACGATAAGGCCCTTCTTAATCATCCGGAACCCAAAGCCATTCTTCTTCAACAGAGATGAGAAAAATATCGATGCAACGGAAAAAGCCCAAAACATAGGTGAAAAGCAAGGCCGTCAAACTGTTCAGTCAGACCGTAACAGGCAATCAATTTGGAGATGGAGAAAAATGTGAGACAACTAAAGCTGTGTCAAGAAGCGTACCCTGAAGAAGAAACTCTTGGAGAATACAACCCAAAATCAAAAGGGCGTAGCACCTCAACTAAACGGACGGATATACTAATCCAACATCACAATAGGAAACCTACGCTCACACCCAACATATACGTCGAAAGAAGGACCAGACAATTAATAAATTAGCAAGAAACCACCTAAATAAGTTGGAAGTTGGAAAATGAAATTTTTTCTTTTTTAGGAATCTAGTTTATAAGAACCCTAAAAAATAAAAATTAATTAAAAAATGTAGAGGTTCGATAAAATGACAAAAATGGAAAAGATCCTTCTAATAATAATCTTTACCACATTTATGTTATCCTCGAATACAACTACTCGATTAAATGATATAGCTCATGCGGCAACATCCTCTAATAACATTAGAATAGTATACCCGAACAGCTCCATCCAAAAGGCAATTAACGAAGCCACCGAAGGAGATACGATACTTGTTAAATCTGGAACCTACAGAGAGTATCCAATAATTGTCAACAAAACCTTAACGATTATTGGGGAAAATATGGAGGACACGATCATAGATGGTGAAGGTTTGACGACTGTTATATTCTTAATAAATGCAAGCAATGTTGTCCTAGAAAACTTCACGTTGCAAAATGCGCACCCAACATGGGGAGCAGCCTTGCGCGTATACCGCACAGACAACGTAAAAGTGCGCAGAGTTAACGTTAAAAATAGTTTTTATGGAGTTGAGTTGGTCACCGCAACCTTAACAAAAATAACAGGTTGCATTTCAAAAAGCAACATCTTTGGAGTTTACGTACGTGATAGAAGTCGTAACAATACTTTTATTGCCAACGTGATCGAAAGCAATAAGCATGGGATTCAAATAGCGGATGTGGAATCCCAGTTTAACCTATTTTATTATAACAACTTCATAAACAACACGGATAATGATTTTTTTTCGTTTGCATCGAACTATTACTTGGATAATGGATATCCTTCGGGAGGAAACTTTTGGGATAAGCTTACTTATAAAGATCTAAAGCATGGAGTTAACCAAAATGAGGAAGGACCCGATGGCTTGCATGATGAGGGTTACCAGGACGATAAGTATCCTTTAATCAACCCTATAAGAATTGTTTATATTCAAGCTGCTGACGAAACTTTCGAAATTTACACATCTTCAAATTCAACGTTACTTTCAAATAACTTTAATGCAGAGAACCAAACCTTAACTTTAACTTTGAATGGAACACTGAGAACTTTTGGTGCTTTAAGGCTGACTATTCCAAAGAAACTGCTTTCATGCAGCAACTTAGATGAGTGGAGGGTGTCGTCAAATATTGAAAATCTGCTTATACTGGAAGATAGAGATTTCACATATATTTTCTGCGTATATAAACACGATCACCCACCCGTAATTATTCGGGTAATAGGAAGATATGCAATCCCAGAATTCACAAATATCCTTTCCTTATTGTTAACTTTAACGATCCTCTTGCAGCTGCTAACATTAGTTAAAAGTTCAAGAAAGAGGATGTGAAAATTCAGAGAATTGGAGTTTGAGCTAAAATTCTATCTAAGTATTTCCAGAATTCCTCTTCAAGTTTTAAGAGGTCCTCTTCCGTCTTTAGTTTTTGTAGTAGGCTATATCCGAATCCAATCATGGTTAACATGAAAATCGATTTTAACCCGTCAGTCCTTTCCTTGAAGTTGAAGTCTACAGTAAAATCGGAAACTGTTCCTTCAACGGTTATCTCTATACATTCTCTTGTCCTAAGAATTCGTGAGCCATAAGCGATTATCTGAAAACCGTTTCCGTTTGACAGCTCGCCCATAACCATCTCGAAGTCATAGGTCTTTAAGAAATCAATTATTCGATCAGCGAGCCAAGAAAAGTTGATCTCTAAATTCATGATTCTTCTCTTCATGAATATCAAGCATGTTAATAAAAAGGGGAGGTTAAAACTTTTTCTTTTTTGCCGAAATCAATGTTGCACCGATGATTGTTAATGCCATTAGCAATACTATTAACGGAATCTCAGATATAACCGTGTAAACGAAGTAATTACCAGCATTATCATTTACTGCTTTGTTGCCAGCATAGTCTTCTGCTGCAATCTTATAACGCACTTGAGTCCCCGCAGAGAATCCGGGTATGGTCGCCTCGTATAGACCTGTGGTTACATTTAGTTGCATATTTATAGAAGTCCACGTCGTGCCTGTTGTGTAGTTCAATATAACAGTCTTAACACCACTCACAGCATCAGTCACGTTAACGGAGACTTTAACTGGCTGGTTTGGTTGGACATTTGTAGCGGGCGTCTGTTGTGGGTTTTGGATAACTGGAGGAGTATTATCGTAGCTATATGAGACATATGCACCTTCCATGTTTACATCTATCTTACCTGGAGATGGAACACCGAAGGCATAAATTGATGTCCACTCGGGGTCAAACCACAGCAAAGTAGTAACAGATTGTCCGGGACTGAGTTCCTTAATAAGCTTGAATTGTATTTGGCATAATGTGCCGGTTCCATTGAATCCCCATTGAATAAGATTGCCCTCATCATCTGTCCATAAGTAAGCATAGCCCCACTTGACGATTTTGTGTGTCGCATTGTAGTCGTCCACAGACACTGTAGGAGCTATAGGTGTAGCTCCTTGGCTTTCAGGATATGAAAACACATGATCTGCAGGTCTCCAGGCGGATAAGTAACGCAGAGTAGCATTGTTGAAGACTATTCCTATACCCCATGCTTTCATGTTCGTTACATTCTTTATTGTAACATTTATGAAGAATGTTGAGCCCACAGGTGTTTGCGGGTAGTAGAATGAAAAGCTATTTGTCCCTATTTCATTTGGTTTGGCAAGCGTTGCGTTCCATCTGGTCGGTCTGCTAGCAGGACCTGGATTTAGTATTGCTAAAGTCGGCATTATACTCTCTGCTTTACAGTTTATAAACACCGGGAACAGCGCTACGGTAAGCAGAAGTGCTACAATTGCTACCGTTCTTTTCAAACTTTTCAACCTCCTCAAATATTATGACACATGATGGTTTAATTGCTCCCATTGATATTTTAAATTTGCGGTTTTAAAATCCTTTAGCTCAAAACTTTTTTGATATAGAATGCTAGAGGTAAAAGCACTATACCAGTGAAGGCAAGAATGGATGAAATGGATGCATAAACATGACTTATTTTTGGCATAACAGCAGGTCTTTCCTCCACATACCCTCTTGTTACATGAACAACCGCCGTAACAAGCACCCATTCAACTTCAACAACAAGATACAACACCAAAGCCAGGGCTTCAAGAATAATCGCTGTGCACACAACGGCTACAAACATTTTTTCGCCTAAGGATCCGCCAGAGGAAATCAAAGTATGCCACCCAAAACCTAAGGATACCAAGACGCTTCCCAAGAGTATTAAAATCGAAGCAAAAGTTGGAAACCTTAAAAGTGGAGAAGGAATGCTAAACACTCCCATTATACTTATCACCATGCCAAGCACAATCATGAATTTTGAGATGATTTTACTTTTGCCATCCATGCTTTTCATTTTTTCAGCTTTAACCTCTTGTACCCATGATATAGTATTATTCCAGCACATATAGAGATTACATAAATTGAAAACGCGTGCCCAAGTGGAGAGGACAACACTAGTAGCAGGAAGTATCTCACATAATTCAGCCCCTCAAGTTTCTCGGTAAACTTCACAGAAGCTTCTGCAAAATGGTTTGAAGTATCAACGTCATCTTCAACTCCACTAATTTCCACAGAAATTACGTAGACATCATGCATATACAAGGGAATTTGGATGTTAAGGTAAGATGTGAATTCAAAGTTTTTGAGCACCACGCCAGTTGTATTCCAGTTGTATATGTATGTTCGGTTTTCTTTAGGAGCAAGAGTTATGGAAAGAGTTTTAAGTATCATCTCGCCGCTTCTTATTGTCAAGTTGAACTTTGCAATCTCCTCTCCAAGATTTGCCAACATAACCTCTATTTCAACAATCTGCCCAGGCACTACAGAACTGGGACGAATTCTCAACGCGACAACAGCCACATCAGTCAGCACCTCTAGATGAGGAGCTTCCGCTCTTATTATACGAACTACAGCTGGCTCCATGAGTATCGGCACCGGTGTTGACTTATCCTTCAATATTACATAGGAGTCTAATGAAGCGCTCAGTGGGTCGAGTTTTTGTACAACAGCTATGTTCGTATATCGTTGGGTTTCATTTTCCGATGGAAGCGCAGCTATAGTGAAGTTTATTTTACATAGAAGCGCTCGGCCTGTGATAGTTACAGGTATTTTAGGCAGAATTGTTGCACCATACTTGAGATAAGCTTCGTCACCAACCCAAATGTCAACGGATGGTTTAGGAGCGATAAGCGTGGCGCCTTCCTCTATTGCAGAAGCAAAAACATTATCTTCGGGTATCCACGCCTTGCTATACCTTACAACTGAATTGTTCCACTTCAATGTTATCTGCCACGACACAAGATTTACAACGTTATGTATGTAAACGTTCACTGTAAAGGTATCATTAACCGCCGTGGTGTTCGTGAAAAATATGAATTTTATATCGTCGTTAGTTGGATTTACAACACTTATAGTTGCAGCTTCTTGCGCAGAAGTCTCGCCGAAGAAGCTTGAAACTAAAATAATATACACAAGAGTGATTAGTATTAAAAGTATTGCAACACGCCCTCTCAGACAGTAACGCATGTCAATTCACGCTTCATTTATATTTAAGTCGAAGTGGAAATTTATAAGTTTGTTGTAAACACTGCATGGAAAAATTGGGAGGAATCTTTATTAAACTTTAACGTGCCTTTCTATGGTTGAAGGAGAATTGGGACCAGAAATGAAAAGAGTTTTGAGAGGACACTTTTCATCGCGGATGCCAATATCGCTATTTCTGATGGTTCTAGGCATAGCTATGCTCATAATTGCAAGCATTTCTTATTATACGGGTTTTAGAGAGGAAAACAGAAAGCTAATGAGTTGGGAAATTGGAGGATTTTTTAGTAGCGGAGACATAATCCAGCTAGTGATAAAACCGAATAATGACTGGGGACGCTTAATTACAGATGAAGTTGAGGTGGCAATTAATCTGACTTTTTCAACCCCCGAAGGAGAAACGAAATGCACAGCCTACTATTGGGCTACTCCCTCAACATGGATTGGATCTAGCGCTCCCTCCTTAGAGTTGATTAACGTGACGGCCTTTGAGGATGAGAAGGGGATTCAATTAAATACCTCAACAGAAGGGATTTTAGGCGGAATTGTTAAAAAAACTGGTTATTACAACATTAAAATAGATAACGAATCTGTGTGGAGAAACTTTAGATCAAAAGAACCTCCAGCGGTTTTGATTTTATATAAAAATGAGTTTGCCAGACCATATTCCATATTAACATTTCCAGCCATTATAAGCTTTTTTCTAGGCCTTTGTGTATTACTACTTTATTTGAAAAGGAGCAGTAAGTAAAGTTCCCATAGGAAAATATTTACTTTGTAATCATGTGGCAAGCAACGAAATGTCCATTTCCAATATCTGTTAACAATGGCTCCTGTACTCTGCAAATCTCGCTGGCTAATCGACATCTAGGGTGAAAGCGGCAACCTCTTGGCGGATTAATTGGGCTAGGGACTTCTCCTTTTAGAGGTGCTCTCAACTTTTTTCTCGTTGGATCGGGAACTGGTGCTGATTCCGTTAATGCTTGTGTGTATGGGTGTAAAGGCTCCTTGAATATATTTTCTGTCTCAGCTAATTCCACTATTTTTCCGAGATACATTACAGCAACCCTGTTGCTTATGCACTCTACAACGTTTAAGTCGTGAGTGATAAACATGTATGTTAGATTCATGTCTTTTTGAAGCTCTTGGAATAGTTCGAGTAATTGAGCTCTTACGGACACATCCACAGCTGAAGTAGGTTCATCCAATACTACAAATTTCGGTTGGAGGATAAGCGCCCTTGCAATTGCTATTCTCTGCCTTTGACCACCACTGAATTCATGTGGGTACCTGTAAAGATGCTGTTCGCCCAGACCTACTTTTTTAAGCATTTCGAGCACTCTTCCGGGAATTTCTCTTTTTTCCACCACTTTGTGTATTAATAAAGGCTCGCCAACTATGTCCTTTACAAGCATTCGCGGGTTCAAAGAGGTTGTAGGATCCTGGTAAACTATCTGCATTTCTCTTCGTAACTTGAGCAATTTAGACCCCTTAAACGTTGCAATGTCATATTTGCGGTAGAGTTCCCATAATTCGGACATTAGTGAGCGACTGGTTTCCACCCCTTTTTCGGACGCTATGGCTTGTTCCAGCTTGCTTATTTTGTTCACTATTTCCTCGCTGACACCAAAGTAAATGTGACCCTCTGTAGGGTCAAGCAGCCTTATCGTAGTTTTCGCTAACGTTGTTTTTCCGCAACCTGACTCGCCAACAACCCCAAAACATTCACCTTTATAAATGTCGATGGTTACATCGTCAACAGCTTTAACTTCCGCAATTTTTCTTCTAAAGACTCCACCAAGTACTGGATAATACTTTTTCAGCCTTTTAATATAGAGGATTTTTTCCCGCATTCGTATCATCCTCTGTAAAGGTGACACGCTACAAAGTGATCTTTTTCAACCTCTATGAACTTAGGCTTAACTTTATAGCAGATATCCATTGCATAGCTACATCTTTCATTGAAACGACAGCCTTTTGGTGGGTTAATTAAACTGGGAACAGTGCCAGGAATTGATTTAAAGGGTTGTCCAGGTCTAGGAATTGACTCTAAAAGCCCTTGCGTGTATGGGTGAAGTGGCTTTTTGAAAATGTCTATCACAGGAGCAAGCTCAACAACATTTCCAGCATACATGACAGCAACTCTTTCGCATAACTCAGCAATCACACCAAGATCATGAGTGATGTAGAGTATCGCAGATTGAAATTTTGCCCTGAGGTCCCTTATGAGTTCTAGTATTTGGGCTTGAACTGTTACATCTAGATTAGTTGTCGGTTCATCGCAGATTAAAAGTCGGGGATTGCATGCCAAAGCCATTGCTATCACTACTCTTTGAGCCATGCCCCCGCTAAGCTCATGAGGGTAGGAATCAGCTACTCTTTCTGCGTCGGCACTTCGTAACCTCCGCAATATGCTAACCACTTCTTTTCGCAGTTCCCTTTTACGCGGGTTTTGCAATCTTCGGAGAATCGGAATTTTTGAAAGAAATCCGACAATTTTTGAGTTGGGGTTTTTATCCCAAATTTTGTAGATTTTTATGTATAATCGAGTTACGAAGGATTGTTTCTGCTGGGATTTTAAAGTTTGTAGTGCGCGGTTTATAAATTCATGCTTTCTGTGTTCGATCAAAACTTCACTGATTTGGTCAAACACCGTAAACACGGGATTTAAGTATGCTCTGGGCTCCTGGAAAACCATCGAAATGTCTTTGCCTCGAATTTTTCTTAGACCATCTTCATTCAGTTTAAGTATATCTACTTTTTTTCTATCTAAGTTCAGTACTATTCTTCCACCTTCAATTCGACCTGGCGGCATCACTATTCCCATTATAGAGAGACTCGTGACGCTTTTTCCACATCCTGTTTCACCAACGACACCAAGGACTTCGTTGGGTTTTATGTGAAGGTTCACTCCGTCCAAAGCTTCAACTATGCCTTCATATGTATAAAATCGTAATATTAGGTCTTCTACATTTACGAGGTTTTCCGCTTTCATGTTATCGTCTCCTTAAGGTTGGGTCTAATATATCCCTTACAGCGTCTCCAAGAAGATTCCAGCCTAGCCCAAATGTGAATATGAAGGCTCCGGGGATAAGCCATATATACCAATATCTAACAATGTCCGCGCCAAGCATGTAGGGTTCACATTTTTGAACCAGTTGCCCCCAATCCGCGTAGTTGGGTTCAGCACCTATTCCAAGGAAGCTAAGAGCTGCCGCTGTGAGGACAACTGAGCCTATGTCCAGTGAAGCTAGAATGAGTATGGGGTATATTGTGTTAGGAATTATGTGCCTCGTAATTATTCTTAGGTCACTTGCACCTATCGCTTTTGCTGCTTCCACGTAATCTTCGCTTCGCGCTCTTAAAACTTCTCCTCGTATCACACGGGCATATCCTGGCCATCCTACGAGGACTAAGGCGATCAGAACTTTGTCTAATCTAGTCAAGGGTATAGATAGAACATTTATGTTCGGTATGATGTTAAACCACATTGATGTAGACACTATGATAAGGGCGATGGTTATTGTTAGAAGAATAATTTGGGTAATCTCTCTGATTCCTCTAAGGATTTTTGCTAAGGTTATCAGCGCGACCACAACAGTCACAGGTAGCACTATTGCCAATGCTTGCACTGTTAAAGTTGGGGGTAAAGCCACTACGAGAGCCATTGCCAATATTAGCCCTGGGAAGCAGATAATTATGTCTGTGAAACGCATTAGTATTTCATCTACAAGCCCCCCATAATAACCGGAAGTTATTCCCACCAATATACCGATGATTAGGGCAAAAGCTATTACCATTACCCCAACCCGAAAAGCCGTTATTGTGCCCCATACACATCCATAGTATATATCATAGCCCTCAACTGTTATGCCGAAAGGATGAGTAGGGCTTGGGGGTTTTGGATCTATCTCATTCGAAGAGTCTGGAATGATAAAGGGATTTCTAATTTTTAATATGTCCCAGTCTGGATTTGGTGGTGCTAGTATTGGAGCGCACACAGCAATGATTATGTAAAAAACAATTATGAATGTTCCTAGGAGGGATAACGGGCTTTTTCGTATCCTATAAAGAATAAATTTCAATTCTTTAATTGAGGGTTCGTGAGCTTTCTTCCATTTTTGTACTTTTTCTTTCAATGAGAACATGTTTATCCCAGCCTTATTCTTGGGTCTATGTAGGCGTATAATACGTCAACTATGAGGTTTGAAATGACAAACAACATTCCTGTGAAGAACGTGAAACCTATCACGGCTGCCACATCGAGTTGTATGGCAGATTGGGCAGCCCACTGTCCAACTCCTTCAAAGGCAAAAACGGTCTCGGTTATAACGAGTCCTGAAAGCATACCAGCGACCATGAGACCTGCAACGGTTATGACTGGGATTAACGCATTTCTTCGGGCGTGTTTATTAATGACTTTTGTGTTTTTCAAGCCCTTCGCTTTTGCGGTTATTATATAGTTTTTTGTTAGGGCTTCAAGCATGCTTGAGCGCATGAGCCTAATTATACCGGCAACGTTTATCGTTGTTATCACAGTTACTGGCAGGATTAAATGTTTTAATGCATCTACAAATACGTCAAATCTTCCGTTTATTATGCTGTCTATGGTATATAGTCCGGTGTATCTGGTCCAGATTTGAGTGTTCTTCACAATATTTTGTATGTCGCTTGAAACTCTGCCTGTGATCACGCTTCCAGTCAATATGTTGGTTAATGAGAGGAGAATCAAACCAAGCCAGAAAGATGGCAGAGAATACCCGGCTATCG
>Ga0105162_1002011_pt1 | contig 11079 bp, 8 predicted proteins | sample JNZ201metaG_FD_81532 | JGI IMG/M metagenome (GOLD analysis project Ga0105162, IMG submission 81532) | Hot spring microbial communities from Jinze hot spring, China to study Microbial Dark Matter (Phase II) - JNZ 20120812A | ecosystem: Environmental > Aquatic > Thermal springs > Hot (42-90C) >...
GAATATAAAGATCACCTGTATCCGTGACAAAGAATTTATCCGCAAATCCAGCTCTAAAAGTAAGAAGCGGCAGAACAGTATTCCCAGCACCAAAAGCATTCCATGGAGCATAATTGGCGCCTGCATCTTGAGTGAAAGTATTAAGTGCATCTAATACTACTTTGTATAAAATTGCTGGTTCATCATGTGGAATCGCATAGAATTCATAAACTTGACCCCAATTCTGCTGAAGCCTAAAGCTCCTAGCGTACACAGCTAACAACGGACCATTAGCATCTAAATGGAAGGATACTGTAGGCCTAGCGGCTGTATGGGCGTTTAATATATAATCCCAAGGATATAGGTGAAAGGCGCTTTGCAGGAAACCATGACGCCAACCTTGGCTCTCTGACTGTCTATTCTCATATATCCGTGCATAATTTATCTCTTCACCGGGATCGCTTACTAAGTCTATTTCTCCCAGATAATTCTCATTAAAACGAATCTTAAACCATTCATTCTCCACAATCGTATAGTTCTGCAACCTCCTAATTATAAGTGGGTTATCTTCTACTGGACCCTGAACACCAAACTTAAGGGTGTACATCTTCTCTCCCTTAGCCGGAATCTCAACGTGAAAGCTTACAGTTGCACACTTAACTGATCCCTCAGTATAATTCACCACGCCCCAAACCTGACTTAAAATTGGAATATCGCCATCATAGACAGCTATTTTCGGCTCGCTAAGCTCATTTGGACCAAAGGTCAAGTCGAAAGATGCTAGTCCACTCCACAAATTATTACTTGGATTCTTAAAAATAACATTGACCGAAGAGAATTGGGGAGGATTAATATTAACCTCCGTAACTCCCTTCTCGGTCTCTATTGCCACTAGATTAATACCGCTATTCCATGGATAATATATTCTAACAGTGCCTTTGCCACCTGGTGTGAGAAAGAGACCTCTTGGAGTCCATAAATTCCAGACCTCTCCGTTCACCCTAATATTGAGCAAAGTTAAGTTCTCAGTGGTAGGGTTTCTCACAACAACCTCTATGGTCCTAGTAATCCTCCAGCCGTGAGATTCGATTAGAAAATTCGTATTCAGAATCTCAAGAGCGGAGCCTCCAGCCGATGGCATAAAGAATACGTAATAAATGGCGTAGGAGACTAAGAATGCCAATATTAGCAGAACTATTAATAAGAGGCGTTTTGACAATTTCATGATAATTACTCCTCCAATACAAAAATTAACTAAACTTTTCTTTTTATCTTTATCTATAATCTATATATAGTTAATATTCAACTTTTGATGCTACAAAAATAAAATAAGTCGCAATATTCATTTTAGAATAGTGAGGGTTAATTGGGAAAGTGTTCCCTTTGCAATAGTGAATCGCCGCTGATTTCAAATAATCTAGGCGTCTGCGTAAGATGCATTAAGAATAATCCAGATGAAGCCCTTGAAGTTGTGAATAGAGTGCGCATGTCCTCGCGTGAAATTTTCGATTTACCATCGCATATACCTAAAAGCGCTAATGGAGTAAGATGTGGAATGTGCGTAAATGAATGCGTTATTGGACGAGGAGAAAAGGGATTTTGTGGACTAACATATAATATTGATGGTCATCTTGTGCGTTTAGGCGGAACTGTAGAAAAAGGGATTTTAGAATGGTATTATGATCCTCTACCAACGAACTGTGTTGCATGGTGGTTTTGTCCGGGCTGTACTGGAGCAGGTTATCCTAAGTATGCTTATAAGCCAACCGTTGAATCTGATTATATGAATTTAGCCGTATTTTATGGTTCATGCAGCCTAGACTGCCTTTTCTGCCAGAACTGGCATTATAGATATCTTTCTCAAAGATTAAGCCCTTATATGAGTAGCGAAGAATTAGCTAGCAAAGTTAACCCTAAAGTTTCATGCATATGCTTCTTTGGCGGCGATCCCTCGGTTCAAATGCCCCATGCAATAAAAACTAGCGAAATAGCTTTGGAAAAAGCGGAAAGGGAGAAACGCATATTAAGAATATGCTGGGAGACAAACGGTAACATGTGCAGAAAGTTCATCCCTAAAGCCGCTGATCTATCACTTAAGAGTGGAGGAATAGTGAAGTTTGATTTAAAGGCTTGGGATGAGAACATTTATAAGGCATTATGTGGGGTATCCAATAAATCCATATTCGAGAACTTTAGAATTGTAGGTGAGGAATATTTTAGGGAAAGATCCGAAGTCCCCGTTCTAACGGCAAGTACACTTCTTATTCCAGGATATATAGATGAAGTTGAGGTTGAAAATATTACTAAATTTATTGCAGAAATAGACCCGCATATACCATATACTCTCCTCGCCTTTTACCCACAATATATTATGGATGATCTACCAACGACAAGCAGAAAGCAAGCATATGAATGCTATAGTATAGCTAAAAAATATCTGAAATACGTGAGAATAGGGAATATTCATCTTCTCTCTTAACCTAATACGCCAATAAAATGTTTATAAATGGGACAGTGTCACTTAATTTTTGGGTTAATATTGGATAAAAACATATCTTAAAATATTAAACTGATACTTGGAGGGTAAAACATGACCAAGAAGAATTTCAAAAAGTCAAAGAAGGATCCTTCAAAGCTACTTGATGAGTATGAATTAAGAATGGCTAAGCTCACATTAAAGATGGCTAGAGCGGCCATTAGCTTAAGAAAAAAGAGAGGTAGTGCTCCATATATAGTCTAAAATTCTTGTTTATTTTGGATACTAGCGTGCCCTATTACAAGGGCAGATCCATTCTAATCAAGAAGAATTTATAAATGTCATTATCTCATATATCTCTCACGTTTTTGTCTCCATTATCATGACGACTTAAATTGTTAAACAGTTGCGAAAGTACAATTGCGGACATCTTGGGCTGTCTATCTCTCGTAAATATGCCCTTCCTATTCAATATTGTTCTTCCGGGGTTCTGAGGTGTTCTAAAATCTGCAAAATTCCATACATGGAGACCCACAATATATTCTTTCTTAAATAGGTTCTCCATATATTTTTTAATAAATTCCGCTTGATAATCCTCAGACCACATTTGGGGCGGGTCGCTATGCAGCCCTGTAATTGCGTCAGCACCAAATTCTGTTATAAGTATTGGTTTCTCTGAAAATTTTTTGTGAACCTCATCTAGCTCGGATAGCATAATTGTTATTCCCTTATCTATGTCACCCCACTCAGAATACCATCCACGATAGAAGTTTAGTGATATAACATCTACATATTTGAGGGCTACATCTTTAATGCTTTTATAAGATGCGAATGTTACCGGTCTCGAAGAATCTATTTTCTTAACGTAGGTGAAAATTTTCTTTATAAAGTCTGCAACTTCTGGTATGTCGCTTGGTGGTTCATTCATAACACTATACATTATGATTGATGGTCTATTCTTATGTTCCTTAATCATTTCAGCAATAACCTTTTTAGCCTTATTTAAATACTCATCGTTACCGAAGAGTTTTATTATGCCACCCCTATCAAGTAACCGCTCAATATTTGAATAACATAAGGGCGATTCCAAAATCACTAAGAAGCCGAATTCGTCAGCCAAATCTAGATGCTCATTGGAATATGGGTAATGAGATGTTCTAAAAGAATTAGCTCCCACTTTCTTCATAAGATAGAAATCTCTTATGAGTACCGGACCGTATAAATATTTACCAAATATTGGAAAATCTTCGTGTCTACCAAAACCTTTAAGAAAAACTGGCTTATCATTCACGTATATTTTACCATCACTAACCCTAATGCTTCTAAAACCTATACGCTCATATACAGAGTCCTTTATCTCATCACTAGAGCGTAACTCAATAACCAGATTATATAGATTTGGTGTCTCAGGATCCCACGGTTTTATGCCGTCTATTTTTCTTTCGTAAACGTATTTGCCCGTTCCTACATTGCTTAAAACCCCCTCATGTATGATTGAGGTCAAATCTTTATTATACAATGTTATTTTTAGGTCGACTGGTTTCTCAGAGCCACAGATACAATTGATTATCACTCTTAGATGCCCATCACCATTCGCATATACAGTTGAATCATCAACATAACATTTATCCGTGAACTCCAAGTATACTGGTCTGTGTATGCCCCCGTAATGAAAGAAATCGAATGCCGTCATATTAAGACTTGCTGCAGGGGGTAAGTTGGAGATTAATGGTGAATTATCTATTCTCACAACAACCCTATTGAAGGCACCAGCCTTCAACCCATTCACTCTATATTTAAATGATGTAAAGGATCCTTCATGTTCTCCAGCAAGACCCCCGTTTATCCATACTTTAGTCTTGTATCCAGCACCCTCAAATATGATCCACGCTATCTTATCACTCAAATTCTCATAAACGTAGAAGTCTTTCTGGTACCATGCTACTCCAGTAAATTGATCCCATTCAGGATTCTGCTCATTCCATGAGGAAGGAACATAAACCAAGTCTTCAGACTCAAAACCCTTAGACCATTCTTCTTTATCACCAATAAGATTCGGGTCAATTTTAAATTTCCAGAATCCATTCAGAAATATCTTGGATCTAAACCACGATTTCAAATCTCCAACGCTCCTGAAAAATTATCATTAAATGATATCGCATATATTACTTTTGAAAAATCTTTTAATCTAATAATCTATAGAGGAAAAAATGAGAGAATTTTTAGATTCTGGATTCTTTAAAGTCCGCTGACCATGAGTGTGACTAATAATGGAGCGAAGATTTCAGCCACCAGTGACATAACGGTTATCATGGTATTTAGTGATGGACCAGCGGTATCTTTAAATGGATCACCTACCGTGTCGCCTATAACTGCAGCCTTATGGGCTTCTGATCCCTTACCACCATGTGCTCCAGATTCAATATATTTCTTCGCATTATCCCAAAGTCCACCTGAATTCGCCATGAATAGGGCAAATATTATGCCAGTAACTATACTTCCGGCTAAGAAACCTGCTAAAGCCTCCCTTCCGAGAAATATCATGGTCAGAACAGGAGCAATTATTGCTAAAGAACATGGCAGCATAAGCTCCTTTATGGCACCTTTAGTTGCAATATCAACGCATCTAGCATAATTTGGTTTAGCTCTTCCCTCAATTAATCCAGGGATCTCCCTAAATTGACGCCTGACTTCTTCGATCATTCTTTCAGCGTTTCTACCAACAGCCAGTATTAGCAAAGCAGATAATAAGGGTGGCATCATACCCCCAAGGAAAACTCCGGCAACAACTCCGGGATCCATTAAATTCAAAGTCTTTATGTCAACTAGATGCGTATATGCTGCGAATAGTGCGAGAACTGTTAGCGCTGCTGCACCTATGGCGAACCCCTTTGTTATAGCTTTAGTTGTATTTCCTGCAGCGTCAAGTTTGTCAGCAATATCGATAACTTCTTCACCTAATCCGGACTGTTCCGCTATGCCTTTAGCGTTATCTGAAACAGGACCATAGGCGTCCGCCGATATAGTCATGCCAACAGTTGCTAGCATTCCAACCGCTGATATTGCAATACCATAAAATGGATCTATACCGAATGCGCTTGATAGATACCATGCTGCTAATGTTGCTATGCATATGCCTATTACAGGTGGAACTATACTGATTATTCCATAGGAGAATCCTGTCAATATATTTATTGCAGCACCAGTTGTTGAAGCTTGCGCAACCTTCTTAGCTGGCATTCTATCTATGGATGTGAAGTAATCTGATGTGAGACCAATGACAACTCCAGCTATTAAGCCAGCGACTGTTGGTAGGAAAATTCCAAGCCACTTATTCCCCTCAAGCCCAGACGCCCATGTCACAAGCACAAGTAGAGCGGCGAAAAGAGTCCATGTTGAAAATGAACCCCTATTAAGCGCTGCCCCAGGATTACCCTTAATACTTACCTTAACAATTATAGCGCCAAATATTGATGCAAATAGACCTACAGCAGCTATTATAAGTGGAAGCGTTGTTAGCGCGCTTATGCCCTTCTCTGCGCCGATTATCATTGCGGCAACTATACTTGCGATGTACGAATCTGTGAGGTCTGCACCCATGCCAGCTACGTCACCAACATTATCGCCAACATTGTCTGCTATTACTGCCGGATTACGTGGATCATCTTCCGGTATCCCAAGCTCAACTTTACCAACTAAGTCGGCGCTTATATCAGCCGTCTTAGTGTATATTCCCCCACCAGCCTTAGCGAATAAAGCTAATGCGCTGGCTCCAAAGCTAAAACCTAAAACTATATTTGTCGCATCACTATCGCTAAAACCCAGCATAATTCTATAAACATAGAAGAGTAAGCTTATGCCAAGTAGAGCTAAGCCAATTATTGATAATCCCATAACCGCTCCACCATAAAATGCAACCGGAAACGCTTTCTTAAGCCCCTCTCTAGCCGCATTTGCAGTTCTAACATTTGCCTCTACAGCAGCCATCATCCCGATATATGCTGCGACCGTCGTGCACAGTGACCCGAGAACATATGATAATGCCATGCTTGCTCCAAAACTTATATTTCCACCATGGTATATCGTATAGAGAACCCCAACTATAATTGCCATGGCTAGGACGAAAATAATTAGTGTTATATTCTGTCTCCTAAGATATGCTTTTGCACCATCCTTTATAGCGCTAGCTATCTCTTTCATTTTCTCTATTCCACTACTCTGTCTCATAATATAATGATACAGATATCCTGCAAAGCCAATTGAAATCATGCCCGCTGTCAACGTTAAATAAAACCAGTCCAAATACCTTCCTCCATTCAGCGTACATTTTATAGACAATTTTTTCTTTTAAAATGACCCAGCCTATAAATTTACTGCAATATTATAATGCTAAGTAATGCTAAGAAAATCTTATTTGATTCATCATGCATCTATCGTTTAGTGGTAAAAACGGGGCTGACCTGAAACGAAAATTGGTGCTGGTTTAATTGGTTGCGGAGCAATAGGTACTGTTATAGCGGAAGCTATAGATCGCGGAGAAACTGGCGACATGAGCCTAATAATTGTATATGACATAATTTTAGAGCGAGCTATAAATCTCATCTCTAAATTAAGCCATAAACCTCTCGTGGCTAAGAATGTAAATGAGATTCTAAAAAGAAACGATGTCCAAATAGTTATTGAAGCGGCTTCGCAGGAAGCGGTTAAGCAATATGCCCTCAAAGTTTTATCTAGCAATAAAGATTTAATGGTTATGAGCGCAGGGGCACTTTTAGATGAAACTCTAATGTCCAAAATATTGGAGATAGCAAGGAGAAGTGGTAGAAGAATTTATGTTCCATCAGGAGCCATTGTTGGTTTAGATAACGTTAAGTCTGCCGCTGTAGGACAGGTTGAAGAGGTTACCTTAGTTACTAGGAAGCCACCAATAAGTTTTAGTGGTGTACCCTACGTTGAAAAAAGCAAGATTGATCTATCATCTCTTAAAGAACCACTCGTCCTATACGAGGGTTCGGCTAAAGAAGCTGTTAAACTATTTCCCCAAAATGTTAATGTGGCTGCCACATTAAGTCTGGCAGGCGTAGGACCGGATAGAACAAGAGTTAAAGTAATAGTCGATCCAAGTATAAAGGATATTGTCCACGAAATCCATGTGAAGGGAGAATTCGGTGAAATATTCACGAAAACAGTTAATAAGCCTTTTCCAAATAATCCGAGAACAAGCTATATTGCCGCCCTCTCCGCGATAGCAACTTTGAGAAGGATAAGTGAAAACATTATTGTTGGAACGTAGTATTTAACAACGTAATGATACGCCTATGTTAGGATTTACCCTTATTATTCTGTGAGAATATTAAGTATTGCTAGGGTTGCGTAGAGTGCTTCTTCAGTCCGTACAGTCTCAGTTGCCTGATTAGGAATAGTATTAACTATGAAGTCAGCTAATTCACTTAATTCCATACCCTCTTGCCTAACTATCTCCTGAAGACCCTGCGTTGGTGAACCGAATGCTATAAGCACCGCCCTTGCCTTCTTCCACCTCTCCATAATTGCGTCTTTAATCCTTATAAATGGCTCACCACGCCTAGATGTCGCTATAACTAAATCAAATAAACCATTCTTAATCATTTTTCCAAGAGGGACTCTGGAAACTCTGACATGGTATCCCCAGTAAAGGGGGACTTCATCTCGACTGGCTAATATAGCTCTCAGTTCATCATCAATACTACTAATTTTAACTGTCACGCGCTTACCTATTGGAATCCGGGCATCTGGGATTGTTATAGGCTTCTCAACACCGATATCCACTAAAACCCCATTTTTGCTTTCAGCAATGACTACACCATCCCTAAACTCGCCGACCCTTATATCCTTAATCCTACTCTTAGTTGGATGATGAGGTGTTCTTAGCGGAGGGAGTATCCCAGCATATCGCAGGTTAGGGGTTATTCCAAAAAGTCTCTTCCTAAGATATTGTGGTGTCTCCATGTAAGATAAGATTGTTGCAACAAAATTTGAATCCTTACTTTGATCAACTCCCAAAATATCCGGGTATATTATAATTTCATCTACGCGGAAAATAGCTGAAGCTCTACCTATTAAACCAACTTTAAATGTCTTCTCCCTTAAATGTGGTGTATCTGAAACTATGGAAGCTGGTATTGCCACAAATACTTTTTGGGGGCGCTTTAAAGGCTGAAGAAATGTAGCCCTATCTTCCTTCAAAATTTATCTCCCAATAAAAGAAAGAGAAAAGAATATTTTTATTCTTTAATGTACTCCTCAAATAGTTTTTCAGCTTCAGTTAGAGGAAGTATTTTGGCAGGATGTTTGAACGCATAGGCAGATATTGGAAGTATATGTCCGGAGTCTCCCCTTAAGAAAGCCACCTTAACCCCCCGTATGACATCTAGTAGAATTGGGGCAGCATTAGGCGAATCAAACGTATTCAATCTTACCTCGATTTCAAATGTTAATCCACCAAATTGTAGACCAGAAATCCATAAGTAGCTGTCACGCCTATTCCCTAGGAATTCAACAAAGTCTGTTGAGCCAGCTATGACAGGAACCTTGTAGGGTATAACAGACTCAATAGCTTTTGTTTTAATTAAACGTTTCGTTCCCCAAACTCTCTCAATATCTGCAGATTCAGTTCCGCCGCCAACATCAAGTTGATAAGTTTCAGATATTAAAACACCCCTTTTAACTAACGCTTCAAGAATTACCTTATGCAGAAATGTCGCTCCAATCTGATCCATTAAGTCATCTCCAACTATTGGTAAACCAGAATCATGGAATCGCTCGCTCCAAGATGAATCGCTCGCTATTATTGTTGGCGTCGCGTTAATAAAGGCGCATCGAGCCTTAAGAACTTCATTAGCATACCAGAGTGAAGCTAATCGTGCACCTCCTGGCAGAAGATTAACAATTATCTCAGCCCCGCTCTCCTTAATCCTATCAGCCACGTCAACCTCGTTTGAGGAATCAACATCAATAATTCCTCTCGTATATTCATTTAGTCCATCCATAACGGGTCCCTTTAAAACCTCAACTCCTAATTTTGGGATCTCTGCGATTTTTGGAGAGTTATTTGGTGGAGCAAAGATTGCTTCTGAAAGGTCTTTTCCAACTTTTCCCTTCGCTATATCAAATGCGCAGACAAACTCTATGTCGTCTGGGCTGAAACCCCCTATAATGGGATATTTTAAACCAGTATCTTTCCCCTTATACTTATAATAGTATACGCTTTGGACAAGCGCTGAAGCACAGTTTCCAACACCTATTAAGCCAACTTTAATTTTAGGCATCTTTTACATCACCAAACTACTTAAACAATAACATTCTTCAAGCACAAAATATATATGCTTAATTGGAATTAGGGCTCATGAATTATTATGAGCGAATTTGATTTAAGTTTCAGTAAAGTCTTGGTTACTGGCGGAGCAGGATTTATAGGAAGCCATTTAGTTGACGTCCTTATGAATAGAGGATTAAAAGTTACTGTTTTAGATAATCTAAGTAGTGGTAGGCTCAATAATATATCGTCATGGCTTAAGAGCCCGAGATTTAAGTTCATTAAGGGCGATATGCTAAATCTAGCGGATGTTAAGAAAGCCCTAAATGGATGTGAAATAGTTTTTCATCTCGCAGCTAATCCGAATGTTAGAGTTGGCGCATTTAATACTAGAATTGACTATGAGCAGAATATTCTTGCAACATATAATCTTCTAGAAGCTATAAGAGAGACGAAAGAATGTGAAAGAATAGTTTTCACATCTACATCGACGGTTTATGGTGAAGCAGAGAAGATGCCAACCCCAGAGGATTATGGTCCACTAAAACCTATATCACTTTATGGCGCATCTAAGCTTGCATGTGAAGCATTAATATCCGGATACTCAAATCTATTCGGGTTTAGGAGTGTTATATGCAGGCTAGCAAATGTCATTGGTTCAAGAAGCAGGCATGGGGTGATCTATGACTTTATAGAAAAGCTGAAGAATAACCCAAGAAGACTTGAGGTTTTAGGTGATGGTACTCAAAGGAAATCTTACTTACACGTTAAGGACTGCGTAGATGCCATGCTTATTGCAGCTGAAAGATCTAGGGAACAAGTTGAAATATATAATGTTGGATCAGAGGATACTGTTGACGTTACAACAATAGCGAATATAGTTATTGAAGAAATGAACTTAAAAAATGTTGAAATATATTACACTGGAGGCGTTAATGGGGGGAGAGGCTGGAAGGGGGATGTAAAAGAAATGTTACTGGACATTTCGAGAATCAAAAATTTAGGATGGAAACCTAGGTTAAATAGCAGAGAAGCGGTAAAACAGGCGGTAAAAGATTTAATTTTTGAAATTAAGCAGGAAAGCTGAAGGAAATATTTAGGATTCGGAACTGGGACATCTCTGTCAAAGAATGCTTTCACATGAGGTCTCATTAGGTAGTAGATTATGAGCACATTAATTACGATAGAAATTGTCATTATTCAATAAACTAGGAGAAAAAGTACTATTGGATTGCCAGCTTCCCCGGCTTCGCGCGGCCGAAGACCGCACTAAAACCGGGGACGGAGCGCGGTTTAACTTCCAAGTTCGGAATGGGTTTGGGTGGTTCCC
>Ga0105162_1002012_pt1 | contig 11076 bp, 7 predicted proteins | sample JNZ201metaG_FD_81532 | JGI IMG/M metagenome (GOLD analysis project Ga0105162, IMG submission 81532) | Hot spring microbial communities from Jinze hot spring, China to study Microbial Dark Matter (Phase II) - JNZ 20120812A | ecosystem: Environmental > Aquatic > Thermal springs > Hot (42-90C) >...
CCTTAATCCAGGTATAGATTTTGTAGAGATTTCTGCAGGATACGAATACTATAAGAAAACAGGTAAAGCAGTAGAAGATACATTCTTTGATACTATTAGAAATCTTGATGCAGTTTTGAAGGGCCCTCTCTATACACCTCCTCACGATCCTAATTTCAAGAGTATAAATATACTTATTAGAAGAGAACTAGATCTCTATGCAAATATACGTCCTTTCAAGAGTTTTCGTGGTGTTTCTCAGAAAGTGTTCAATATAGTTATCTTTAGGGAGAATACCGAAGGCGAATATGTAGGTATAGAGGGCATGTTTAATAATATAGCAATCTCATTAAGAATCATAAGTGAGAAGGGGTCTAGAAGGATATGTGATCTAGCTTTTAGATATGCAAAACTTCTTGGATTTAATAAGGTGTCAGTAGTACATAAAGCAAATATACTTAAGGTAAGTGATGGACTATTTAGAAGAATATTCTTTGATGTTGCTAAGAATTATCCAGATATACTAGCTAATGAGATTATAGTTGATACTGCTGCTTACATGCTTGTCAAAAATCCTGAAGATCTACAGATTCTCGTTACACCTAACCTCTATGGCGATATACTTTCAGACCTAGTTGGAGGACTTATGGGGAGCCTAGGTCTATGTGGATCAGCGCTAATAGGTGATACAATAGGTGTTTTTGAGCCTATACATGGTGTCGCTATGGATATAGCTGGTAAAGGTATAGCTAATCCTGTAGGAGCAATGATGGCTGCTAAAATGATGCTTGAGTACCTAGCTCAAAGATACAGCGATTCAACTCTTATTGAAAAGGCTAGAGCATTAGAGAACTCTATTTATATCGTTATAGAGGATAAAAAGATTTGGACACCTGATCTTGGAGGAAACTATAAAACGAGAGATGTAGCTAAAGCAGTAACAGAAGAACTAAACAAGGTGTTGTATATTTCGCCTAAATAAGGACTTGTAGTTCACATAATTAAGGTATAGTAAGTTTTTTAACCCCTGTACATAGTATAGGAATAACTTGGTGAACATCTTGGAAACATAAATACTGAATCCAATATGTATAGAGTTGTGAAAGATGAGGTATTTCTAAAATGTATTAAATGTGGACATGAATATATACCATCTCCCAGATTGTTCATATGCCCCAAATGTGGTTCACTACTAGAGGTTATCATTAACAATACAAAGTTTGAATGGAACAAGATTAAGACTAGACGGTTCGGTGTATGGAGATATAGAGAGCTATTACCCATAAGAGATGATGTAGAACCAGTAACAATGTGTGAAGGAGGTACACCATTAATTAAAGCTCTAAACCTATACGAAAGAAAACACGTAGCTATACCCAACACCTATATAAAATTTGAAGGAGCCAACCCCACAGGTAGTTTTAAGGATCGTGGAATGACTGTAGGAGTAACTATAGCAAAATACATAAATGTTGATGGTGTAGTAGTAGCAAGCACAGGAAATACAGCCGCTTCGGCAGCTGCTTACGCAGCTAGAGCTGGACTTAAATGCATTGTAGTTCTACCTAAAGGATCTGTTGCCAAAGGTAAAATAGCTCAAGCACTTCTACATGGAGCTGAGATCAAAGAGATAGAGGGATCGTTCGATAACGCTCTTGAAGAAGTATTTGAATCTATTGTAGAAGGTGAGTTTAAGAACATGTATCCACTAAATTCCTATAACCCGTGGCGTCTAGAAGGACAAAAGACAATAGCCTATGAGATAGTAGATGAACTTGGAAAAGTACCGGATTATGTGATAGTACCAGTTGGTAATGCGGGAAATATTTCAGCCATATGGAAAGGATTCAAAGAGCTCTATAGTCTTGGTTACATAGACAAACTTCCTAAGATGATAGGGGTTCAAGCAGAAGGAGCAGCACCATTAGCATCAGCATGGAGAGAGGGACTTTCTGAACCTCTATATGTGGATAAACCAAACACTATTGCCTCGGCCATAAGAATCGGAAAACCAATCAATTGGCCTAAGGCATTCAAAGCTGTTAAAGAGTCCCACGGTTTCTTCATTGATGTTAGTGATGAAGAAATAATTAATGCGATGAAACTACTGGCTAGGGTTGAAGGATTAGGGGTAGAGCCTGCAAGTGCAGCATCCTTAGCTGGACTGATGAAATGCGAGAGAGAAGGCAAAATCGATAAGGATAGTCTTGTGGTACTTATAGCGACAGGTCATGCGTTAAAGGATCCTGACACAATTATAGGTAAAGTAGTTATATAGATTGTGAAAATGAGTTTAATGGTAATAGTTAAACGTTTATATATCCTTATATACATAAACTTATAGAGGTCTCGACATTGTATATACCTAAGTTATTGTGTACTCAACATCCAGATGCTACTGTAAAAATTACTACTCAACAAGAGGTTGATGAAGCTCTACAAGGATACGCTATGTATGGTTGTGATGAAATTATGAGTGATTATGAAGGAAAGTTAACACCCTATGCTCAGCCTAAAGATATTGTTCTTAGATCTTATGAGCTTGAAATCCCCATAGGAGAGAAATTCTTTGTAACGCCTAGGATCCCTAATCCTTCGCTAGAAGATTTCGATAGGGTTGATCTCTCAATAGAAGCAGGTCTTATAGCGAACTACTACTCCTATAAAACAATGAATGTTCAGGCTGTTAGATGGTTCATTCTGCCAATGGTTGAAGACCCTAATGTTGTCAGATTTGTGCAGAGATTAATAATAATGAAAGAGAAAGTGATAAGTGAAGAAGTTAATGTTAAGATGTTGCCTATGCAACTCATACCTCTTATTGAGGAAACACATAAGCATATGGTTATACATGACTATGTTTCTACGATTGTATCTGTAGTTAATGAATTTGATGTGCAGATAGACACATTAAGAGTATTTCTAGGTAAAAGCGATGCAGCTGTTAGAAGTGGTCATATAGCTTCCTCTCTATCGCTTGTCTATGCATTAAATGAGCTTGAAAAGTTAGCTAAAGAATACGATATAGAGATAAAACCAATTATAGGTATGGGTGTACCACCGTTTAGAGGAGCCCTAAATAATCCAGAATTAGTTGAATATGAGGTTCAACGCTATAGAGGTTTTTCTACAGCAACTATACAATCAGCCATAAGGTACGATATACCCTATAGGGATTATATCATTGTAAAGAACACGATACTAGCAAATGTAGATACAAAACCAAAGCCTATGCCTCTATCTTCAGACGTTATAGGTATCGTAGATCAGGCTACTAGACTCTATAGGAGGTTAGTGTCTAAGTATTGTGATATTATACAGAAGATAGCGAATAATGTTCCAGGAACTAGAGAGAGGATATCTTGGAAAAATTATGGAAGAATACTTCCACTTCAAAATGAAGCGCTCTCAGTTCCCCGTGCAATAGTCTACACATCAGCTTGGTATGCAACCGGAATACCACCGACATATCTTGATGCAGAATTCGTAATAGAGATGTATAAACAGGATAAACTCGATGAGATTCTCAAACTAGTTCCCTACCTAGATAAGGAATGGCTCTACGACTCTAAATTCTATGTGCGTGATATAGCTATAGAGAGACTCAACGAAGATATTGTTAAGAAGGTTGACAAAGCGCTAGACATAATGGGCATAAAGCCTGAACCAATAGATGTCTACAAATCTCTTCTAATGCTTAATCCAATTGAGCTACACATTACAGCCTTAGGTAAAATAAGAGGATTTTTGGGATAAATAGCTAAACTCTCACTATATTGTATCCAGAAGCTTTCCTAAGTCTATTCATTATTGCCAAACCTATGCCGATTTCCGGAAATCCTTCAACAATAGCTATATCTACACCCATTCTATCAACATCTCTAAGTACCTTGAACAAGTTCTTGGCAATCTCATACAGGTTGTATCTAGATCCTATGACTATCGTATTTAGTTCCATAGATTTGTATTCTTCAGCAGTTTCCCTACTAGCAATAATAACGTATCTATGATTTAAATAGTTTTTAATAACCTCGATGACAGCGTTAGTATACTTTTTCAGGTCATGGTAATCTGATGATTCGACAACAACGATAGGTGTTTTTGGAGCGTAGTGTTTATACTTAGTACCTGGAGCAAGAGCAATATTGCTTTCACTTAGACCTTTCGCAAAATTCGGTACCACAATATCTTTCCCTAAAATCTCTCTCAACTTTTCAATTGGTAAAGGACCTGGTCTCAAAAGTTTAGGTGTATCTGTTGTTAGATCCACTATAGTTGATTCTACACCAAGAAATGTTTCACCACCATCAATAATCATATCAGCTCTACCAAACATATCCACATAGACATGATGAGGAATAGTAGGACTAGGTCTACCAGAGATGTTAGCACTAGGAGCAGCAATAGGACCACTACAATCTATAAGTCTCAATGGTACAGGATGAGCAGGCATTCTAACAGCAACTGTAGGTAGACCTCCAGAAACTTCATTAGGAACCTCTCTATGTTTTTTCAGTATAAATGTTATGGGTCCTGGCCAAAGCTTTTTCGTTACATCTTTAAAGTTATCTGGAATATCTTCAGCTACTTCATATAAGTGATCGAACTTAGAGATATGAACAATCAGTGGATTATCTATAGGTCTCTCTTTTATAGCGAATATTCTCTTAACAGCATAGATATCGAATATATATGCTCCTAACCCATAGACTGTTTCTGTAGGAAATACAACTGTAGTACTTCTGCTCCTAATCTCCCTACAGCATTGCTTCAATACTTCTTCATCAGGATTTAATGGATCTACTATGAACACTTTTGTTTTGACCATAATCTATCAGCTTATAGAGATATCTATAGGTAAATCGTAGATATCTTTAGCTATAGCTAGAGCTTCAGCTAAGTTAGTAGCTATAGGTATACCTACAGCCTCTAAGTCTTCATCTATATAATCTGTATCGCTTATCCGAAAGGTCCGTGGATTTCTTAAGATCACTATACCATTCATCTTACTTACAATAGCAGCTATACCATCTAGAATCTTATCACCAATAAAGAGTACTTCATTAGGATTTATATCAATAGACCTTATAGCTTTAGCAAGCTGTTCAACTCTATTAGATGCATCTTCTCTTGATGCTAGAACACCTAAGAATTTATCACAATTATAGAGCTCCATTCTATACACTATTTTTTCGGCAGCCGATCTACTCTGCATTGTCACAAAACCTATAGGTATGTATTTACATATCTTTTTTAACAGTTCATCAGCATTATCTAAAATAGTCATAGCATCTATAGCACTATTTTCAACAATTTCTAGGTATTTGTGTATGTATCTAAATTCATTAGATCCATAGTATCTTGATATAAAACCCAAAAATGTTTTCGTAGATACTGGTGAGAGAGATTTTATCTTAATTAAAATGCTGTTCCAGTCTATTGGGAGAAGAACTATTGTTCCATCGATATCAAATATTATTGCACTTATCTTTTGTTTCTTCATACGTGTATCCCTCGAATTTACTAGAGATTCAGAAAATCTAATAACATTATATAGATCTTTGATGTGAGTTGTTGAGCACATATGGAATATATGAATAGAGTTTTGAGCCTAATTATCAAAAAGTCAGACTTTCAATTATAAATAAAGATATCCATAGAGTTCTTCATATTTTTACGTGCTTCAAAATCAGTTATAACCTCTTTACCAGCTATATAGTTAAGTTTGAAGTTTTTATGAATATTCAGAAGCATATATCTTCATTTATAATTATAGTTTTCTTTATCCTAACACCTCTACATATTGTTTTTGTTGAGGGATATATAGAGGCGATAGATGTAATCATAGTGTATAGATCTGAACAAGATCTAGATGTTGTAATGGATCTAGGCTGTAGTATAGAGAGAATATATAATGCATTTAATATGATCCTAGCTCACTGTCCCAATAAAGTAGTTGAACAGCTAAGATCTATAAATTTCGATGTTTTTTACAACTATAATGTCAGTATAGGTGTTACTGTCGAGAATTTTAAGGTGCTAAACCCATCAGTATTTGATTATAGTAGGCATCAACATCATGAGTATGATAATGTATCTTTCTACTGGTCATGGGCAGTATCTAGAGTTTCTTCAGATATGGTCTGGAGTTATCTTGGTGAAGAAGGGATGGATTCTGTTATCGCTATACTGGATACAGGTATAGATCCTACGCATCCTCTGATTGCTGGTAAACTTATTGGATGGATAGAGTTTGACTCTAAAGGTAGACCTGTATGTTCTTCACCACGTGATACACATGGTCATGGAACATGGGTTGCTAGTATAGCTACTGGTGGTGATGGTACTAAATATGTTTTTGGTGTAGCTCCTAAAGCTAAAATACTTTCGGCATTAGTTTTACCTAGTGGAAGAGGTACAGTAGCCCAGGTTTTAGCAGGACTTGAATGGGTTCTAGAACCTTATGACTGTAGAGGTATAAAACTAGGGATAAGAAAACCTGATGTAGTGTCTATGAGTTTTGGAGCTATAGGTAACTACTCCAACGTGTTTTTACCAGTTATAGCTAAACTGATAGAGAATGGTGTCATCCCTGTAGCTGCCATAGGAAACAGTGGTCCCTATACCTCTTCTAATCCCGGAAACATATGGGGAGTAATAGGTGTAGGAGCTATAGATCTAAACAATGATGTAGCAGTATTCAGCAGTTACGAAGAAGTTGAATGGCCGGATCCTCCAAAAACGTGGCCATTTAAGAATAGATACCCTAGTCGATATATAAAGCCCGATATAGTTGCGCCAGGTGTTGATGTAGCGGGTGCTTTTCCTGGAGGATTAATAGCTATTGGTAGTGGAACAAGTGCTGCTACACCTATAGTAGCTGGAATCGCGGCTATTGTTAGTGCTAAGCTAAGGAGCCAAGGTTTTTCTGGTGCTTTACTGGTAGAGAAGGTATATGATATATTGACCTCAACAACTATGGCTATCAATCATCCAGGTGCAGGAAAAGGTCTTGTCGATGCCTATCTTTCTGTGGCTAGAGCTAAAGGTTTAAACTTATCGAGTATAGATATAGCTGTTAATACATATTCGGCTAGACCTTTAGATAGAATATCGTTGAATATAAATGGGGTTAAAGAAGGCGAACAAATAGATATATACATATCTGGTGCAAAAGTATATAGTGGTCCAGTATTTTCAAAACCTGTAACTGTTGAAATACCTGTGACACATATGTATATGAACACTATAGTTGTTGTAGATAGTAAAGGACTTCATTATGGAAAAGACTTCATATATATACTACCTCGATTGTTGGTAGATTATGTAGGCTTCTGGGGAAAGAATATCAGAGTTATGGTTACAGGTATAGGGATAGGGGATACTATAGGGATATACTTAGGGAATAACCTATTGACTCTAGATTTTGCAAACTTAAGAGGTAGCTACATATCACATCTCTTAATACCGTACGCTGAAGAAGGTGAATATAACTTAACAGTTATAGACTTCTCAACACCCACCATCACCCTCACTTCAACAATAGTCATAAGATCATATCTTGATACAAATATGTCAATAGTGACACAGACAGTTATCCATAATATTACTAACACATATGTAACATCTATTCCTGTAGCTGTAAACCTTAAACAGTACTATATAGCGGGATCCATAGATTTTATTGATGTAGTTACCTATAATGCCACGCTAGATAAGGTATCAGTATCAACAGTATACCCAGTTCCAGTAACAATAGATATAGTCAATGTTACATCCTTAGGAAGAGATGTATATAGATTATGGATAAAAATAGATTCGCAAGTACTTCAAGAGACTTATGCCATTATAAATATGACACTACTAAAAGATGGCACAAGTCTTCCATATATCTTCATTATGAGAATAGTACCTAGAGACCCTTACATGATAACCCAAAACTATATTGAGGAAATGATGCATAAGATTCTCCAAAATATGACCGCAATATCCATGGTCTACAGCAAGCTAGAGAATATAGAGATGACAATCAACAAGTTAAATAAGGATATAAACAACATGTCTATGGATCTCTACCTTTTAAATTCATCGATAAGGAGTTTTAATCAAAGAGTTGACAGAGATCTAAAGAAGATGACAGAAAAGGTAAATTATATGGCTTATACTACCCTTCTAGCCATAACTTTAGCTGTAACATCAATAATTATTGCAATACGTATGCGACATAAAACCACCTAAACTATAAGAAAACTATAAGAGTAAAATCTTAAGCTATTTTCAATTTTTATTTTATTATCAGCTAGTCCTTAACTAAAAATGAGTGGTGAAGACTATGATTAGAGTATGCATTGGCAGTAAGAATCCAGTTAAATTAAAAGGAGTTGAGAAAGCTTTTAGACAGTTCTTTGACGTAGTTAAAGTTGAAGGATATGGTGTTGAAGATATACCCAAACAACCTATTGGTCTAAAGAATATACTGAAATTCGCTAGATATCGGGCTGAAAAAATTAAAGAAATAGACTCTCTATGCGACTTTTATCTAGGTATCGAGGCTGGGTTAATAGATATAGAGGAACTAGGATATTTTGATGTTCATATAACATGTTTAATTGACAAAAACAATAGACTATCTTACGGCTTTTCCCCAGCATTTGCTATACCCAAAAAGTTTGCAGATCTTCTTGTTTCTGGAGTTTATGAAGAACTTGAAGAAATTGTTGATACTTATTATGGTACATCAAATATTGGCGATAAAGGTGGTTTTATAAGCTTGTTGACGAAAAACAATGTTGTGAGAGAAGATCTTGTTTATTATTCTGTGGTTATGGCATTAATACCTATAATTAATCTAGATACATATCTACAGTAGAGTATTGATGAGCTCAGATAAACTATACAAAATTATTGAAGAATTCCATGGATACAATTCTGCAGATATTTCTATAAGCAGTTTGAGAGCTAAAAGAACATGGACACGAGTTTAGAAGTTGATATACGGAAACTAATCAAAAGGGCTAAACAAATTTATGCAACAGTTGTCCTAGAGCAGTTAAGCAGTAAAGAATTTATTAAAAAGAATTCACTAAATCTAGATAGAAAAATTGTAAAAAAGGACTAAAGCTCTATAGCTGTACCTTGCGTTGGTATCTCATTGAATAATCCATTGATTAAAGCTACAACAGTGCCCTGAACCCTAAATTTAGCTGAAATATTCTTTTCTTTGATACTGTATGTAGTCATCGGATATGGAGGCAGTATGTACTCCTTTAACCCTATGATAGCGTTTCCATCAATAACTTTCGAGAACACGTATATATCGACCTCGAGTTCACCTAATGTTATCTTTAGATCGTCACTACTATCCATGATACCGCATCTTCCGGTAAAGACGCTATAGTATGCATAAAGACCAGGCTCAACATTAAACGGTAAGTGCTTTAACGATATACTGTCTGTGATTGTGATACCTTCTCTATTTATATTGAATACTGCTACAACAGGAAAACCTCTACATCTTGAAGCAATTTTCAGCAACACATCCTCGTTATAGGGATCACTAAACAACACGTCTTTTGTAGGTGAAGCTGGTTCATCAACTCTAACCACATCTCCATCAGGTAAAACAATCTTCTTCAACAGCTCTACATCTGTTTTCTCAGGATGTCTGTCTGTTATATATATAGGTCCTCCACTAAACACTCTAGAAACAGCATGGATTTTTGAGTAAGGGTCGTAGGTTATCCACATATCATAATCTGGGTAAGCTATATGGCTAAAGAGTAGAGAATTGTATGTATTGAACAATATATGGAGTTTTGTGTCAGCTTTCCAGAAAGGTATATAGTCTATGGATGTTCTCATAACATTACTTATTAGGAAATTGCTATAGTTCTCTGGTGTCATAGACATACAGTTCAATATATCGAGATTATTTACTTCAGCTGCTAACTGTAATCCATACTCGATTTCTCTAGATGCTTCCCCTACATGTTTTGTTCCTTGATAGAGTAAATGTATTATCCATTGATTATCTATCTTGAGAAAGCTGAAGCCTAGATCTTTAATCCATGAGAAGAACTTATTATAGAAATGATAGGCTGATGCTATATCTGGTGGAGGTACATATGAATCAAACGGAGGATATCTATAGCCTTCTACATCAAGTTCATCGATAAACCGTTTGCTTGTACCACCCCAATACATATTTATTGTAGACCATAGACCTACAAATTCTATACCCAGATTTTTAAGTTCTTTAACAAGTTGCTGAAATCCATAGGGAAACCTAGATCTATCAACATCCAGTCTCTCTATAACCTTAGAGAACCAGTAATAAGACCTAGGTGAAGATGCTATCTGCCATCCATCGTCAACTATAATCCACTTTATAGGTACACCCCTTTCCCTAAGTCCCTTAACTATGTTTATGATATTATTGTGTGATAAATCTTCTGTTAATAGAGCATTCCACGAACACCAGCCAAGACCCTGCATAAATATGGGCTTCTTCTTCAATTTTCTTGGCTTGAAACCAGATACCTTAGCTGCTTTATGAACACAATCCTCGATAACTTTATATGGATCATTATCGATAGAGTATGTAAAGAGATGTGTCATCTCTATTTCATAAGAAGCTTTACCATTAAACACAGTTATCCTCGATCCAGGACCTATATATGATGTAACTCTGCTACTTAATGTCATAAGAGCTATATATTTTTTGACAACATCAAGTAACATAAATATAGAGTACTTAGGCACCTCATTGATGTTTCTAAGTACTAAAGGATAAGTCCAGCAGGGAACTCTAGATACATGATCTACATAACTGAGATCTATCTTAGATAAAGATGGATAAGGTATAGCATCAGATGGTCTTTCTACTCTAGGTTCTCTATCTATAGCCAAGTAGTTGTAGTAACCAAATCCTTTACCAAGTTCTTCAGCAACAGCAGTATTTAGCGTTAAAACAAGAACACGCGAAACATTTTCATCAATCTCTAAATCTATGATTAACGATTCGTAAGGTGAGAAAAGTTTCAATCTAGATACGGCTTTGATAACGGTAATAACACCATCTCTATCCTCTAGATGAAC
>Ga0105162_1002019_pt1 | contig 11037 bp, 10 predicted proteins | sample JNZ201metaG_FD_81532 | JGI IMG/M metagenome (GOLD analysis project Ga0105162, IMG submission 81532) | Hot spring microbial communities from Jinze hot spring, China to study Microbial Dark Matter (Phase II) - JNZ 20120812A | ecosystem: Environmental > Aquatic > Thermal springs > Hot (42-90C) >...
AATGTGGATTTGATAATAGACCTTATACATCAACGAGATCCTGTTGAAAAAGCCTTAAGATTTGCAGACATGGGAGTTAATATAGTAAGCGTTCATATAGGTGTGGATGTTCAGAGAAAGAGAAACATATCTGTAAAACAGCTATTGAAAGAGGTTGAAGAGATAACCGGTGCTGGAATTATAGTAGCTGTAGCAGGTGGTATAAAACCTAAGGATGTGAGACAATTTGTTGAACACGGTGCCAAAATAGTAATTATCGGATCTGCAATAACCAAACATGAAGATCCGTATCAGGCAACAGTTGAAGCTCTCGAAGGTTTACGAGCATTATAACTTTAACCTTTGATATAGTGCACCACTGCTACCCACATACTGCGAATATTCCTTTAGGAGAGCCTTTATTACAGAAAATCATAAAAACCACTACAATTAATACAGTCCTACTGTGTGTATAAAATGAGCAATGAGGAAGAGATAAAGAGAAAGGTGATAGAGACATTAAAAAATGTGTATGATCCTGAGATACCCATAAATATATATGACCTTGGGCTGCTGTATTCGATTGGTATTAGAGATGATAGAATAGATGTTACCTTAGGTGTAACATCACCATTCTGTCCGATAGCATATATAATTGTTGAACAAACTAAAAATGTATTAAAGAATGCATTTCCAGATAAAGAAGTGGAGGTTCACCTGGATCTCAACACACCATGGAGTCCTAAAATGATGACTGAAGATGGTAGAAAGTTATTTAAGCTTCTCTATGGCTATGATCCCGCTATGAAGACGTGATCAAAATGCTATAATGCTCTTGACTACTATGTAACAAGTAAAACAGATAATATAGACTTTAAAATTCCGGTAGTGGAGAGTTTCTAATGCAGGTGTTAAATGTATGACCTATGAAAGATTGACCATAGGGGCCACTGCTATAGGCATAAAAGCAGTTGATGGAATTGTTGTAGCTGCTGAAAAGAGGATAAGCTATGGTGGGTATGTAGTTAGTAGAGTTGGTAAGAAGGTATTTAAGATAGGGGATAGAATGGTTATAGCTGCTGCTGGGCTTTTTGCAGATATGCAAACCTTGAGTAGGGTATTAAGTGCTGAGGTTATGTATAGAGAACTCCTACTTTCATCAAAGATGAGAGTTCGTGCTGCTGCGAAACTACTCTCTGCTATTCTGTATAGCTATAAGCTCATGCCATTCCTATCCGAAATAATATTTGCAGGCCACGATGAAGAGGGTTTCCATCTATACGTACTAGATCCTATAGGCTCCATAATCGATGACAATTATGCTGCTATAGGAACAGGTGCACCTATAGCTATCGGCATAATAGAGTCTGAATACAAAAGCGATATTTCTCTAGCTACAGCTGTTGAAATTGCCGTAAAAGCAGTCAAGGCTGCCATATCGAGGGATGCTATATCGGGAGATGGTATCGATATTGCTACCGTAGATAGAAATGGTGTTAAGGAGAGAAGCATTCTATTGTCATGAGGATTAGCCGTTAAATGCTTTTTGATATTGAAAAGGCAAAGAAGGCTCAGAATATACTGAGTAGATTAGCAGTAATAGAGCCTTTCGATACCACATCTGTTGATGTTGTTGTAGGTCTGGACGTTAGTTACCATGATTCAAATGCAATAGCAGCCGCTGTTGCATATAGTGTAAATAGAAGAGAGGTTATAGCTACAGAACTAGTCATTAGAGCAGTTAAAATACCATACATACCAGGGTTACTTGCATTTAGAGAAGCCCCCGTAATGCTTCTAGCACTTAAGATGCTTCTCGCTAAGCTTAGGAAAATCGATGTCATAATGGTTAACGGACATGGTCTTGCCCATCCGAGGAGGTGTGGTATAGCAACGCACATTGGTGTAGTTACAGGTATGCCAACTATAGGTATCGCAAAAAAACTTCTATATGGCGAGGTAGTATTAATAGACAATCATTTAGCTATAGTTGTTGATAATAGTATTGTTGGTTATGTTGTAAATAGAAAGAAACATCGAATCTATGTCTCTATAGGTCATAGAATTACGGCGGAGGATGCTCTTAGGATGACTCTCATTGTCTGGAATGAAAATTCACCTCTACCAGAACCTATAAAGCTGGCAGACAAGATTTCAAGAGACTACAAAAGAGCTATTTTTAACAGCAAATGATCTCCCCCGTATCGTTGTATGGTTGATAACCTGCATATTTCCGGATTACACCCCTTATAGAGTCGTCCTTCAACATTACTATAAAGCTTTTAATGACGGGTTTTTCAATACTTTTACGAAGAACTATAAAGTCGTAATTCTCCAGCGTCAGCGGTATGTAATCTAAGTTGTACCTTATGGCAGCATATTCTATACATATACCAACATCTGCACGTCCTTGTGCAATTGCAGCTGCTACTGCATTATGTGTTGACACTTCATAGTTGTATCCTTTTATACTCTGAATCAGCTCTCTAAAGTCCTTGCCCATTTCGATAGCTATTTTATTTAGTAGAAAATCTATATATGCTCTTGTTCCAGAACCTCTGTTTCTATTTATGAACCTTACATCTCTTCGAATCACGTCTCTATAATCCTTTATATTCTTTGGATTCCCCTTCCTAAGAGCCAGTACTAGTCTACGCCCATAGCCCTTTACTAGAAATGCCTCCTCTCTTAAAACATTGTCACCTTTAACTACGTCAATGTTGTATGTACCGCTCTCTGGGTTAAATATATGTATCGGTGCTATATCTATATAGCCCTTTCTAATAAGCTCTACCCCCTTATACGATCCTACTGAAATATATGACAGCTTTCTATGCAATTTCATCGCATATATGATCTCTGAAAGCATAATATCGTGGCTACCCATTATCAATCCCTCTCTATCATATTCTCTGATCGGATATACCTCGACTACGGTTCCCTCCTCAATAACGTCTATATTCTCAGGTATCACTGCTATTCCATCAGCCTTCATCATAACTGAAATGCTGCCGGAGGGAACTAGTAGGGGTATAGCATATACCTTCCCACTTACTCTATTCATAACTATGGGTATAAGCCATGTTCTCCCAATATCCTTCCTAAACCTTGATGCTATAGATGCCTTAATGCTCCTGCTACTATGTTCTATTCCCATGATCCCCTCCACAATTCTACGTAGCAAAAGAAGAGAGTGCGTTAGTGATGATAAGGGAAATCCTGGCAATCCTATTAATAATTTACCATTGTTTGAAACTGCTATGACTGCTGGCTTGCCGGGCCTTACCTTAAGGCCATGTACGATTACTCTGCCCAGTTTACTAAAAACCTTATATACTACATCCTTTTCACCTGCTGAGGTACCGCCACTCGTCACTATTATATCGTAATCGTTAAGCTTGCTTGATATAACCCTATAGAGTGCTTCCTCATCGTCTTCAATAATTCCATAGAATACAGCATCGATACCCAATTCTTTGAGAAAGGATGATACTACATAGCCATTAGTATCATATAGTTTTCCTAAGGCTAACTCTTTGCCTGGTTCAATAAGCTCATTACCAGTAGATATTACAAGAATCCTTGGCTTTTTAAATACTTTAACTCTATCAATCCCTAGTGTCGCCATGACACCTATTTCGACAAACGTTATCTTTGTACCCTTGGATAGAATAAGTTCTCCGAGTGATATATCGCTTCCTGCAAATGCTATGTTTTCACCTGGATATATTCCTCTGTACACCACCACCTTTTCCAAATCAATTCTATCAGTATATTCCTCCATCACAACACCGTCAGCTCCTCTAGGTATCATAGCACCTGTATCTATCTCTACTGCCTCACCAATATCGAGGTTAAGATCAGGCTTTTCCCCAGCCGCTATCCTTCCAACAACTTTTAGCTCTATAGGGTGTAGATCATCTACACCCTCAACCGATGCAAACGAAACAGCATAGCCGTCCACTTCAGATCTATCAAATGGAGGATAATCGATGGGTGCATAAATATCTTCAGCTAAGACTCTCCCTATAGAATCTCCGATTTTAACCTCTTCAACACCTATAGGTTTCAAAACATTTTCTTTAACTAGGAGATTCAGTGCCTCTTCTATCGAGACTAGTCTATGAAATATTTTTCTATCTGAAATTGTTATAGAATTTGGATCCACACTTTATCACCCTTATCGAACCCCTCTAAATTATGCTTTATGTGAAGTATTGCATTTGCGTCCATTAATGTTCTCAACACCCCTGATCCGTGGATGGCTATAGGCTCTGCACATATACTGTCTTCACATCTATATGCCTTTATCCTTGCAAACACATCGTAACCTATACTCCCCACAGCTCTTCTAGTTAGTATAGCCGGTACCTCTATAGGTTCAATACCCTGTATATTTAGAAGCCTTGCTATGAACGGCACTACTAGCACTCTTAATGCTATATATGCTGCAATGGGAAATCCTGACAGCATGAATAGTGGTTTACCATTAATGGTCGCAATAGTAGTTGGTCTACCAGGTCTCATAGCTACCCCTCTCGAGATAATGCCTATTTTCATCTCATTTCTAAGAAAGTTTAAGACATTAAAGGTTACATCACGGCTACCTGGACCGGTGCCTCCACTAGTGATGACTATATCATTTTCTATTACAGCCCGATGTAGTAACAGGGCTATCTTCTCCTCACTATCTTCAACAATACCATACCACTTAGGTTCTATGAATTCGTACTCTCTAAGTGATGACATAAGTAATTTAGATGTAACATCTATTACACCTCCCTCGCTATACACATCTATACCACCTGATTTTAACTCTGAACCCACCGTTATTACACCAATTTTTATCCCTCTATATACACGAATCTTACTTAATCCAATAGCAGCTACAGCCGCTATATGCCAAGGCTTTATCAACCTCCCCTTTTCAACTATCGTGTCTCCACGCTTGATATCCTCACCCATTCTTGAAACATTCAGATATTTTGGAACTGAGCGTGTAATGTAAACTATATTTCTGGTATTATCAGTATAGGTATCTTCAAGCATTACAACGGCATCTGCTCCTAGAGGTAGCCTATCTCCAGTGGATACAGGAAGAGCCTCACTGCAATCAATTTTGTTACCCTTATTCTTTATAACTAATGGAATTGGATTACTTGGAGATGCTGATGTCGTAGCTTCACTGCATAGAGCATAACCGTCTACTGCACTTCTATCATAGGGTGGAATATCTATAGGGGATGTAATGGTATCATAGGCAATTTTATTCAATGCTTCATCGAGATCAACCGTAACGGCTTCAATACTTAGGTTCGTAATCCTAGCCAGATTTTCTATGCATTCATCAATTCTTGTATAACTGAATCCTATCTCCATCGCCTCTCACACCCCATCCATAGACACCTTACTGTCTAATTATCCATTTTTGTTCCAATTCTAACAGTTTAATAACGATTTTACTAACATCTCTAAAAACTTTTTAATACAATATACTAACATCACGATAGATAGAGATACGTTAAACCAGAGGGAGTATTTTCATGAATATATGTAGTGATGAAGCAGCTGAGCTCTGAAGGATCGCTAATGATGTACTCGGTTCTGCTGATTCTTCAATTCTACATTCTAGTAACATCTATACTTCAATGCTGTGTCTGATATTTACGTTGTCAAACACCATCGATTTACCATCAATACTTAAAAGAACTTTTGTAGAACTATAATCATGGTTAAAAGAAATGACTGAAATTTTTACCTATGTGTTTGATATTGATGGTGTACTCCTTGATGTATCTCAGCGAATTGTTTTAGCTGAGGAATTGTCCCACGGTAATACTTCACTATTTTGGCACTACTTCTTTTCCGAAGAACTTCTCCAATTTGATAGACCTAGAAGAGTAGGTATAGATATTCTATTAGATAGAATTAATAAAGGCATTATAATTATAGTAACTGGCAGACCTAGTCGTCTACGAAGAATAACAGTGAGCCAGCTACAATCTATAGGTATTCCAATAAGTAGTATAAAAGAAATACACATGAGGATGGATAATGATCTTCGAAAAAGCTATCTTTTTAAATTAGAGACCATAGAGAACCTTCTACTAAAGGGCTATACAATTCTAGAGGTGCATGATGATGATGAGGAATTTCTAAAGAGGGTTAGAAGAAGACTTACAAATTCAAAACTATATCTCCACTCTAATAACCATATCATAGAATTGTCGAGCCGCTATAAAACGCTATGGTGAATGCCAGATGGGTGGACACAATATTCAACTAAGTATTGTGATTCCAACATACAATGAAAAGGAAAACATCGTACTTCTCATAGACGAGATAAGAAGAGAGGTCTCTATATCTGACAGCTACGATATTGTCATAGTAGATGATAATAGCCCAGATGAAACGTGGTTAAAAGCCTTAGATATAATTGATAATAGTGATGTTGTTGTAAGAAGGGTAAACCTTAAAGGCCTTTCAACAGCAATAATTGACGGTATCATTTTCTCTAATAGAGAATATGTTGTAATAATGGATGCGGATCTACAACACCCACCAAGATATATAAATGCTATGATTGAAAGGGCTATTGAAGAAAATGCCGATATTGTAATAGCATCCAGATATAAGAAGGGTGGAGGTATTGAAGGATGGTCAACGCTAAGACTTATGATATCTAAAGGAGCTACATTAATAGCCAAATTACTGCTACCTAGTGTTAGGAGGATCTCGGATCCGATGTCCGGATTCTTCATGGTTAAGCGAAACATTGTTACTAAAAATCTTGATAGGCTAAATCCGATGGGCTTTAAAGTTCTTTTGGAAATTCTAGAGAGGTGCGACCCATCCATAGTAGCTGAAGTACCTTATATATTTAGAAGTAGGCGATATGGTGAAAGTAAGCTTGGGATAAAGACGATCTCAGCATACATTTTACATGTTCTTAATCTATGTGGCTGGAGACCTATAAAATTCGGAATAGTTGGTGGCCTGGGCGCAATATTGAATCTAAGTATAGTGGCATTCTTTAAATATTACTTCCCTATGTTAGCCTCAGAGTGGTTTTTAATAGGAAGTAGTATAGCCATTGAAGTAAGTACGATCTTTAATTTCATTGTACACGAAAGTTGGACGTTTAGAGATAGACGTATAGGTAAACCTTATAAGAGGTTGCTACTATTCCACTTTACAATACTACCCGGTCTTCTAGCCCAGCTTGCTACTGCAAACATTGTATTCTATGGTACTTCAATCAATCCTGTAATCTCACAGCTATTGGGTATCATAGTCGGATTTCCGGTGAACTATCTCCTAAGTGAGTTAGGTATTTGGAAAAAGAGAGTAGGATAGATTATTAATAAAATAATTGAATTAATAATACCTACACCTAAACTTTCCTAGTACATTAGAAATAGGGCTTCCAATTTCGATAATATACATCTAATATCCTGTATCTCCAAAGAGAGAAGAATCCATTGAATCTTTACTACCTTAACCAATGAATATAGCATTTGATTAATATATGTTAATCAACCTTCGACCTATTGCCTACTAGTAGATGCAGTCTTAATCTAAATACTTTTTATATGCATAGTAAACAGACCATGGTATGCGCTAGGATTGCTATTCTGCATGAAATATATAAACCCTATTGATGCTAAGCTATGTTAGGATGATCGGTGCTAGGTTGTCTGACTTATGATGAATTCACGGACCGGGTGAAAAATGACCATATTTGGTACAGACCTTCGTGCTGCAATAATTCAGAGTAGTATTTATTTCTCCATATTCTAAATGACTAATTTGATGTAGAATTGCAGGTTTGCATCATAGCAGTAAAGCTACTTGTTATGATCGTTATCTTCCAACTTCTTTGAGAATTCCATCATATAATATAAATCTCCTTGACACAAATTCTAGTACTCTTGTATCGTGAGATACTATAATTATTGTAGTTTTAAAGTCCCTATTAATTTTGTTAAAAAGTTCTAGAACCTTTTTAGCGTTATCCCAATCGAGATTTGCTGTTGGTTCATCAGCTAAAAGTAGTGATGGTGTGATGACCAATGATCTTGCTATAGAGACCCTCTGTTTCTCACCACCACTAAGATACTTTACTTTGATCCTCTCTTTGTCTCGTAGCCCCATGTATTCCAGAATACTGTGAACAGAGTTTTTTCTTTCGTTTTCGGGTAACCCTATGAGTAGAAGGGGCAGCTCTACATTTTCATATACGGTAAATTCATCTATTAGACCATAGTCCTGGGGAATGTAACTGACTATTGATGTTCTAAGAAGTGCAAGAGCATCATCATCCAGAAGATTGAGATTATATCCTTCAACAATTATTTCGCCAGAATCCGGTCTCTCCAGACCTGCTAAAATTTTTAGCAATGTTGTCTTACCTGCTCCACTTGGGCCATGGATACCTATGATCTCCCCCCTTCTTATAGTTAAATTGATATCCTTTAATATTGCAATAGAGCTTCCTGAAGCCGTATAGTATTTCCATAAGTGACTAATGATGACAACTATACTCATAGGATACCACCTCTTACAACTATAAGTGATAGTATCATCACGACTATTATATGGATAAACAATACTATAGGTATTAGGTTGAAGCTTTGCAATATAGCTGTACCATATACTATGGCTATGAAGAGCGAACGTAGTGAAATAAATACAGCAGCTGCTGTAAATAAAACCTTCCTTCTCCCACCTACAAGGTTTAGCACATTAATAAATTGAACGATGTTTCTTCTATCAGATAATGTAGAGGCTATAACCATTAGTATGGATAAAGCTAGTGTAACTACAAGTATCAATACTCCTCTATACATATGAAGATATACATATAGCGTAATGGAAAAGAGTACGGTATACCGCATCCCTACACAAGTCAATGAATACCTAATAGTCCTTAAGATGATCTCTCTAAGCAAGATGTTAACCCCCCATATACCTTAGATAGAGCTAGTGATTTAATGTATCTCATCTCTCTAGGTGTAAACTCCTCGATACTCCATATATCTACCTCTATCACATACTTCCATAGATTATCATGACTCTCAACATACATTTCGGATGATGCTATTGTAGAAAGTGCTCTTCTATACATCATCTCCAATCTCAATACAAAGTATCTACTATTCTCCAATACCTCAATTTCACTCAGATAAAAGAAATCATCACTATGCAGAGATTGTGCAAGGCACTTCCTCAATTTCTCTACATCTACATAGCTCTCCGTTATGTATGTTACATTGAATCTCTGTGGAAGGTTAGAGACTGTGCCTAATTTTCTCGTTAATTGAGACGATAGTATGATTATGGTCGTTATTGAAATCATTAAATACGCTGTGAGACCAAATGAATTTAGCCATCCTATATAGCAACTTATAGCAATTGGTATAGCTGTAATACTAAAAATTATAATTAGTGTTAAAACAGATGAAGCCCAATACACTTCCTTTGATATTCCTATACTCCATAGCTTATCTACCATATAGCCTAGTTTTTCAATTAGACCACTAGAAATTGATAGTAGTAGTATTACAGAAATCAGAAAAAGTACCAAAAGTCCTACTATGCTTTCAAGCGTCGGAATAACTGTACTACTATATATCGTACCTCTATTATGATGTCTCACAATAATATAATCAAAAATATCTTTGTATTCATCTATAATACTATCTAACGAGTCTACCTTTTCATATACACCATCTATATAGAGGCTTATAATCTTGGCATCGCATCCGTCTTTGCAGAGTACATCAATATTATCCTTTGATATTTTAAGCAGAGCTACTCTATTGATATCTTCTAACTTGATTGTTTCACCACCTATACTACCAATAGAATGCAGTATATATACGCCTGGAATTAGCTCGACATCCAATAGAGGTTTGAGATTCGCAACTACAACAGAATTGTATTTCACACCCCTTAAACCTACTTCTCGTGCCAACACACCTAAATCTTTATTCAATACAACTACATTATCGGCCTCGAGACTACCACACAGATCCAATAACATTTCGATATACATACTAGTATTATCTAACAATACCACATTCCTGTTGCATCCTATAAGGAGTGGATATAAAATCAATGTCTCATTACCAACGTTGAATGCCGACGCTCTATATACTTGTATTATTACAATGCTATATCTAGATTGCAGTACTTTATCGATGATACTGATTGTATTGCCAACTCCTGCTACATCAAATAGATATGGCCTATTCTCTAGATCCACAGTCTTCATAGAGTATGTGTAGAAAGCTATGGATGATGCCATTATTGTTAAAAGATAGAGTGAGACTACTATGATTATGATTTCGATGCTACTAATAGTTTTTGAAAATAGTAACTTAACAATCTTTAATGCAGGACTTACTAACCTTACCTCTCTTATTGGCTCCTCCTCTACATATCCTCTATACTTATTTATAGTTAAGAAAATAACTGTAAATATCATCAAAATAGGAAGCAGTAGAATTAGATGTAGATAAAATACATTCAAACCGAAACACCAAATGCTGCTAGTAAGATGTGGATTGCTATAGCAATTCCGGCGCCTACGACGTAGATCATGTCTAGTATAACTATTTTTTCGTGTACCTCAGCTCCAAGTTTAACTACGATACTCTTTATTATATATGATAGCAGTGCAATAAATCCTATATCTGGTGGTAGGGTTAGTCCAACTGCTATAGAAAATAGTGGCAGTCCTCTATACCAATTCAAGAATACGATAACGGTACCTATTAACAGCCCTATAGCTATTACGTAGAATGAGGTGCTACCTAATCTACCTCCGTATACTGTAGCCATCCATACAATTGTGGGAATCCATCTAGTTAGCGGCATTTGCGGTGAATCGAATCCGTAGAGGTGTACCAGGATGTTACCGTATAGGTATGTAATGAAACTGCCGATTAGTGCTCCCATGCAAAAGCTTTTCAATATTTTCACAGCATTTCCTTTAAAGAATCGGGAAAATCTAAATAGATTCATAGTGGTACCTCCGATAATCTGAGGCATGGG
>Ga0105162_1002020_pt1 | contig 11035 bp, 10 predicted proteins | sample JNZ201metaG_FD_81532 | JGI IMG/M metagenome (GOLD analysis project Ga0105162, IMG submission 81532) | Hot spring microbial communities from Jinze hot spring, China to study Microbial Dark Matter (Phase II) - JNZ 20120812A | ecosystem: Environmental > Aquatic > Thermal springs > Hot (42-90C) >...
GGTTTAGGTATCATCATGATATGATATAATTCAACCATTTCTGGAACTTCTGGCAGACTATCCTTATAAGTGCTGTAAAATTGCTCAACTTCATAACCAGATACTGTTATTGTCCCAAATTTTTGTTGTTTTAATTTTTCTATCATTAACCTTTTTTTCACATCCTCCCTTATTTCACGCTTTATCTTGCCAATTGGCATCCCATAAATTTCCTCCAATCTCCTTTCCGAACCATATTGCCTAACCAACGCCTGAACCTGCGCATCAATTTGTCTTTCAACCTCATCATCTGAAACAACAACTGTGTCTTCAATTGCCTTCGTTAAAACAAGTTTATCATTGATCATTTCCCGCAAAACATATTTTCTAAGGTTCGGGTCATCCCATCTTAAATTATTTTGAATCGCAAAGATGTAGGTTTGATAATTTAAATCAGACTCAAGTATAATCTCATTCCCAACGATCGCAACTATTCTATCAAGAACCTTTTGCTGTGCAAGTGTTAAATTAAAAACAGCAAGCAGAAATATAATTAACCTTACCATTTTACCTCGTAATAATATTTTCTTTTCAAGCTTGTAATTAAACTATCAAGCAAAAGATTTTGTTTTTCAACGATTGCTCTTTCTCTCACATCCTCGGCAACCAATTCAAAATCAGCTTTGCTTCCAGCTTCCCTTTTCTCATAAAGAAAGATCAAAAAATAATTATCCCCAACTCTAACCGGGAAAGAAATTTCATTTTTATTTAAGCTCCATGCGACACGCCATAATTCCCCTGATGGGATGCTGAATTGGTCGTAATATCTCTCCGGCACAATTTCAACAATTCCTTGCTCCTTTGAGAGTCCTTCAACTGCCGATTTGAAATTTTTTTCTCTTAAAATTTTGCTCCTTAAAGATCCAGCATCCGCTCGTGAAGAAAACTTAACATATCCAATTTTCACAAAAGGTCTATCAAGAATAAACTCATCCTGATGCTTTTGATAAAATTCCTCAACCTCTTGTTCTGATATCTTCATCGCTTTGTGCAATATCTCATTTTGAATAAAATTTTTAATTATGAGCGATTTCCTAAACTCGCTCACCATCCGTTCAATTTTATCATTCGCTTTATATCCCTGCTCAATTGCTTCAATATAAAGCAAATTGTTGTTTATCCACGCATCAATATAACTTTTTACAAAGTTTGAATCTAATCCAGCAAGGTCGCTTTTTAAAAGATATTCGTTTTCAACTCTTGCAATGTAATCCTTATCAGCGTTTTTTTTGCCACAACCTATCAATATCAAAACCAAACTAACGATTAAAAACTTTTTCAAGTGCTTTCTCATTTATCACGACCTTGTATTTCTTTTTTAAACTTTCAACCCATTCCTTTTCAAGTCGCTTTAATTCTTGTTCTTGCACTGCGCTTGCAACTTCGCTGAAAGCTTCTTCAAATGTTTTTATCCTGCTTGGCTCTTTCCCTGTTACTTTTATTATTGAATAACCTCCCTGAAACTTTACTGGCTCAGATATTTCATTAACCTTCATATTCCACGCTTTCCATGCGATTTCATTCTCAGACGCATCAACAAGCCCCCAATCTCCCTTCTTTTCCTTCATTCCAGCTCGCTCAGTGTATTTGACAACAAGAGAATCAAACGGAACGCCCTTACCAAGCTGTGAATAAATATCTTTTGCAAGCGATTCGCTTTTCACCCAAATCTCGCTAAACCTAACCCTGTCTGGAAAACGATAATTTTCTTTATTTTTTTCATAAAACTCTTTCAACTTCCCTTCGCTCAAATCCACTCTATCCCAGACCATTTTTTGTTCAATATGATAAAGCAAAATTCCATCAACAAATTCCTTCAATTCATTCTTAAACTCTGGATAAACTTTTTCAACATTTCTCGCCCTGTATTCTGTTAATTTCATCTCACCCAGTCTATCAATCATGCCGTTAATCCCTGAACGATCAAGTTTTCTTCCAGAGAACTCCGTGCTTCTTTTTATTATTTTTATTGCCGAATCAAGCGTTATTTTTTGATTTGCATACTCAAACAAAACTTTTTCTCTATCTTCCTTTGTATAAACACTATCCCAATTTGAATGCGAAGTTGTCTTTGATGTGTCTGCTTTTGAGATAAAAATATCAAGCGTCTGTTGATTTAGTTTAAAGTTATATTCCTTCTTCAACTTTTCAACATATTTTTTGAAATCATACTCAAGCCGATATGACTGATAAAGCCTGTTTAGCTCATCAACCATTTCGTCAAATGGCTTTACTGGAACTATCTCCGTAACCTTAACTATATGATAACCCCATCTTGTTCTAATTATATCGCTTATGTCACCAACTTTTGCGTTGAAGATGAACTCATCAATTTCTCTATATGCCTGTCCCCTGCCGTAATATCCAGCGTCTCCGTTTCTTTCGTTTGAAAATTTATCATCCGAATGCCTCTTCGCAAGTTCCCCAAAATCATAACCTTGCCTTAAACTGTCAAGCACCGCTTTCATCTCGTTGTAAAGTTTCAATGTGTCCTCTGGTGTGGCTTTTCTATCAACTTTTTTCCCAAGATGACTAATCCTTACCATTTCAACACGGGGTTTCCTATCAAGAACCTCAATGATATGATACCCAAACTTTGTCCTCACTGGCTCTTGCGTCCTCTCGCCAATCTTCATTGAATAACACGCATCTTCAAATTCCGGAACCATCATACCAGCGGTAAAATAGTAAAGGTCTCCTCGGTTAAAAATCACGCTCGGGTCATCGGAATATTCAAGCGCAACTGAATCCCAAGGAACACCTGAATTAAGTTTCCCAATTGCGCTTTTTGCTCTTTTATAAGCAAAGGTTGTATCACCAGATAAATCTCCATGTATTCCACCTGGGGTTTCAATCAAAATATGTCTTGCCCTTATCTCCTCTTTACGTCTTTCATAAAGCTGTCTTAATCCTGGATCAACAACTTCCCTTTTCGTAAGATATGAAAGGGCAAGGGTTGTATAGTAATCTTTTATCTCTTTTTGAATATTTGGGTCTTTGTCAAGTTTTTGCGATTTTGCGTCAAGAACTTTAAGCTTAAATTTAACAAGAAGATCAAGGTAATTTTTCCTATCCTCAAACGATTTTTCTTTCGCTTTCGCAATTCCACCGTTATTTTTTGCAAATGACTTCTCAAATTCATCAAGCGTTATAATTTCCTTCCCAACTTTTGCAACATATTCTTTTTCCTCAACAAGCCCGATATTTTTCAAAAAAGCACATCCAGAAATAGCAAAAATTAACAGTGCTAAAACTATGTTCTTTTTCATCACCATCAATAACTTTTGTTTTTGATTATTCAATGATTGTAAAACCAGTGTATTTATGGAGAACTTTTGGAACGATGACTTTGCCTTCGGGCGTTTGATAATTTTCAAGAAGTGCGACCATTAATCTTGATGTCGCAAGACCTGAACCATTAAGCGTATGGACAAATTCAGGTTTTGATCTTTTATCTCTTCTAAATCTAACGTTCATCCTTCTCGCTTGAAAATCTTCAAAGTTACTACAACTTGACGCTTCAAGCCATTTCCTCTCAGCTGGAGACCAAACTTCAATATCATATGTTTTCGCAGATGAAAAGCTCATATCACCTGTGCAAAGCAAAACAACTCTGTAAGGTATGTTAAGAAGTTGAAGCACCTCTTCAGCGTCCTTAACAAGTGACTCAAGCTCATCATAAGATGTTTCTGGGGTTGTGAATTTAACAAGTTCAACTTTGTTAAACTGATGAACTCTTAAAAATCCACGAGTTTCTCTTCCCCACGAACCCGCCTCACGCCTGAAACATGCAGAATAGGCAACATATTTCTTGGGAAGCTCGCTTATTTCAAGAATCTCATCACGATGAATGTTTGTAACTGGGACTTCCGCTGTTGGTATTAGATAAAGATCGTCTTCGGGGCAGTAATACATGTCTTCTTTTAATTTTGGAATTTGCCCAGTCCCACGCATTGAAGTTTCATTAACAAGAAATGGGGGGAAAACCTCAACATATCCATGTTTTTGAATGTGAAGATCAAGCATAAAATTTATCAAAGCCCTCTCAAGCGTTGCGCCTTTCCCAATGTAAAGAGGGAAACCGCTACCTGTCAACTTCGCCCCACGCTCAAAATCAATTATTCCAAGCTTTTTACCAAGTGTTAAATGATCCATAATTTCAAAATCAAATTCCTGTATCTCCCCCCAAGTCCTCACAACTAAATTATCACTTGCATCCTTACCAATTGGAACTGATTCATGAGGTATATTTGGAATCCAAAGTAAAAGGTTTTCAAGCTCACTCTCAACTTTCTTAAGTTCAGAATCAATTGCCTTAATCTCATCCGAAACCTTTCTCATCTCTTCAATCAATTCACTTGCATCTTTACCCTGTTTTTTAAGATTTGCGATTTCTTCGGTCACATCATTTCTTCTTGCTTTTAAGGAATCACCCTTTTTAATCAGTTCCCTTCTTCTTTCATCAAGTTTAATAATTTCATCAACATGATCTTTCTCTCCTTTCAACTCAATTGCCCGCTTAACAATTTCTGGATTTTCACGGATAAATTTAAGGTCAAGCATCTTAAACGTAAAATTTATTTTGAGGATTTAATTTTTTTATCCCACAAACCCATCTGCTTTCTATCCTTAAAGGTCAATTCAACTGTATGCAATGATATTTCCTTTAAAACCCTACTTTTTTCCAATTCCGCTTTTTGAAGTCTATTACGAGCATACTCCACATATTCCTCAACTACATCTATACCTATAAAACTATGCCCGAGAATTTTAGCAGCTACAAGCGTCGTGCCAGTTCCGCAAAATGGATCTATAACAATGCCGTTTTTTTCCAGCAAAGAATAAATTATTCTAGCCGGCAATTCTATAGGGAAAACAGCAGGATGCATTTTATGCTCTCCTTCAGGTCTTATGTCCCAAACTGAAGTTAGCTTAGCGTGTTCAGGTTTTAACTCCTTTGGCTTTCCTTTAACTAACCAATATATCCTTTCTTCAATCTGCCAAAATCTCCAACCCCTTATGTTCCCCGCAATTTTTCTATTCCAAATAATCTCCTGCCATATATTCCACTTCGTTCTACTAAGCCATAAAATAGGGTGAAGCATTTTTCCATTTTCATATCTTACTTTATGGTTATAGAAAAAACTGCCACCTTCTTTTATGACTCTGAAAAGTTCATTTAAAACTTCAACTTGCCATTTTTGATATTTATCTTCAGCCATTATATCTTTTACCCCTCTGTAAATAACCTTACTAACAAGCCACCCCCCATATTTTTCCTTTTTATTATAAGGCGGGGAAGTTATTCCCAAGTCAATACTTTCAGAGGGAATTTCTCTCAAAACCTCAAGGACATCACCACAAATCACTTTATTTAAAAATTCATTTATGTCTTTCATAACCTTAATTGCTTCTCTTTTCTTCTAAAAACTCATAAAGTTCTTTTGATATGAAGTCTTTAAATTTTTCAAGTTCCTTGTTTATCCATTTTACCTCTAACTCCTCACAGTCTTTATAATCTTTAAATTTAAAGCGTGCGGAACGAAGATATTGACCCGGTTCCCTTCTTCCTTCAGGAAACTTTTGTTTCAGTTGCTTTCCTAGCTTTTCTTCTAAACACCTAAAAGGAAACTCAAGTATATACACAAGCTTCCCATCAACAAAACCACTCACTAAAATATGTGGATTTTTCTTTAAATCTTTCTTTAATCTCTCCTCAGTGTAATCACTAAAATTACCCTTGCCATTCAATTTTTCCTTCCCAGACCTATTTATATTTTGTGGTTTAACCTCACAATATCTTTCTTCACCCTTAAGTTCTCGTCTGTATCCGTTATATCCAAGCTTTTCTAATAACGGTTCATACCCTGCTAACCAAATTGTTAAAAGCTCCCTTAACTTAGAAGAATTTTTATCATTCATGTAAAGTTCAAGTAGCTCCCTAAAAGTTGATATTAATTCGTCAGTTGAAAGCCCGCTAAGAAAACTCTTAAATTTTTCATCTCCTTCAGTGCTGTGTAACTTTATCACTTCCCTTAATTTTTCACTTAAGCTCATTACCACTGAATTTTTAAATTATTTTACTAAAATCAGCCTATAAATCCAAAGTTTTACAACTCATTTAATTTTGCTTTAAACTCACGAATTCCGTCCTCAACCCCATATGGTTTTAAACCAAGTTCAGATTCTGCTTTCAAAGTTATCAAACCCGATTTCAGTGGTCGTGGAGCTATTTGATTTAATTCGGATGTTTTGACAGGAGTTATAAGTTCTCTATCAAACCCGAAAATCTCCGCAAGTTTCACCGCAAATGTGTATCTATCCACAAAATCCTTTCCCCCAACATTGTAAATTCCTTCTTTGTCAAACTCAACAATTTTCAAAATAGCAAATGCAAGGTCATCAACATAGGTTGGATTTCCAATCTGATCTGTTACAACTTTTATACTTTCCCCGTTTGAGAGTTTTTGGTAAAGCCATAGGGCAAAATTACTTTTAACATTTTTCCCAACGCCATAAAGAACATTAGTCCTTAAAATTGCAAACCTTATCCCACCGATTTTTATCTCATTTTCGCTCGCAAGTTTTGTCCTCCCGTAATAATTAATTGGATTCGGGATCGCATCCTCTGTGTATGGACCGTTTTTCCCATCAAATATATAATCAGTTGAAATGTGAATCAACTTTGCATCAACTCTTCTTGCTGAATTAACTAAATTACGAACACCTTCAACATTTACCCGCCAAGCAAGTTCCCGATTAGTTTCGCAACCATCAACATTTGTATAAGCAGCTGTGTTAATTATAACATCTGGGCGGAAATAAACGACAAGATTTTTAACATCACTTCTGGATGTTATATCAAGCATTGTATAATCAAATCCCCCAAAATCAAGAAATGTTCTTGCATCTTTCGCCGTTGCAAGGATTTCAGAATCCGTACTTTTCAGAAACATCTTCAAAACACTTTGACCCAAAAGCCCGTGACATCCTGTTATCATAATCCTCATTTCTTCACAAGCTCTTTAAGTTTATCTATATGCGTTGAACCTGGAATTGTTGCATTTAATCCAGCGACATAATTCGCAAATTCAGCTGATATAACAGGTTCTAAAGTTTTTGAATACCTATAGAAGAAAGCAGAGCCGAAAACATCACCACAACCCGTTGGATCAACAACATCAACCTCAAAAGCTTTAAGATCCACTCTTTTAAGCCCATTGGCAAAATAATAAACCGTTGCCCCAAGATTAGCTTTAGTTATAACCATTACCTTAACCCCGAGATCTAAAACATTTCTCGCCAATGTATCATCATCCCAGCATTCTTCACCAATTGACCTTGCTTCAAATTCATTCATCTGAACTGTATCTACATTTTCAAGCCATTCCTTCCAATTAGGCATTCTTCTTCTAAATCTTACATTTTTCTCATCAACGCCAAGCGTTGCACTATGAATGTCAAAATGTATGTATCCATTAAAATCACTACGCAGTTTCCTCAAAGTTTCAAGTTCAACATCAAATCCTGAAATCATATTTATGAAAATACCATCAACTCCAACCTCAAGCAAAAATTTTAATCTCTCAAACTCAATTGGTTTTGCGATGTGCATTGAACATTCCGTTCTTTCATTTCTATCCTGATAAAAAAGATGAACACGATTAGTAAACCCCGAAAATTTAAAGATCCCATCAGTTACAACATTTGGATAAATTTTTATCCTTTCAATGAATTTATCATAATCAACATCTCCAACGCCAAAAACAGGATAAATAATATCCTCATCGTCAACTATGTTTGCAAGCGACGCAAGCGAAAAAAAGATTCCACCATAACTTTGAACTTCACTTCCATCGGGGAGATGAATCACATCAAGACATAGATGTCCAACAAGACCATATTTCATAACTTTGAACCTTGTTTTCTAAACTCCTCAAGTTTTTTCCTCAGTTCTTCATTTTGCAAAGCGAGTATCTCCACAGCAAGAACAGCTGCATTTATCGCGCCTGCTTTTCCAATTGCAACAGTCGCAACCGGTATCCCAGAGGGCATTTGAACGATTGAGTAAAGAGCATCAACCCCATTTAACTCCGAAGATGGAAGCGGAACCCCAATCACAGGTAAGCTCGTATTTGCAGCTATAATCCCAGGCAAATGTGCAGCCATCCCAGCACCAGCAATTATAACTTTGAAGCCATTAGATTCAGCACTCCGTGCAAACTCAATCGTTTCAATCGGATTTCTATGCGCAGATAAAACTCTTTTCTCATAATCAACCCCAAAGTGCTGAAGATATTTCTCACAGTGTTGCATTATTTCCTCATCGCTTTTGCTTCCCATTAATATTGCAACCTTTGACATATATTACTGAATTTTGTTTTTATTGCAGTTTTTCCACAAAAATTCAATAATCTTTTCACGATATCCATCTCCAAGGACCTCCCACGAATTCACATGCCCAGCTCCCTCAACAAGTAAAATTTCGCTATTTGAAGTATAGCGATGCAAAACAATAGAATGCCACGGTTTAACTGTTTCATCGTTCTTCCCATGAATGTAAAGAACAGGACACGAAACTTTCTTAACATATTCAATTGGCGATATCTCGTTGACCTTTATGCCAGATGTCTTTTCAACATTTTCAAGAACTTTATTTATTAAAAACTTAGGAGAAAATTTAAACTTCACCTTATGGTAATCAAAAATAAGGTCATAAAAATTTGCGAAACTTCCCTCTGCTATGATTGCACAAACCCTGTTATCAACTCCTGCGGTTTGAATTGCAACTGCACCGCCAAGCGAAATTCCAAAAAGTGCAATCGGAACATCTGGAAATCTCTTCAAAAGAAAACTTATCCACTCCGAAACATCAAACTTTTCAAGATAACCATATGTGCAAAAACTTCCTCCGCTTTCACCGTGATAACGAAGATCTATAAGAAGAACATTGTATCCCGCCTCGCTCAAAAATTTTGCCCTTTTCAATCCAAACGCTTTGTTCGTATAGGTTCCATGAATGTAAATTACATTCCCAACCAGATTTGACCCCGCCTTGACAAGCCATCCCTTTAGAGTTACACCGTCAAATGATTTTATCTCAACATTTTCATAATCAAGCCCAAGCTCAGACGGCGATGAAATTATTTTCCCATCAATTAAAAAATTTTTTTGCCTTGGTTTTAAAATCATTGATGGACCCACGAAATTAACAAGCAAGAAATAAGCAAGCAATATAACAAGAGCAAGAATTAAAATTAATATCGCCATTTTCTTTTATCACCTACTTTTTGAATTTTTCCTGTTATAAATTCCAATCGCAAGCAGAAAGCTTAAACTCATAGCCATAGCCCCAAGAATAAATGGTGATTTATGCCCGAAATTTCCATAAAAAAATCCACCTGTTGAAGGACCAAACACACGAGCTAAACTTGAAAGCGATTGCCCGAACCCAAGCGTGACACCTTGAATCTCAGCCCTTGCTTGTCTTGAAATTAAACTTAACACACTTGGAGTTGTTATCCCGCTGCCAAATGTAAAAAATGTGGCAAAAATTAAAAATTGAGAAAAATGAACTGAAAACACCATCCCGAGCAAACCCAAACCCATAAAAAATGTTCCTGCGACTAAAATTTTCTCCTCCTTAAACTTTTTCGTCAACTTCCCAACAAGATAACCCTGTGTCAGCACACCTATTATCCCAATATAACCAAACAACAACCCATTGTGGGAAGCATCAAAATCAAACATATCTTTCGTGAAAAGCGGAAATACAACATAGTTTATTGAAATACCAAATGTTATCACAAAAAATGTGAAATAAAGAAAAAGTAAAATTTTATCCCGTGCGATTTCAAAAACGCTATCACCATAGTTTGATCTATAATACTTATGCCCTTTCGGTTCAGGGAGAAACTTATAAGCAAGGATGAAATTCAAAAGTGAAAGCCCAGATGCAAAGAGAATTGGAACATTATACCCAAATTTGCTCAAAATTCCCCCGATGAATGGTCCAACTACAAATCCTATCCCAAACCCAGCTCCAACTATCCCCATCCCCTTTGCTCTTTCCTCAGGTGGAGTAATATCGGCTATATACGCCTGCGCAGTCGCTATGTTTGCCCCCATCAATCCAGCGAGCATCCTTGAAAGAAAAAGAACAAAAAGCGAATTCGCAAAAGCAAAAATCAAATATGAAACGAAAGAACCAAAAACACTTATAAGTATAACTGGTCTTCGCCCAATTTTATCCGAAATCCTTCCCCATATAGGATTGAAAATGAACTGCATAAATGAAAATGAAGAAACAAGCAAACCAATCTGGTATGATTTCGCCCCAAAACTAAGCGCATAAAATGGTAAAAGCGGAATCACTATGCCAAATCCAATCAAGTCTATTAAAACAGTCAAAAAAATAACGCCAAATCGGTTCCTCATCAACTCAATCTTAATTTTTTTAAAAATTTAAAAACAAACAACCGCTATTCCAAATTTTAGCAAAATCCCGACAAAATTTTTGAAAAAATTCAAATGAATCTTTGACTTTAAAAACAAATTGTGCTATATTAATGGTGAGTTTACTTAAGAAAATCAAAAATTTTTATGAGAGAAATAATAACGAAAACGATCAAAAAGGTTACACTTGAACTTATCTATGAAGTTGTTGATGAAAGGACAAAAAGCATTTTTGAGATGTTAAACGAGATAAAACGAAGACAGGAAGAAGATTTCAGATATCTTAACAGCAAAATAGATACACAAATTGGACAGCTAAGGCAAGAGATGGGACAACTAAGACAGGAAATGGGGCAAGAAATCGGACAATTGAGACAGGAAATCGGACAATTAAGACAGGAAATGGGGCAAGAAATTGGACAATTGAGACAGGAAATTGGACAACTAAGACAGGAAATGGGACAGCTAAGACAAGAAATCACCCAGCTTAGTCAAAGACTTGACTCACAAATAGCTCAACTCAATCAAAAAGTTGATTCAC
>Ga0105162_1002022_pt1 | contig 11028 bp, 17 predicted proteins | sample JNZ201metaG_FD_81532 | JGI IMG/M metagenome (GOLD analysis project Ga0105162, IMG submission 81532) | Hot spring microbial communities from Jinze hot spring, China to study Microbial Dark Matter (Phase II) - JNZ 20120812A | ecosystem: Environmental > Aquatic > Thermal springs > Hot (42-90C) >...
GTTCTATGTATGGTGTGACTACGCCGTTGACGACTATCGGGTACGAGTAGGCGCTTGCCTCCTTCCTCGTCTTGGGCTGTGCTCTGGCGAAGAGCATGGAGCTTCCGAGCCTGAGCCTCAGCCCCATCACCGGCATTGGGTGGCGTCTGTCCGTGTAGTTTGCTATTATGTCTACGCCCAGTATCTGGCCTTTGAACCCTTCGAGCAGGTCGTGTATGGGGATGCCGTAGAGGTTTTCCAGCCCCAGCGCTATTACTGGTGGCCTCTCGAACGCTCGGACTACTTCATGTCCCTTGACCGGGATATGGATCTTCGATTCCACGAATCTTCTAAACTCATCCAGTATACTCATCTTGGCCCTCCTCCACCTCTTCTTCTCTTCCATGCACCACATCTCTCATCCATGCCTGCATATGCTCAAGCGACTCGACCAGGTTGCATATGCTGTTGTTGAGCTTTACTAGGGCTTCCTGCGCTGCGTCGACTTTCTTGCAGAGCTGGATGACTCTGGGCTCTATCTCCTCTACACTGCTTCTGAGCCTTCTATTTATGTCGGTTGCCAACGCTTCATCGATCGTAGGCTTTATCTTGGCTGCCAACGCCTCCACGTCTATTTTAGGCCCTAGCTCCATTATCTTCTTGTCTATTTCGACGATCTTTCTTTCCATGACTTCTGGCACAGATTCGATACGTTTCACAGTCTCTTCCAGTCCGCGCACTATGTTTTCGAAGATTTTGGCGAGGTTTGAGAATCCTTTGGCGAGCACTTCCTCCATTTCCTTCACCATCATACTCCTCATCTCGTCTGAGGACAGCTGGTATGCGGCTGACAGAGCGTTCTTCGTTATCTCAGACACCATCTGCGACAATGTGTAGTCCAGTCTATCCTCTATCCTCTTGATCCTCTCTTCCAAGGGCAGAATCCTCTTCTGCACTATCTCTTTCTCGAAAAATTCGAGAAGCATGATCAGTTCCGGCCTTATCTTCGGCGGCTCCACACCAGCCTCCTTCTCTCTAACGGCGGACACCTGTCACTCACCTCTAACCATGAATTCTTCAGGTCTTCTGCCGGAGCGTCTGGCTGCGTAGAGAATGTATGCTGGAGGGATTTGCACAGGCTTCAGGGGCGGTGTATAGGGTCTCTCCGGAGGCGTGTATGTTAGGAACTTGTAGGCGCAGTAGACTACCACTATACTACTGGTCACCACTATAAGCGTTCCAATGTTGGAGACTGTTTGATAATGTTCTGGCGGCAGAGTCTTCTCCGTGGACAGTATGTAGAAGCCGAGCGCTGCTAGCGCCAGCGTCGCAATCATTATCAGCAAGTAGTCTGTTCTCACTGTCGCCATATTGTTCCCCAAACTTTCAGTGGAGAAACAATTGATAAAGCTATTGAGCTAGAGGTCTGAAAAATTTAAAAATCCTTGCCCGTTTACTTATTTTGGCTTTGACAGCAGACTTGTATACTGTTCTCGGAGGAATCCTGGTCGGCGCCGCTGCGGGGTTTATCGTAGCATATGCTTTGCGGAAGATTTTGCTGATGCTACTGGTCTGCGCTGGGCTGTTTATTCTGGGGCTACTGGTTTTGGTGAACAGTAGGATTGCTATGGTTGATTTTCCAGCCTTGTGGCAACTTTTGGCGAAGCTGTTCGTATACGGGTTGGACGTGGAAGATGCTGTAGCGGGCAAGGTCTTCAGCGGTCTACCCTTCACGTTAGGGTTGCTGTCAGGGCTCTTCGCCGGATTCCTCAAATCCGGCTTCAGACTTAAACTTCTTCAATTGGGAGCGCTACCAGAAGATTCGAGGAAGAGGAGGGTGCTTAGACGTGCATAAAGGCGTGAAGCTTATGCTTGCCCTAGCCGCAGAGGGGTTGAGACACCATTATAAGCTGGACGACGTCAAGGTGTCGGAGGTGCTTGGCTCGGCTCTCAAGCTGCCGGCTTCCAAGAGAAAAGCTGTCTTGACAGCGTTCGGCTTCCCCGTGAAGGCGGGCGGGCACGATGTCCCGTTCTATGTCTGCATGATCTATGTTGTGGCAGAGCTTCTGCTGGGGAAGACTGTCGACGACATGGCTTTGATACTGGGAGAGGATCGGGAGAAGGCTTGCGCGATGTATCAGGAGGGGTTGAAGTGGGTGTCAAAGCTGGCTTACGTCGCCGCGAGGCTTACACGCTATGCTAGGTCTGCTGATGCTCGGGAGCTTGGAGCAAGGCTTATAGGTGATTCTCTCCAAATTGCGTTAACGATATATTCTGCCTCGAACTCGAATATGTCGGTGTACGGCTTGTACAGGAACCTGTCGAAAGACGTTTACCAGTTCCCGTCAGAGGAGGATGCCGAGAAGCTGAAGGCGGAGATTGAAACCATGCTGAACGGCACCACTCTTGAGCAGATCATGAACGGTAGACCGATTCCTCCACCTCCAGAAGCTGTGGAGGGAAACGGGGGACGCGGGAAGAGGCAGGACGTGTCCGGCGAGTTGCTTGAAAGGTTCAGGAGTTTGAAGAAGAAGCTCTTCGCAACGCTGGAGGACGTGAAATCGTCAAGAGAGGTTTTCAGAAAGATGTTGGAGGAAGTCTAATAGATTGTTCTTAGAACCCTCTTCCTTCTCTCGTTTTCCACGTTGAGCATGTATGAATGGTAGTATGTTCTCGGCATAGACGACGTTCGGAGCACTCTCCTCTCTTTCTCGAAGAGGGGTTCTATCGCTGATGGAGGCGGCGAGATAAGGCTTCTCCCAGTCAACATGTATGCTCCAAGTATGAAGTTTACTGCAGGCGGAATCCAGTACATCCAAAGTGTGAACAGTGGCTCTAGTGTCGCACCCATAAATGCCCAGTATATGAGGAAGGAGCCTAGCAATGTTGCGGAGCCTATGGTCATGAAGAGAGATGCCGTCGATTTTCCGGCTCCCCCGAAATACCAGCCTATAAATCCAGCCACCATGGCTATGGGTATCAGGTATGCGGCGTATTCGAGGTAGGGTTGCAACATACCCACAACTTCGCCGAGGTCTTGGTACACGTTTATGGCCAGTATGGTTAGGATGACTGCGTAGAAGAAGTAGATTGCGCATGACACGTACATCAGTATGGGTGAGAGCTTCCTTATCTCCTTCACTTCCACACCACTCCCACAGGTACTATGACCATGCTGAGAAAGCAGAGAACTAGGGAGGTTATAAATATTGCGGGTCCGAAAAATAGTCTCTTCCTCATAGCTGAGGCCGTCAAGTATACGGCCAGTATTGTCAGGGTTATGGGCCACACTTGGAGCCCAAGCACCAGTCTGGCAAATGCTAGAAGCGACAGCATGGACAGCATCGCTACGGCGAGCATGTTTGACGTTCCTCCAGGTCTCAGTTCTCGGCCTTCTTCCAAGCCAGCTATGTGGATGAATGCGCTTCCTATGAGCTCTTCTTCCATCAACTGGCTTGGTATGAAGTGTGTTCCACGGTTGCTGGGAGGTCTAACTTCTCGTAAACATTTTCTCAGACTTCTCACCCTCTTTCGCCATCCTCTCTATCAGCCTGACATAGTATAGGAGGATCAGCTCTTCCAGCTCTCTGGCAACCGTAGACAGCTCTCTCGCCATATGTGTATCCTTAATGTGGACTAGGCATTTCTCGCTCGCCTCCATCACCCGATACGACGCCGATATGATGTGTTTCGCTACGCACCAGACTTCGCCGAAGGGGTTCGACATCCCAATCATCTTCATCAGCTTGACTCTCTTTGACCGTATGCTGGCTACCAGATGTTTTAAGTCGTCGAGGAACTCGGGCGGCGACTCGCTTATCGTTCGTAGAAGGTGTTCCTCCGCTTGTAGAAGGTTTGCAGCCGCCCAGAAAAGCTCCTCGTCTACCGAGAGAGCTATCTTCTGCTTCACCTCTTCCAAAGCTTCTCTGTCGCTCATGTTGCATCACGCCTAGCACGGTTCTATGCTGAAGTTTTCGTCTTCGAAGCAATTGTCCAGTAGGTGACGCTTCTCTCTGATTATCCTCAATACTGGAGAGTCATGGCTGTCGTCCGTAAAGTCGTGTTCATAGGTATAGTCACGGTCTTTCGTCGTCTTTCTGAACATTTTTCCATCTAGGATGATGGGAGCTACATTAATAAACGTTGCGCTACGCAAAAAATAGAGAGGGAGGAATTGAGTGGGGTTATGCTACTACTTTGGCGATTTCGGCATGTTCTCTCTCAAGCAGACTATAAACTTTTCCCATGGTAGGCCTTTGCATTTTTTGGCTGGCTTTACTTCGGCTACTAGTTTGTTTCTCTCAATGACTTTGTCGCTCTTCCTGTTAACTCCTGGCTTCCTGAAGATTATTTTCCTCAGTGTTGGTTTCCAGTATACTCTTGTCCCGTATGGTGTGTTGACTACTCTTCCCCTAGTTTCACCCTTCTTCATGGCTACCGTGAATATTGGGTTGCAAGTATTTAATAGGTGGCTTAGACCGGTAAGAGTATGACCAACATGGCCGAGTTGCCTAGTTTGGCTGAGTTGTTGGAGTTTGTCAAAGAACTTAGGATGAGGGCTCAGATATACTTGCCTGAGCTTAAGGCGAGTAGGGAGCTTGTGAAGTCGTCGCTGGTTGAGCCGTTTCTCAGGTTGCTGGGCTTCGATCCGGAGGACCCTGCAGACACTAGGCCGATGTATAAGACTTCTTTTGGTGTGGCCGACTATGCTCTCTTCAATGGGGACGAGTTGCTGGTGTTTGTCGTCGTCTACGGGCTGGACGGTCAGCCCAACCTCCACGAGATGCTGGAGATGTGTGTTGCGGGGCACGCGGACTATCTAATAGTGACCAATGGATTGGCGTGGCAGGTCTATCGCAAAGATGGAGTAAAGCTGGTGGAGTGGGATTTGAATAGCGAGTCTCACGAGGAGCTGTTCACGAAGATTGATAAATTTAGAAGATTTCTGGGGCTGGAGTCGGGGAAGTATGAAGAAGAGTTGGAATGCTATACAAGAGGTGGCAGGGAGGTGAAGATCAGGGTTCTCGACAACATGGATGGGTTGTTTATCAGGAGGATGATGCGTGTCGGTAAGCTCCCCTACGCCCACATAGCTAAAATGCTTTCTGAGGGGAAGACCGTCTTCATGAGCGGCGGCGTCGACAACAAGAATATCACGTATATCAGGAAGAGGATTGAGCGTGAGGTTGGGTCGGAGGTCGAGTGTTTTCCAGCAGTGTATGGAGGTGTTATCGGCTACAGCTTCACATTGAAGAGCCATAAAAAGAGCTAGCTACCAGAAACGTCTACACATTCCACGTAGTGATAATGTTTAGGGTTTTTGTTGTTATTTGCGGATTACCCTACGCTTCTTCTCCTCTCGTGTGGGGAGGGCTAGGAAGCCTCCCTTCGCTCCTATGCCGAGCCGACTGGTCAGCGAGGCGCCAAGCCATGAAGCCATCAGTCCGGAGAACATTGATGCCAACACTAGGAATCCTATGTCCTGCATGGTTGGCTCAAAGCCAAGGAGAGAGCCGAAGAATATTACTGCCAGCACGAGGAACACGGCGAGGAGGGATGCGTAGAGTATCATCGTGGTGAGGTGTTCCTTCGCCATGTAGTAGACTCCTCCGGAAACTATCAGCGATATTATGAAGAGCATTACAAAGAACTCTATCCCCATGTTTAGGGTTCCCTGGAACAGCATGTAGAGCATCGCTAAGAAGATCATTTGGAGTATTGCTGTCATGAAAGACGAGATGAGAGGGGTCTGGTCTTCTGGCATACCGTTAAACCGTCCTCTATTATATTTAAACGTTCTGAAGCCAGCCAAGTATGACGTCGACCCAGCCTAAAACGAAAGCAGCATATATTAGGGCTAGCAGTATCGTTGTCGCTATTTTTCCAGCGGTTGGGTCAATGATGATGCCTATTATCGCCAGCACCAAGCCGGCTGCAAACATTACTGGCACCCATGTCACCAGTTCTACGAATATGAGTAGGGGTAAGGGGAGGGGTATACGTGTGCCAAGCCATACTATGACTTGTATTATGACGGCTATGAACAATAGTAGCCCCCCAAAGAAGAAGGCGATGGAGGCTATCGGCGACGTTTTCTTCCTAACATACTCGACGATTGGGATGTACGGTATCTGTTCGTACAGCTTACTCCACATGCCGGATACGTCTTCCCTAAGGATTCTCCGCTTCTTCATCTAATGGAAGACCTCCTATGTGGGAGATAAACGTTACACGGCTGTCAATTCATGTTCTCTCCCAGCATCGATTTGAGAATTTCTTTAGCCTTCTGCAACCTTATGTCAAACGTTTTCACAGTTTTCTGGATGTGGGAGAGGTTTCCAGTTTTCTGATCGTTGAGGGTTTGCTGGAACAGCTCCTCCCTCGTCCTCGACCAGTATGATATGAACCGCAGTATGCTTTCCACTCTTCCACCTTGATATATTTTCCCGAGCTCTCGTATCTTTCTGACGTCTCTTAGACCGTGCTTCCATGCATACTCTGCTACAGTGTTCGAATCTTCCAAGCTGAATCCATACTTCTTCAGCTGAAGGAACACTATGTTTCTGAAGTAGTCATACGTCATGGGCGGTAACGGTATGTCTAGAAACCTTGTCACCGTCTCCGGCACCTTCTGTTTCAGAACGCTTAGGCTGTTCGCCCCTACAAAGAACTTAGTGTTGTCCGACAGCTTTACGACTATGCTGGTCCTGTGTTTCACGAAACTTACACGTTTATGCTCTACGGCTTCGTTGAATACTCTAAGTGTCTCCGGCTTCGCCTTGTCTATTTCGTCGAAAACGTATACATTATATCTTGCTGCGAATAGTTCAGCGAGTCCGGCTGGCGTCGCCCTGTCAATCATGAACGGTACTCCTCCGTTGAAGTTGAAGTATCTTGCCACTGCTTCTAATAGTAGCGTCTTCGCCGATTGAGGGGGTCCCCAAAGCAGTATGGCAACAGACTCGTTGGTGCTACAAGCGTCTATGAGCGTCTGCTTGACGTGGTCGAGCCCGTATATGTCGGCGAAAAGCTCTTCTAAGCGTTGGCTTGCTGAACGTCGGAAGGATGCAGATATCATGTCACGAGAACTATGTAGAAGGGCAGGATTTAAAAGTTGGCTACTTACGTTTAATGATTGCGAACACGTCTTTCTGCGCCTCCCTGTTGTATAACCGTCTCTGCGGAGGTTTCGCAGCAACAGTTGCTACCTGTACTATAGTGTAGAGGTCGAGCCATTGTATCGCTTCTTCCAGCAACAGTTCTGTGTAAAGTGTTTCATCGAAGTCTATCTCAAGCCTTCGGCTGACTATCACGACGGGGGAGCCTTTCTTTAGCTTCTCGTACAAGAGGCTTAAAATGTTTGCTGTTTGCTTAATGAATTCTCCATAATCGTTTTCCGGCTCTAGGCAAAAAATTGCAGAGTCTCCCACCTCTTCTCGGAGGCTTTCCATGGGAGCTATGATCCACCTGCCTCTGCAGAACTCGTTACGTGTGAAGTTTTCTTCTAGGATCTTCCTCCACTTCTCGTCATCCTCCCATGCGACAACAGTTGTACCGTGCGTATAGTATGCTAGGACTATTATCGGCGCCGCGCCAACTCCTGCCAGCGGACATAGGACGATGTCTGGACTTTTCCTAGTCCTGCATAAGTACGGCATCAGTGCAAAGAGAAGCTTCATGTTCGGCTTGAAAGGGTATTGGATCGATTCCGGGGAAAAATATTTGTGGAATGGTTCAAACCCGCGGCGCGGCGGCTTCAGGTTGGATAGGGGGTGGAGTATGTCGTGTCTCGGCGTGTCATTTCCCAACCCGCTTCCCCGCCTAGCTTGCAAACTCTTTCGGTATGGAGATGTCTCTTTTCCTCAAGTATTGGAGTAGGAGGGAGTGTTTCTTCCTGAGCTCTTCATACTTTGACTGCGTGTTCACCCATTCCTTCCACTCTACGACAAACTTTCTTCCATGGTCGTTGAAAACCTTCAGTCCAATCAGCCATGTTTCGATAAACGACTTACATTGTTTGCAGAGCCGCAGAACGTCGAGTTCCGTCTCCTTGTCGTGTTCTTCTTGGCATAGCGGGCAGACGAATGTTTCAGAAGTTTTCTCCTTCTCCAGTGGTTCCGATATATGTTTATGCGTCTGGATGAGCTTCTGGCTTGCTTTCAACGCTCTGATTATTGTGTCGTCTTCACTCACTACGCGCTTGTAGGTTCTCTCAACCGCGATATTAATGTCGTTTCTGTCCGGCTTCCTCTTGTAGACTTCGAGAGCGTTCTTGAAGAATGACTCCGGCACAACTTTGAGAACATCTTTTATCTCGCTAAGCGAGAAACCGTACTCTGACGCGAGGATGTCAAGTATCCTGCCAGCTTCCATATATAGCATCACTATCTGGGACTCCAGTTCCTTAAGTTTTTCTTGGTATTCGTCTATGAGGTGTTTCTTTTCTTCTACGAGCTGCTTTATTCGGTTGTGTATCTCGACCAGCTTCTCGAGATATTTTTTTATGGCTTCACTTAATTCCTTGGTCTTTGCTTTCTGTTGCATACATTTTTTATGTCATCCCCAGTATAATAATGTTTTTGGGGAAAAATTCATGGGCTAGGAGGGAGGATGACGCTGTTCTGTAGCACTCTGCCGAACTCCTGCTCGTACTCCGACACTATCTTTGGATCCGTTATTATGAGTAGGTTTTCATAGTTTTCGTCTTCGGCGGCTCTGCTGAAGTTGTAGCTCCCCGTCACCACCACCTTTCCATCCACTATGATTACCTTGTGGTGTAGTAGGTAGCTCGTGTTTTCGACTCGGACGTCGATCCCTGCGTCTCTGAGTTTCTTGTACTTTGAGCCGGATATGTTCATCATGTCTTTCTCCAACACAATCTTCACGTTAACTCCTTTGTTGTGGGCGTCTATCAGGGCGTCGGCTATGTCGTCGGATGTGATCAGATACGCCATGACGTAGATATATGTTTTTGCTTGTTTTACATGGTTTATGATGTCCGCTAGACAGTATTGTGTTCTAGAGAAGCAGACCAGCTCTATCTGGCTGATAGTCTTCGTCGTGGTTGTCGTATTGGTTTTCGTGACTGTTAGTGTCGTGTTTGCTACGGTGTGGTTTATAGATACTGTTGTCTGCTCCGTCGTTGTCGTCGTCAACACTAGTGTTGTGGTGTAAAGCTCTCTCGAAGTCACGGTTGTCGGGATAGTGGTTGTCCGTAGCAACGTAGTCGGCGTGGTAAGTGTCCTCGTCTCATAGACAGTTTGGGTTAAACGCTCGGTTACGCTGTTCGTGGTGACAACAGTATAGGTGTATGCTATGAGCCTCGCCCCCACAACCGAGCCGATGAAGAAGCCTGCTACAAGCAGTATAGCGGCGACGAGCCCGGCCAAGTTGCTTTGAGCTTTCCCACTCATCCCACATCACGTAAAGCACAGCAAATATATTAATTGTTGAGCTGATCTTCGATACGTGGAGAGGTTGAATGACTACGGGACTGTAAGGTCGTGGATAACCTCGCTTAAAGCTTGTGGAAAAGCGTTTGAAGGCTCGACCACTGAGCGGAGATACGTTTTCTGGTTAAGCTTGTTCTGCAACCATGTTGGGATGAATCCTGACGAACTGTTCCTCAGTTTTTCTGAGAAGATCCGTTTCGGAGGTTTCCAAGGCATGCAGGAGGTCAGGACTGCTTTAAACGACTTCGTCGTCCACTTGCAGGATAAAGGGTACAGTAGGAACAGCATAGCGCAAGCGGTTGCAGCTGTCAAAAGTTTCTTCTCCCACAACGGTCTGCCGATAAAGTATGCTGTGCCTAGGGAGGAGCCGGCTGAACCAAGACTGCCAACTCCCGAAGAAATAGCTACCATGTACAGTTTGGTGGATAGGGTCTGTCCCATGAACGCTATGTATGTCAAAGCCTTCATACTCATAGCTAAAGACAGTGGCTTAAGTGTAGACACGGTTCTCCGTCTTGAATGGGAGAAGCCCCAGTCTACGGGTGCTGAGAGGCCGTTCCCCAGCATAGCCGAGCAGATAGAGACTGGGGCAGTTCCTGTGCATGTGAGGGTGTCTAGGAAGAAGACTGGAGTTAAACATGATAGTTTTCTCGGGGAGGAAGCGGTTTCAGCTTTAAAGATTCTTTACGAAGAGTCTGGAGCCAGGGGTAGGTTGATCCCGCTCAGAGACGACTATATTCGGCACAGACTGAGGAGGGCTTGCAGGGTTGGTAAGATCCCTCCCATCAGCCCCCAATTGCTGAGGAAGTTCTTTATCACGAGGATGAAGCTGGCGCCGAGGTTGGTTGGAAATCTAGATGAGAAAGCAAAACATTTGGTGCATTACCTGCATGGATGGGATGTGATAGTTGAATACATGGCCGAACATACGAGGAGTAGAGTGGAGAGAGCTTACTTTATACCTCCATGGGAAATTCTAGCTGAGCTGTATACTCTACACTATGACGCAATAAGGATTTTCAGAAGGGGCTGAAGGCTAAGGCAACTTGATTTTCGAGCCGCAGACATGGCATATTAGCACGGTTCTCTGACCTGAAAGGATTCTCTGGACGTGTCTCCCAGCGTACATCCACTCATACCCACATTTGTAACATTTTACTGTGACGCCTGTTTTTGATGTTGTCGACCCCCCTTTCTTCGGCGGGATTTTTCTGATGTTTGCAGGGATTTCAACCCACGAGTAGCATCTTGGACAGTGTGTCCCATATCTATCTATTCGGCCGTAGTAGTCCCACGTATAGCTACAATGTTTACATGTAAGCTGTACTGGTTGGCTTCTGCTTTTCCTACCCCTATGCCGGACATACATGTAAGAAATAGTTGTTCATCCATTCATTAATATTTCGCTACTCATCCCACCTAGAAAAATTGTCACGAGAATGTGACGACTTACTGGAGCTCGAACCTCTCCTTTGCCTCAACCTCGAACACACTTTTCATGTTGAACATGTGTGGATAGCCGTTTGTATCAATAACTATCATGAAGTACGGCGGAACCAGAGAGATGAAGACGAGCTTGCCTTCGACTGGCTGCCCA
>Ga0105162_1002025_pt1 | contig 11016 bp, 14 predicted proteins | sample JNZ201metaG_FD_81532 | JGI IMG/M metagenome (GOLD analysis project Ga0105162, IMG submission 81532) | Hot spring microbial communities from Jinze hot spring, China to study Microbial Dark Matter (Phase II) - JNZ 20120812A | ecosystem: Environmental > Aquatic > Thermal springs > Hot (42-90C) >...
GCCCGGAACCTTACCGTAGCAGGGTCTCGGTCCTACAACGACCTCGTAAGACTCCAGCCTCGCCCATGCCTGTTTTCTCAGCTCGCTCTTTACCTTCTCGTAGTTCGCCGCGGCACTAGAGTGCATGGTTAATCCGGGATACTCCCTACCAGGGAGTTATAACGTTTCCCGGAGCCTCTATTTTCAAATGTCCTACAACAGTCTCCATGGCGTATTGATTCACCTTAATTACTCTCCTCGGAAATAGAGGGAATGATGTCATCACCACGGCAGAAACGTGGAAGTGAGTACGTAACACGCCGCGAGGATTACACGGCAGTTACCCGTGTAATCAGCGTAAAGCTTCCCGTCGGCTTGCTCGAGGTTCTCGACGAGCTGATCGAGAGAGGTTATTTCCAGAATCGAAGCGACGCTATTAGAGAAGCTATAAGGAAGCTGCTCGCTAGCTACAGGGACCTTGACACGCAAAAGTTTAACAGGAGCTTAATGCTCGGAATCAGGTAAACATACCTTTTTCCTCTCTTTAATCCCTTTTCTTTGCTCGAATCTGGCTGCATTAGGTAATTTTAGCCCCAACCTTCACTTCGCTTTCAGGCACTATCAGCACAGGCTTATCATCTTCTACGGCAGCGAGGAGCATACCCTGAGAGATGTACCCCATGAGAGTCTTTGGCTCAAGGTTGACCAAGACGATAACCTCTCTGCCCACAAGCTGCTCGGGCGAGTAGTGGGGGGCGAGCCCCGCGACAATCTGCCTAACCTCACCACCTCCTATGTCTACTTTCAGCAGAAGAAGTTTATCGCTTCTCTTAATTCTCTCCGCGCTGATCACCCTAGCGACTCTAATATCTAGTTGCTTGAAAACATCGAGCTTGACCGTAGTCACACCGCGTGAAGGGGGGTCAGCGCTATAATTTTTATCGCAGAAGAGCTAGCCCTGTGGGGGGTCGATTTGGAGAACGTATCTGAAATCGAGAAAAAACTAATATTCACTGAAGCGGATCTCATCCTTCTCGCGCTGTACGATGGGGAAAAGATGATTAGCAAGCTGAGGGAAATAACAGGTCTCTCTACCACCGCGATATACCGGAACGTGGACAAGCTCTTAAGCGCAGGTTTAGTCGAGGAGAGAAGAAGCGGGAGCCCGGCCAACAGGTTCATCAAGCTAACTCCGCGCGGAGCCCGCTTAGCAGCGCTGCTGAGGCAGTTGGAGGAAGAGCTCAAACCAAGAATGAGAGTGTTTACTCCAGAGTAACGCGGCCCGTGCCCTCTAGCGGGACAGCCTTACTCCACACGCGGTCGTAGTCGCGTTTCAACCTCTCTTTAGAGATGTGCGCGTAGACTTGCGTCGTGCTCAAGCTCGAGTGACCGAGCAGCTCCTGTATCTCCCTGATATCGAGCCCCATAGCTAGGCTATGAGTAGCGAAAGAGTGCCTGAGAACATGAGGGGAAACCTTCTTCTTGATACCGGCAGCCTCAGCTGCTCTGCGAACGATGCGCTCAACGGTGGTGTAGTGGATGTGCCCTGATGACGAGGGGAATACGTACTCGCTCCCGTCTCCGAGGGATGAAAGATAGTTCCCGAGAATGCTTGCTAAGCTCTCAGGAAAGAACACTATCCTCTCTTTCCCACCTTTACCCCTCACTCTGATTGCACGCCTTTCGAGATCTATGTCATCTCGCTTTAGCGATACCAGCTCGCTCACGCGCAGCCCCGTAGTGTACAGGAGTAGAAGAATCAGCCTGTCTCTCAGATTACTGCACGAAGCTGCCATCCTCACAACCTCATCGGGTTCCAGGTAGCGCGGCAGCCTCTTTTCCCTCCGCGGAAGCTCGAAACCCGCTATCTGGTCTCCCAGGCCGAGAAACTCCAGGTAGCGCTTTACCGCCACGGCGGCAGTGTAGAGGCTACTAGGCCCCCACCCCATCTCGCGGAGCTTCGCGAGGAATAGATCTATGTCGTAAACAGTTACTTCGCGTACGTGCTTGCTGCCCAGAAATTCAAGGAACATTTTGAGTATGCTTCGGAAGCTCTTGATCGTTTTACTGGATCTGTTCCTTGCCACCAGGTGGGATATGTACAGCTCCAGAAGCTCCGAGTTCGTCTTACTCCCAAGCAGTTCGTAAGTGCCTTCACCGCTCTTCATAGCCTAGCCCTAGCTCTTCAGGCTTTCTCGTGTTTACTTCTAAGTGTTTCGCAACGTAGATGGGTGCGCCCGTCCTAAGGGCTATCGCGACGCTATCGCTGGGGCGGGCGTCGATCTGTATCCGCTCGGTCCTCCCTCCGACCTCGCGGATGAGAAAGAGCGTCGCCGTGTACACCGAGTTGCCCAGCAAAGCGTCGATCGTCACCTTCTCGACCGATACGCCGAGCGCTTCGAGAATGTTAACGAGAAGGTCATGAGTCATAGGCCTCTCGTACCTAATACCCAGCAGGACGCTCTGAATAGCCAGACCCTCGCTGACTCCAATAAATATGGGTAGAACCCTCCCCTTCCACTCCGCAGCCTCTAGAAGCATTACATAAGCTGAGCCTCCCCCACTAGTAATGACCGGGTAGACGTTTACGACCTCCGCCTTGAGGTACTCACTTCCAGCATCGCTCCTACCACTCAATGACCTCACCCCTGTTCTCTTCAAAGAAGCTCGGGTTCACGCGGACGATAACGAGGTTCCCTCTATAGCGGGCAGCGCCGCGAGCCCTTTGAACGATCTCGCTTATGAGGAAAGCTGGGTTTTCTGCAATGAACTTCGCCGCCTCCTGGATAGACATCGAGGAAACCAGCTTGTAGAGAACTTCCTTCACAACAGTCTCGGCGATCAGATTCGTAAAGCAGACTTCTCCGTTGCTGATAAGCGATCCTACGGCGAAGCGCTGCAGCCAGCTGTAGAGATCCTTGAGGAGGGGTATGAGCTGCCCTACCTTTCTCTCTAAATTCTCGCTGCCGCGGGAATCCTGGGCATCCTTACCCAGTACAAGTTTGACACGTTGGTTCCACTTGATGCTCCAAACCTCCATGTGCTCTGTGACCAGCCTGTCGAAGCCGATCGGGTCGCTCTCGGCGAGCCCGGCAAGCTGCTCAACAGCCCTCTCTCTGTAGCTAGCTTCATAGATGTAGTTACCTGAGAAGGCAACGTAGTTCAGGAGGTCCTCTAGTGCTACCCCGACCATGAAATCGAGCTCTTGAGAAGTCAGGTCGGGGAACTGTCTGAGAAGATACCTGCGGAGCACAGCCTTGAGAAATGTTTCCTTCCCGATTTCGCGCGACATTAACTCACTTCGCCTAAACCAGAGGCGCTCCTCCCCTTAAAGCCTTTTGCGTCTCAGGGAAGAAGAAAGTACAGCCGCGAGAAGAGACGGGTCAGCCGCGAGAAGACTCCTCACCAACTCGAGAGACCGTCGTGACATCATCCCCTGGCGATCTTCCCTTAAAACCTCAAAAACTTTTCCAGCTCGCTTTACGTCCTGAGTTTGAAACGCGCGTCCACGATCTTTACCCATGAGCTGCTCACGAAAGTGGGGTTGAGGTCCATTTCCTCGACATAGGGCGATAGCTCGCTGAACATGAAAGATGCCTTGCTAATCGTTTCGGCTAGGAGCTCGAAGTTTGCCTTCTCGAGACCCCTGTAGCCCTCGAGAAGCCTGTACCCTTTAATCTTCTTTATCATCTCTAGAGCCTCCTCTACGCTGACGGGTGCGAGGTCGAAGACCACATCTTTCAATATCTCGACGAAGATTCCTCCCAGCCCGAAAACTATCAGCGGGCCGAACTGTGCGTCGTTCAATCCGCCAATGATAACCTCGTGAGCATTTCGGACAAGCTCCTGGACGACGAAGCCCGTTAAGCGGACATTCGGACTGGCACTACGCACACGTGAAAGCATGTCCTCCATGCTCTTCCTCAGCTCTTCGGGGGACTGGATGCCCACTTTAACCCCGCCGAACTCGGTCTTGTGAACTATGTCTGGTGAATCGAGCTTGAGGACAAGGGGGTACCCTACCTTCCTTGCCGCGGAGATGTCGTCCAAGCTTCTGATTACAGTATAGTTGGCTACGGGGAGATCGTAGGCTCTGAGCACTTCAAGCGATTCAGAGAGGGAGAGGAAGCTTCTTCCCTCTCTCACGGCTCTTGCGAGAATATCGGGAATTCTCGCCTCTTTCACACCTTGTAGTAGAATAGCACCTTCTTAAATGCAGCTGCTGTATCGAGCGCGTCTTCCTCACTCATCCCCGCTAGAGTCGGCAATGTTACAACGCTTCTCGCAGCCAGCTCGGCGCGCGGCGACATACCCTTCTTGTAGGAAACTCCAGCGCCCCGGAAGGGGCATGCCCAGGGACAACCCTTCCCGTATCCCACTAGCTGCAGGAACAGCGGGTTCTCGTATATCACGCGAGGGTAGGCTACTAGAGCCAGGACGTTCTCCGCCCTCAGAGCCTCCACAATACGGTCTCGACTCACCCTTAACTTCTCGAGCTTTAAGAGCACCTGGTAGATGTGCCAAGTGTGCTTCACGTGGCTTCGCGCCTTAGGTAGCTGGACCAGATCACCGTCTAGGCTCTCCAGCTCCTCTGTGTAGATCCTGGCTATTCTCTCTCTTTGAGCATTCAGCTCGTCGATCTTCGCGAGCTGAGCCAGACCAACAGCTGCTTGAAGCTCTGTAATCCGGTAGTTCCACCCGAGAAGAACATGGTAGTACCTATCCTCCTGGCCGTGATTTACGAAGAGCCTAGCTTTCCTGTAGATTTCTTCGCTATTGGTAGTAACCATCCCGCCCTCGCCGGTAGTGATGTTCTTCGACTGGTAGAAGCTGAAGCCGCCCACATCGCCAATGCCTCCAACCTTCCTTCCTCTATACTCGCTACCTATAGCCTGCGCGCAGTCTTCTATCACCGCGAGGCCGTGCTCCCGAGCTATTTTCATGATCTCGTCCATCTCGGCAGGGTGCCCGGCAATGTGAACCGCAAGAATCGCTCTTGTTCTAGGAGTTATCCTATCCTCGATGGTATCGGGATCTATGTTAAGCGTCTCTAGGTCTATATCCGCGAAAACTGGTACCGCGTTATTGTGGAGAATCGCAGTAGCCGAGGCGACGAAGCTAAAAGGCGTGGTGATCACCTCGTCACCGGCTCCTATCCCTAGGCTCGCTACAGCAGTGTGCAGAGCGGCCGTCCCGTTAGACACCGCTAGCGAATACCTAACCTTGATGTACTTGCTAAACTCCTCCTCGAATTTCCTAGTGATGCTTCCCGCAGTCGAGGAGAGCCTCCCGCTCTCCAAAACCTTCAGCACGAGCTCTTTCTCCTCCTGAGTGAACGTGGGAAAATACTCCTTGAAGTAGGGTCTCTGGGGTCTTCCCCCCTCTATCGCTGGCAAGCTTGACATCAACCCGATACACGGGCTGCCCAGTCTTATTATTGCTGCCGTTCTCACGCTAGAGTGATCGACCTCCCGTCCCGCTCGCTAAACACGAACACTTTAACTAGCCCTTTGAGCTTACCACCCTCAATCTTGGGCATTAGCACTCTCTCCACCTGGAAGAAGCCCGCCATGTCGCTCATGTACACGAGAACCTCGATCGGCGTCTCCGCACCCGGCCGCAGCTCCACCTTCCTGATGCTGAGAGCGGATAGCGAATGCATATCATGCTTCCCAAGCTTGTAGGGAAGCCTCGCTCTACCCTCAGACATGTCCAGCCCGTCAGCAAGCCGAACAATGCTCGCCTCCACCGTGAGGGGCTTCGCTTCCATAGCAGTGCTGTAGATTGCTGAAAGAACCTCCTGGCGCAGCATAATCTTCCTCGCACCGATCCCCGGCCTAACTCTATCGATCACCCTATCTACAATATCTTTGGCGAGGATCGCTCCTATCAACTCATGAAAGTCGCGGTGAACAGCGTTACCTATATCGTGAAGGTAGCTGGAGGCGACGAGAATTAGCTTTACATCGTCAAGGTTTGCCGCAGTATCGTGCTGTAGAGATGAAAACGACGCCCCTCTCAGAGCGAGAAGGCGCATTAGCTCTAGCGCCGTTCCAGCTACAATTTTGGCGTGAACGGGTCCGTGGTCGTTGTAGCCCAGCCTCAGCACAGCGTTTACGTTGCTCATGTAGAGGAGTTCTCTGACCTCCTCGTCCTCTTCGATCGCCTTGACGAGCGAAGCTACGAAGCTGTCGTGCTCAACCCAGCGCTTGAGAAGATCCTTACTCACAACCACGCTCTCAGCTGTCATGGGGGGGTTGTAGAGGAAAAAGAGGTTTTAAAAAGGATGACGCTATCGCCGGTAATGCGGGAAGGCCCGGATACCCGGGTACCTCGCCCAGGTTCCGAGCTCTTCTTCAATCCTCAGAAGCTCGTTGTACTTGGCTGTCCTCTCGCCTCTAGCGGGAGCGCCGGTTTTTATCTGGCCCGTGTTCAGCGCCACAGCTACGTGCGAGATGGTAGAGTCCTCCGTCTCACCGCTCCTGTGACTAACAACCACGGAGTAGTTACGGTTAAAGGCAAGGTAGGCTGCTTCAAGTGCCTCCGTAAGGGTTCCGATCTGGTTGACCTTGAGAAGGAGAGCGTTCGCGGCGCCTTTCTCTATGCCCCTGGTAAAGCGCTCGACGTTCGTCACGAATATATCGTCGCCTACGACCTGGATCTTCAGGGACCTCGTGAGTTCCGCAAAGCCTTCGAAGTCCTCCTCCTGTAGCGGATCCTCTATCGATACTATAGGGTACTCGTCGACGAGTCTCTCGTAGAACTCCATCAACTTGGACTTATCGAGCTCGCGCGAGTCTATTACGTAGACCTGCCTCTTCTCATCGTAGAAGTTCGAAGCGGCAGCGTCGAGCGCCAATGCAACGTCGGTGCCCGGATCGTAGCCCGCAGCCTTTATCGCTGCTACTAATGCGTCGAGAGCCTCTCTCGTTTCCCTCATGGGGGGAGCGAACCCTCCCTCGTCCCCCACGTTGACTGCTCCTACTCCGTACTTCTCGGCCAAGTGCTTCTTCAAGGAGTAGTAGACCTCCGCGCCGATCCTCAAAGCCTCGGAGAAGCTGCCCGCCCCTACAGGCACGATCATGAATTCCTGAATCTTCAGCTCGTTGCCGGCGTGCTTCCCTCCATTAAGCACGTTCATGAGAGGTACGGGAAGCGTGCGCGCGCTTACGCCCCCAAGGTAGCGGTAAAGTGGCATCGCGTAAGTGTTAGCCGCGGCGTGAGCGGTCGCTAGAGAAACTGCGAGAATAGCGTTCGCTCCCAGGTGGGACTTGTTCCTCGTGCCATCAAGGTCTATCATGCGCCGGTCAACGCTGCTCTGCATCCTCGCGTCCATGCCGACTATCTCTTTCGCGATGATCGAGTTGATGTTCTCGACGGCTTTCCTCACGCCCTTGCCCTGGAACTCTCTTCCTCCATCGCGGAGCTCCAGCGCTTCATGCTTTCCCGTCGAGGCTCCTGAAGGCACAATAGCTCTTCCGAGCCCTCCTCCCCTCGTGACAACTTCAGCTTCGACGGTGGGGTTTCCTCTAGAGTCCAGAACCCACCTTCCCTTAACGGACGCTATGGTAAAGTCCTCATCGCGAGCGGCTTTCAACGGCATACGTGCTCGAGTTGCTCACCGCGAATAACAGGTATCTTCATAATGCCCGTTATTCACCTGTATCCTTGATAATTAGCGAGCCTCACGGGATGAAAAGTATAAAAAGAATGAAAGGAATACTCTCTCCGATGAAACACTCTTCGGAAGACACGATCGGAGTTATTCTTTGCGGAGGCGAGGGGAAGAGGCTTAGACCCCTCACGTACTACTTCCAGAAGGCTATGATACCCGTCGGTTCACAGCAGAAGCCGCTTCTCGAGTACATTGTCCGCCTTATGAAGTTCCACGGGATCACTAAAATCACCATGCTCATAGGCTACAAGGGACAGCAAATCGTGAACTACTTTAACAAGGGAGAGAGGTACGGTGTAGATATAAGCTATGTCTGGGACAACCCCGAGTATGGCGGCAACGGAGGGGCTCTGCTCAACGCATACCTAAATGGAAGCTTCGAGGGAGCGAGGAACCTGCTCATATACTACGGAGATATTCTCTCAAACATTAGCTTGACGGAGCTTCTGAAGTTTCACAGAGAGGGAGGGTTTATAGCCACGCTGGCTCTTTCTCCGAACTACAGGGTGGCTGTAGGAGTAGCGGAGCTGGAGGGTAGCCAGGTCGTTAAACTAGTAGAGAAGCCACCCCTCGGCAAGCCGGTCACCATCGGGATTCTTGCGGTGAAAGTCGAGGGGATGAAGTACCTTGAGGAGCTGAGTGAGGAGAAGAAGGACATTGACATCATGGGCGATCTCATCAGAAGGTTCCTTGAAAGAGGGTTTAAAGTCGGAGGCTACTTAACGGACTCTTTCTGGTTCGACCTGGGCTCTACGGAAGCTTACGAGAAGCTGGAGCCTCACGACGTAGATGCTTGGTTCTCCTACTTGTTCCAAGAAGGCTGAGGGCCCTGTACAGACCTGTTTTCTCTCCCTTGAGTATCTTCACCATCAGAGAAGTAGGGATAAGGTAGGATAGCTTCACGACAGCGCTCCAGTTCGCGTAAAGAGCATCAACAAGCTTGCGATACTGTTTCCCGATATCCAGAATCGAGCCAATCTCGCTCCAAGCTCTCTCACTATAGGCTCCCGGAGCCTCCAGCCAGACAGCTTCGGCTGCGAGTATCCCGAGAGCCATAGCGGGAAAAATACCGCCGCCGTTAATCGGGTTCACAGCTCCCAAGGAGTCGCCTGCGAACAGTACTCTCTCCATAGCTGGTTCAGCGTAGAAGCCGCTGACAGGCACCCATCTGGCTCTCATCTCCTCGATCTGCTTCACGTTGGAGAGGTAACCATGCACGTTGAGATTAACGAAGAGCGAGAAGAACTTCTTGAGACTGCCCCCGCCTTCGCGGAGAGAGGAAAGCCGCACGCCCACACCTACGTTGGATACATCCTTCTCGAAAGGTATTATCCATGCGTACCCTCCGGGGGTTTCGGGTGAAGCAAGCATATACACGATGTTTTTCGGCATCTCAGGGGTGTGAAACTTCGCGTTAGCAGCCACGGCCACGTCGTTCTCGGGTAGGAGGATCTCTCGGTCCACGAGCTTCCTGACGGTTGAGGGGTAGCCGTCACAGGCGATGACGTAATCGGCGGAAACTTCTCTACCCTTCCTGGTTCTGACTACGTACTCGCTCCCTACTTTTTTAACGCTGACAACGTCTTCTCCAGTGTAGTGCTCTGCCTCGCCTACAAGCTTCTCAACGAGCTCCGCCCGGCTGATCGTGAACCCCGGTATGGGTAGATTGTAGACGCGCCCTCCCGCGAATTCGAGCACCACTCTCGACACGCTGTTACGCCGCCTAGCCATAGCCACGTAGCTGAACGCTTTAGCTACAGAGGGCTTTCTAGAAATGAAGCTTATGGCTTCAGGCTCCGGGAGAAACTCGCCGCAAACAGCAGGCCTCTCGGGTTGGGGTCTACGGTCAAAGCCGACCGCCCGAACACCTAGCTCGCTAAGGCGCTTTAGAGCAGCAGCGCCAGCGGGGCCCAGCCCCACCACGACCGCTTTGTATCTCATACGGGTAACAGCACGGTGTGTAGAGCTTCTTAAAACCCTCTCCAGCAGTACTAGCTACGGCTCCGAAAGCGGGTCTGGCTCCCGGAGGAGGCTATGGGAGGCAAACCTTCTCCTTTCCGAGGATTTTCACGGCTGTGTGAAGCACAGATAGAGATTTTTCAAGCAGCTCTTTCACGAACTCGTAGCCTTGAGGCGTAAGGTAGTAGACTTTCTTCTCCCTGCTCCCAGAGATTCTAGATCCGAGAAGCCCTGCCTTCTCCAGCTTGTTAAGGAAAGGGTATACTTGCGATGGACCTATAGGGGCGCCGAGCATCTCCGCCAGCAGCTTCATAAGCTCGTAGCCGTGCCTTTCCTCTTCCGCTAGAAGCACGAGTGTGTAGAGCTTCACCACCGTGTTGACTCTTATGCTTTTCAGCCGGTCAAGCTGCTCGGTAGACATCGAGGCTCCTTACATCTCTTTCTTCAACTCTCATAAATCTATATTTCTGTCACATATCATCAATTCAATCCCCGACTAGCGGGAGCGGTTGCCCGGTAAAGCTTGGAAAACGCTTGGAATGAACACAACGGTTAAGATCCCTCCCATCAGCTTGAGAACCGTTCTACCGCCTCCACGCTCAAGAGCCGCTGCGGTGGGCATGTATCTCAGTGTCGGGTAAAGCATGCGCCACCTACTCGCCACACCAGAGGCTAAGAAGCCCAGGAGGGGTGCTACGCCTGCGACATAAGCCCAAAACAGCAGCCTCAGGAGTACACTCCTAGGGTTGAAGATGTCTAGTACGACTGCACCTTTGCGAGACACTTTTCTCATGCCCCACAAGCCCTTCGGCTTGTCTAGAAAATCTCTCAAACTAAACATAGCTAAAACGAAGTCGAAGCTCCCATCCCTGAAGGGAAGGTACTCGGCGACGGCTACTACCGTGTGGGCCGTCCGGGCTTCCTTGAGGACATCCTCGAGGGGGTCAAGGCAGACCACCTCGGCTCCTCTCTCCTCAAGCTTTCTAGAGTAGTAGCCATCGCCGCACCCAATGTCGAGGACGAGCCCGGAGGGCAGGGAGAGAGCGTGCCTCCTGGCTAGGGAGTCTAGCCCCATGCTCATCGCGGCGTTGCCTAACCTGTACGCACCACTCTTGAACAAGGCTCTCAAAGTCTCCTCGACTTTCAACCACATGTTAATAGGGAGCCCGCGGGCTTCTCGCAAATCCTCCGAGCACCCTGTAGACATGCTCTCTAACCTCCCCACCGGCCTCTTCGGCGAAAGTTCTCAGTATCTCAGCGGCTAGTAGCCCGCACTCCACGGGGAGACTCCCCGAGAGCTGAAACAGCTCTGTTATAAGCTGATTGAGCAAATGGAAACCATAACGGAGGTAATCTCCTTGAGACTCCTCTAGGAGCAGGAGCGCACTCCCACTGTCTTTTAC
>Ga0105162_1002026_pt1 | contig 11009 bp, 10 predicted proteins | sample JNZ201metaG_FD_81532 | JGI IMG/M metagenome (GOLD analysis project Ga0105162, IMG submission 81532) | Hot spring microbial communities from Jinze hot spring, China to study Microbial Dark Matter (Phase II) - JNZ 20120812A | ecosystem: Environmental > Aquatic > Thermal springs > Hot (42-90C) >...
AAGCTACTGCTCAACTGCTGGATGAAGAGGGTTGGTTCCATACTGGCGACCTAGCTTACTACGATGAGGATTGGTATTTCTACATAGTGGATCGCAAGAAAGACATGTTTATCTCGGGTGGCGAGAATGTCTATCCCGTGGAGATAGAAAAAGCCTTATATGAACACCCCGCAGTGCACATGTGTGCTGTAATTGGTGTGCCAGACCCGAAGTGGGGAGAAGTAGGATTAGCCTGCGTCGTCCTGAAGCCCGGAGCCACAGCCACCGAAGAAGAACTTATAGCCTTCCTAAAAGAACGCCTGGCCAGTTACAAAGTCCCCAAACGAGTGGTTTTTATGGATAGCCTTCCTATTTCAGCCGCGGGCAAAATCCTTAAAAGGGAATTGCGAAAACAATTTGCAGGAGAAGGAGGGGCAAAATGACCGGTAGAATAAATTCACAGATGATTCAAACTCCCCGGTTGAAGATGCATGTACTTACGGCAGGGCCGGAAGATGGTATCCCTGTCCTTTTTATCCACGGTAATGGTTCATCCTCCACTTTCTGGGAGGAGACGATGCTTTCCCTCCCGGCTGGTTTTAGGGGCATAGCTCCTGATATGCGCGGGTATGGGGAGACGGAACCTCTGCCGATAGATGCCACTCTGGGGCTGAGCGATATGGTGGAAGACCTTCGCTCCCTGGTAGAAACAATGGGGCTGGAGAAGTTCCACATCGTTGGCCACTCAATGGGTGGCGGCATTGCTATGAAATATGCTATCGCTTACCCCGATAGCCTGATATCCATAACCCTTGTGGACACTATGTCCCCTTACGGTTACAGCGGCAGCAAGGATGTGAATGGAACACCCTGCTATGAGGATGGCGCTCCAGCTGGGGCGGGTAGCGTAAACCCTGAATTTATCCGGCTCCTGAAAGAAAAGGATAGAGGAACCGATAGCCCCTTTTCCCCTCGCAATGTATTGCGCCAATTTTACTTTAAACCTCCTTTCATCCCAAAGCGGGAGGAGGACCTTCTCACCGCTTTGCTTTCAATGAGGGTTGGTGAAGATTGGTACCCAGGCGACTTTGTCCCCTCTCCTAATTGGCCGGGGGTCGCTCCAGGAAAGCGAGGCATAATAAACGCCATCAGTCGAAAGTATTTTGACGCCAGCGGCATAGCTGAGATCAACCCGAAACCCCCCATACTCTGGATCCGGGGGGCCGATGACCTTGTGGTCTCCAACAACGCAATGTGGGACATAGCTACCCTGGGTGCATTAGGGTTTGTCCCCGGATGGCCAGGTCCCGCAGAATGCCCTCCTCAGCCAATGCTGGACCAAATTCGGGCAGTGCTGGAGCGCTACAAAGCCAACGGAGGCTACTACCGGGAAGTAGTCATACCTGATTGCGGCCATACCCCCTTTATAGAAAAGCCTGAGGAATTCAACGCTGCCTTCCACGAGTTCTTAGTAAAGGGAGGATAGATGTACACCTTTGACTGGTTAGCCAAGCGAGCGGAACTCTCACCCAATAAGGTCGCCCTTATAGATGTAGCTACGGGCCGCCGGTGGACTTACGCCCAGTTTAACGAACGAGCTAGCCGCTTCGCCGAATTCCTCCGGGATGAATGGAAAATCAGGGAAGGAGAACGGGTAGCTATCTTGGCCTGCAATTCTTCCGATTATTTTGAAATCCTCTACGGTTGCGCTAAGGTAGGAGCGATATTGGTTTGCCTCAACTGGCGGCTGGCTCTGCCGGAGCTGGAGCTTATCGTTAACGATGCATCCCCCCGTGCCCTTATATACGATCCCGATTTCTCCGAGGCTGCCCATTACTTAAAAGAGCACACGACAGCCACATTGCTCATGGCACTTGGGGAGAAAGCTCCTGAGGGTGAGTGGGCTTATGAAAAAGCCCTGGCCCAGGCCAGCGGGCAGCCGATCGTTATGCCTCCTCGCTCATTGAACGATGTTTGGCATTTATTGTATACTGCCGGCACAACAGGGCGCCCTAAAGGAGTAATTCAGACCTTCGGGATGGTCTTCTACAATGCCGTCAATATCGGCATCGCCATTGATTTGACATCGGAAGACGTGACCCTCAATGTCCTCCCCACTTTCCACACCGGTGGCCTTAACCTCTATGCTAACCCTACTTTCCACGTGGGTGGGACTGCCATAATCCAGCGTTCTTTTGACCCGGCCGAGACCCTTCGCCTTCTCTCGGAAGAGGCTACGGCCTTTTTTGGCGTGCCTGCAATGTATCTCTTCATGAGCCAGCATCCAGATTTTGATAAGTATGACCTTTCCCGTGTCCGCTCCTGGGCCTGCGGTGGTGCTCCAATGCCTGTCCATTTATTACATTGGTATGCAGAAAGGGGCATCATTATCCAACAAGGCTTCGGCATGACTGAAACAGGCCCTACCGTCTTCTTGATTGATAAAGAGCATGCCATATCCAAAGCGGGCTCGGTGGGCAAACCCCAGATGCACGTGGCAGTGCGCATCGTAGACCGGGAAGGGCGGGATGTGCCACCGGGAGAGGTGGGCGAACTGTGGATAAAAGGCCCTGGGGTTACTCCTGGATACTGGCAACAGCCGGAAACAACCGCTGAGTCCTTTACCGATGGGTGGCTTCACTCCGGAGACCTGGCCAGGGTGGATGAGGATGGATACTACTATATCGTGGACCGGCTAAAAGACATGTATATTTCCGGCGGGGAAAACGTTTACCCGGCTGAAGTGGAGAACGTCCTTTACCAGATGGAGCAAATAGCAGAAGTAGCCGTCATCGGCGTGCCTGACCCTAAATGGGGTGAAGTGGGGAAAGCCATAGTTGTGGTTAAACCCGGCTACACCCTTACCGAAGAAGAAGTCATCCGGTTCTGTGAAGGGAAAATTGCCCGCTACAAGGTCCCCAAATATGTGGTCTTTGTGGACAAACTACCTCGCAATCCCGCAGGCAAGGTCCTGAAAACGGAGCTTCGTAAAAGGTTCGGTGCAACATGAAATTGGAAATCGGGAAGAAAGCTTTAATCCGCCGAAGGCTTGAACAGGAGGACTTTAACCACTTCGCCCTCCTGAGTGGTGATAATAACCCTATTCATACAGATCCATCCTTCGCTTCTCAAACAAAGTTCGGGAAACCCGTAGCCCACGGAGCTTTCCTCTTCGGATTGATTTCCTCCGTATTGGGAACTCAACTACCGGGGCCGGGAACAGTAATTCTTTACCAGGAGCTCATGTTCCCGACCCCTACATATGCTGGGGAAGAAATAACAGTGCAGGTAGAAATCACCGGCATAGATGCGGAAAAGGGCCACGCTGAACTTTCAACCCTTGTCCTCCGGCCGAACGGAGAAATTGGATGCCAGGGGCTGGCCCTGGTCCAATTTGGCCCCTCGGAAGGGTGGCCCAGAGCAAAGGTTGAATTACCTCCACCCCTTCCGAGTGAAGGTTACACCTTTAAGGGGTTTCGGTTAGGTGAAAGCGCCTCTTTGCAACGCACTTTTACTTTTGAAGATGTACGAGAATACATTGAACTTACCGGCGATGCTAACCCCATTTACATGGATCCCAAACTGGCTTCCAGGCTGGGGCTTAACCAGCCCCCTATTCCTGCTCCGCTTCTTGAAGCGCTTTTCTCATGCCTTTTGGGAGCACATCTCCCCGGCTGGGGAACCAATTACCTCAAACAGCGCCTCCTATTCCTGGAGCCTGTCTATCCCGGCGAAGAGCTCGCTGCCAGAGTAGAAATAGTTCGTTTACGGCCAGAAAAGGAGCTCATTAACCTGCGCACCACTTGCATAAAGAAGGATGGCAAGCTCGTCTGTGACGGAGAAGCCCTGGTTCTCGTGCGGGACGTCAGAGGAAGGGAGGCTTGATGCCCAAGGTAAAGGTTAACGGTGTAAACCTCTATTATGAGCTACACGGCCCGAAAGAGGCCGAAACCCTGGTGCTTTCCAACGGGATACTGATGAGTACTGCCAGCTGGGTATTCCAAACCCGCGAACTGGCCAGGCACTACCATCTGCTCCTCTACGATTGCCGGGGAATGTGGCAATCCGACCATCCTCCCGGTCCTTATTCTATGGAGCAGCATGCTGATGATCTGGCCGGATTAATGGATGCCCTTGGGATTGAAAGAGCCCACATCGGTGGCATCTCCTACGGGGGTGAGATCAGCATGACCTTCGCTCTCCGTTATCCGGAGAAAACCCTGAGCTTGATCGTGGCCGATTCAGTAAGCCATGTAGATCCCTGGCTTCGCACGATAGTGGAAGGGTGGATAGCCACAGCTCGGACAAGAGACCCCAGGGCTTTCTTCAGTGTCACTGTCCCCTGGAACTTCTCAGCCCGCTTTATTCAGGAGCATCCTGACCTGATGGCTCAGGCACTGGAACGATATGCGCAGCTGGACTACGAAGCTTTCATACGCCTGTGTGAGTGCTTCTTGACCCTCAACCTTACTGAACAGCTGAAGGAAATAAGGGCCCCCACCTGCGTCATCGTCGGGGAATATGACCTTCTGAAAGGAAGGAGGTACGCCGAAGAAATTGCCAAACGAATTCCTGGAGCAGAACTCCATGTGATCCCGGGAGCCGGGCATGCCACCTGTTGGGAAAGCGCGGGAGCTTTTAACTCCATAATATTGGGCTTCCTTGCCCGGCACCGCGAAAGAAAGTAAATTTTTAAGGAGGAGAAACATGAAGAACAAAAATGTCCTGTGGTTGTGTGCCACCATCATTGCTGGGCTGTCGCTGGTGCTGGCCGCTTGCAAGCCGGCCCCTACTCCAACCCCGGTGCCGCCTACTCCGACGCCTGCACCAACCCCTACACCCGCTCCCAGCCCCACGCCGACAGCTCCTAAGTATCCGTTTGCGGGCAAGCCCCTTAAAATTGGTCTCTTGACCGATGATTCCGGCCCACTGGCCATATATGGGCCAATGCTGGAACGCGGTTTTGAGCTGGGCTTGGAATACGCCACTAATGGCACAATGGAAGTGGCAGGACGTCCCATCAAGGTCATAATTAAAGATACCTCCAGCGATCCGGAAAAGGGTGTCAGCTTAGCCCGCGAGCTCATTGAAGCTGAAGGGGTTGAAATTCTGGTAGGTGCCCCCAGCTCTGGAGTCACAATGGCCGTCCAGAAGATTGCTGAAGAATATAAAGTTATCCTCATTGCTGAACCTGCCGCTGCCACCGATATCACTGGCAAGAACTTCAACCCCTACACCTTCCGCACGAGCCGCACCAACTATCAAGATGCCATCGTAATGGGCCAGGGTCTATTGAGCCTCGGGAAAACCTTTGTCCAGATCGCTCCTGACTATGCCTTTGGTTGGGGCTCTGCCTGCGGCTTCTATGCTGTGATCAAAGCAGGAGGCGGAACCTTCCCCATCAACGATACCCCACAGGGATGCGGTGCTATATTCATCCCCTTTGATACCACCGACTTCACCCCTTACCTTCAGCAAGTGCTGGACTCCGGGGCAGAAGTGCTCATAATCACCTGGGCTGGTGCGGGCTTTGTCCCACTCTTCAAGCAGATGCAGGAACTTGGCATATTTGACAAGATGATCGTTGGTACCGGCATCGGCGATAACCAGACACTGGCTGCCGGGTACGCTAGTGCTATAGGCTCTACTGGCATTATTGTCTACCATTACACCCTCCCCAAGAACCCGGTCAACGATTGGCTTGTGAAGCGCCATAAGGAAAAATATGGGACTCCACCTGACCTCTTCACCGCTGGTGGGATGGCTGCTGCCATCATGGTTGTAGAAGGCCTCAAGCGAACAAATGGAGATGCCAGCGCCGATGCCCTCATTAAAGTCTACGAAGATAATTTCTCCTTCGATGGCCCCAACGGCAAATACATCATCCGGCCTTATGACCATGTCTGTCTCTACCCGCTTTACTATGTCCGCCTGACCAATGTTACTGATCCTGAATACAGATTCGTTGAGCTGATCCGCGAGTTCGCTCCGGAGGAAGCAGCGCCTCCTTGCCTGCTGCCAGACCAGTATAAACATCGTTGCCCATAAAGCCCTGAGAGGTTGGGGGAGGGCTAACAACCCTCCCCCACTCCATGGAGGAATTTGACTGATGGAGCCGCAAGTAGTCCTGGAAACCAGAAACCTGCGTAAAGAATTTGACGGACTTGTGGCCGTTGACAATGTCTCCCTGAAGGTGCGGGAAGGCCAGCTTCACGCTATAATTGGTCCCAACGGTGCAGGCAAAACCACCCTTTTTAACCTTATAAGCGGCGTATTACCTCCTACATCAGGTCGTGTTTTCTTGCGAGGGCAAGATATAACTGGTCTCCCACCCCATGAAATAGCTCGTAGAGGCATAGGCCGCTCTTTCCAGATTACTAACCTCTTCCCTAACCTGACAGTTTTGGAAAGTGTGAGGTTAGCAGCGCAGGCTCGCGGCCCCCATGGCCTGCACTTCTGGAGCCATTATAAGCGTTATCGGGAATACGAGGAAAAAGCTATGGAAATACTCCGCAAAGTTGGGCTTGCAGATCGGGCATATTTCCTGACCCGCTCTTTGCCTCATGGAGATCAGAGGAAACTGGAGATCGCTCTCCTTCTGGCCACAGATCCGGAAATCCTCCTCCTGGATGAACCTACAGCTGGGATGGCTTCTGGTGAAGTCCCAGCCTTTATGGAATTAATAGCGCGCCTGCGGGAAGAGGGTGGGCATACCATCCTGTTGGTGGAACACAAGATGGATGTAGTTATGAACCTTTCAGACATCATAACCGTCATGCACCAGGGCCGAATACTGGCTGAGGGAACCCCTGAAGAGATCAAAGCAAACGAACAGGTCCAGCAAGCCTATTTAGGCGAGTTATGAGGAGGTAACCTTGGAACCTCTTCTGGAAGTCCAGGATATTCATACCTTTATTGGCCAATTTCATATCCTCCAGGGCGTATCTTTAACAGTTCCTGCCGGGAGCATAACCGCACTCCTGGGACGCAACGGGGCTGGCAAAACCACCACTTTAAAGTCAATACTGGGCCTGACCCCACCCCGAAGCGGGAAAGTGATATTCGCCGGGGAAGAAATTCAAGAGCGCCGGCCCTTTGAAATAGCTGCCATGGGGATCGGTTATGTCCCTGAACACAGAGCTATATTCACCAGCCTGACCGTGGAAGAAAACCTCCGCATTGCTGAACGGCGCAAGGGTGACCTTAAACGGAAAGCTGATTTTATCTTCTCACTTTTTCCTGACCTCAAGCGTCTATATAAACTTCCTGCAGGGAACCTCTCGGGAGGACAACAGCAAATGTTAGCGATTGCGCGTGCTTTAGTCCCGGATAACCGGCTGCTTTTAATAGACGAACCCAGTGAAGGTTTGGCCCCCATACTGGTGCGAGAACTAATGGAAGCCATCCGGCAACTTTCCTCTGAAGTCACCATACTTTTGGTGGATCAAAATTTCCAGATGACCAGTTCGCTCGCCAGCCATTATACTTTGATTGACGACGGTCGCACCGTCCGAAGCGGGCTCATGGAAGAGCTCCTCAAGGAGCCCGAGACCATCCGCCGTTACCTCGGTGCTGTGGTTTAGGAGGGATCATGAAAACTTATCGTGAAGTAATTGCTTCTGTCCTTATAGTTTCGGGCATAATACTTGGGGCCTACTGGATTTTTGGCCCTTCCAAAGCTACTGCTACGCTTCTATCTGGCCTGACCCTGGCTTCCCTTTATTTCCTCCTGGGGGCAGGGCTTTCACTGATCTTCGGGCTTATGGATGTCCTGAACTTCGCTCATGGGATAATATTCATGATCGGAGCCTACATAGGCTACACTTTTCATAGTAACCCTCGCCTTATCCTCAACACTGTGCCTCTTTTTTTGAACCTAGGAGCCGGGATAGCGATGGGCAATTTTATCAAGAAGCTGCTGGATCAGCAGGGGATGGAGGGATTGCACCGACGGTTTTTAACCTTCTTTATGCTCCTGTTGGGGGTTGCTGTTCTGCTCTGGGGAATTAGAGGATTCCCACTGCGCCCATTAGTCGCTTTTGAACCTACAACGCCGGGGGGAGCTATCCCCACCGCCCTCGCCCAGGAACCTTTGCCTCGCATGACAGCGCGCCTTGGATGGATGAGCCTTTCCGGGATATTCCTGGGCCTGGCTATGGGTTTCCAGAGAAGGGAGGATGTAAGCCCTTGGAAGCTTTTCCGCCGTTACATTTCTTACGCCTTCGGATTTACAGTAGCTGCTTTCTCCATCCTTTACGCCCGTGATATATTGGAGCGATTCCTTCTGGGGCTTTCAACAGATATACGCTTCCTTCTGGCCATGCTGGCCAGCGCTTTAGTCGGGGCAGCTCTTGGAGCTCTTATAGAAACTACCTTTATTCGTCCCTTCTATGGTCGTCCTGTAACCCAAATAGTGCTCACCTTAGGGTTAATGTTTGCAGGAGGAGAACTGGTAAAAGCCATCTGGGGCAAAGAAGGCCGCGCTCCAATGCCTTCTCTGTCCCTTTTTGCTGTGAGCTGCCGCTCTACTAACCTGATAGCCTGGCTAAGGGAGCACTGCTCTTCCATAGATGTTTTGGGCCGGGCTTTCCCGACTTACCGATTGTTTATCATATTTGTGGGGGTTCTGATTTTAACAGGCGTAACTTTGCTTCTGCGGTATACTCGCCTGGGAATGATAGTGAGGGCTGGAGTTCAGGACAGCGAGATGGTAGAAGCTTTGGGGATCAATGTCCGGCGTGTTTTTACTTTAGTTTTCGCCCTTGGTTCAGCTCTGGCAGCGCTGGGGGGAGTAGTAGCTGCCCCCTTTGTCGGCGTTTTCCCAGATATGGGTGGACTATTTCAGCTGCAGGCTTTTATTGCCGTAGTGATCGGTGGGATGGGCAGTTATCCAGGCACTGCGGTGGGAGCGCTGATTCTCGGATTAGCGCGGGCTTTCGGAGATACCCTGGTAACTACTGGCTTTACTTTTCCGGGCATAGCTTATACCTGGCGGGCCTCCCCGGCCATCGCGCGGGCCTCTATCGTCCTTATAATGGCCCTGGTTCTTTTGATCCGACCTTCCGGAATATTCGGGAAAAAGGGGTAATGCCATGAGAGCATTAAAAGAATGGCGCTGGAATTTACTGCTGCTTGCTCTATTAATCGCTTTCCCCTTCATTGGCGGATTAATCCTGGGCGATCCCCTCAGCGTGGATCCTCAACTGCATGGCCTCAGCCGTATTTTGGCCTTAGCCGAAACGGGACAAGCTAAATTCTGGCAAGGCATGATTATCCAGATGCTGATATTAGGTGTTTTTGCCATGAGCTATGACTTGCTTTTGGGCTATACTGGAATTATCTCCTTTGGCCATGCAATGTTTTACGGAACAGGTGGCTATGTGCTTGGCCTTCTGGTTAAACATGCGCGCTGGTCCATCTGGGAGGCGATGGTGGCGGTAGTTATAGTAGCATTGCTTCAAAGCTTTATCATAGGGATTTTATCCCTGCGCGTTCGTGGTGTCTATTTAGCTATGGTAACCCTTGCTTTCGCCGAATTCTTCTACATCCTGGCTGAGGCCACGGACTTCCGCCATTACACCGGAGCTGATGATGGTTTGCATGGTATATATCCGCCTTTAATCCTAAGCCCCACCGTTCACCGCACCAATTTTTACTTTTTCACCTTAGCCTTTTTCCTGCTTATGTATTTAGCTGCGCACCGATTGGTAAATTCACCTACTGGCCGGGTTATGGTGGCAATTCGGGAAAATGAGATGCGCGCTGCGATGCTCGGCTACAATACTTTTATATACAAACTCTTTGCTCTCATGGCCTCAGGGGTAATGGCTTCTTTAGCCGGTTCCTTCAACGCACTTTTCAATCTTGGAGTTACCCCCACGGTCCTGAGCGTAAGCACTACGATAGAAGTAATAGCCATGACCATTGTCGGAGGAGTAGGAACTCTCAGTGGCCCGGTACTGGGGGCCGCTATTGTTCACCTTTTGGGTTACTGGCTGAACCGGCTTTTTGGGCCCGCCTGGCTGCTTGCTTTTGGGATCGCCTTCGTGTTAATCGTTGTATTCTTGCCCTATGGAATTGTGGGCACCTGGAAAGCCCGAAGCTTCCAATGGAAAGAAACTTGGCGGCGTTATATTAAACTGGTGACATCGCGGACGTTCCTGAAGTAATACTGCGTGCGAAGCTCCCAATTTTTGCCTTCCGCAGCTGCTTCGTTAAGATTTTGAACGCGCTTTCAATATTGCTAAAAACAACCTTGACAAAATTTAACCCCAGTGTTATAATTTTCCCACACACCACCAGGAGGTAAGTGCATGCGGAGAGTCTTGGGGAATTGTCCGGTTTGCGGAACCCAAATGGTTGTGACGGCGCTCCATTGCCCGGGATGCGGAACCACAATTGAGGGTAATTTTGACCTCGGAAGGATCTATCGGCTCAGTCCGGAACAGTTACAGTTTGTGGAGATTTTCCTCCGGTGCGAGGGAAAACTCAACCGGGTTCAGGAGATGCTCGGGATTTCTTACCCCACTGCAAGGGCTCGCCTTCTTGAAGTTATAAGAGCCCTTGGCTACGAAGTGAAGGAAGAGCCCCACATTACGCCTGAAGAAAGGAAAGCTGTTCTGGATGAGCTTGCCCAGGGTAAAATAACCGTTGAAGAGGCCATTAAACGACTCCGTGGAGAAGGAGGGACAGGCCATGAATGAACAGGATTACCAGCTGGAAGAGGAGATCCGCAAATTTGTAGATCAAATCAACTCCCTGACCCAGGCCCTTGCCCGTAAGCTTGAGAAGGAAGTAGTCCCCATTGCTGCAACTTTGGGGGAGAAAATAGCCGGAATTGACTGGGAAAAACTTAAAGCGGAAGCAAAAGAAGCCTTAAAGAAAGGGCTTGTAAAAGCCCGGATCGCTCTTGAAGAGGCCCAGGCTCGCCTTGAGGAAAGGCATCCCGAACAACCCTCTCCCCAGGATGAGAGGCTTCGGATCCTCCAGATGGTAGCGGAAGGAAAAATTTCCCCCGAAGAGGGTGCCGC